>Ga0105240_10005624_pt1 | contig 18607 bp, 18 predicted proteins | sample KBSC54metaG_FD_80426 | JGI IMG/M metagenome (GOLD analysis project Ga0105240, IMG submission 80426) | Corn rhizosphere microbial communities from Kellogg Biological Station, Michigan, USA - KBS C5-4 metaG | ecosystem: Host-associated > Plants > Roots > Rhizosphere > Soil | place: Michigan, USA... | reverse complement strand
TTCGAGCCGATGGTGACGATCGCTTCGGTGTCGGGATCGAGCGTCACGTTGAACCGGCGCGCATACCACGCGCAGATCGCGCGGCGCAGCCGCGGAATTCCTTTCGACATCGAATAGCCGTGCGTATCGCCGCGCTGCACGGTCTCGGTCAGCTTGTCGACGATGTGCCTGGGCGTCGGCCCGTCCGGGTTGCCCATCCCGAAGTCGATGATGTCCTCGCCGCGGCGGCGCGCGGCCATCTTCAGCTCGGACGTGATGTTGAAGACGTACGGCGGCAACCGCGTGATGCGGTCGAACTCTGTGGGCAGGGGCACGGACATCGGAAGACCTCGGATCGTAAGCGCCTGGAACCGTCCAAGCGACGCGCCCTGCAGAGCCGCATCGACGGCGGGTGGAGAGCGGCTATAATCGTAGCGGAATTGCCTGTTTGCCGCAATGCACAATTACCGCGGCCACGCCGCCGAACGGTACCCCGCTTCAAGTCAGCGATGAAATTTCACCTCGATACGACTGCCGGAAATCTCTTCACGGGCTACGGCGCTGGTTACGTCGAGATCAACAGGCAACGCTACGAGTCGAATCTGCTCGTCACGGCTGACGAAGTCATCCCGGGATGGGCGGTCAACGGATTCGACGGCCTCGCTCGCGAAGACTTCACCTATCTCCAGAAATTTGCGCCTGAAATCGTGCTGCTCGGAACCGGCGCGACAATCCGGTTCCCGCACCCGCGGCTTACCCAGGATCTCACCATGGCACGCATCGGCGTCGACGTCATGGACTTCCAGGCGGCATGTCGCACCTTCAACGTTCTGCTGGCCGAGGGACGCAAAGTGCTGGCCGCACTGATTCTCGGCTGACGGCGCAGGCGTTGCACCATGAGGGTTGCCTGGCCTCTGTGCAAAAAAAACCGGGGGCTGCTGCTGCAGCCCCCGATCGATTTGACCTGCGATCCTCGTAGCTAGAACGTGACCGTCAGGCGGCCGTAGTAGACGCGACCCCGCGGATCGTACATGGAAGGATCGTACCCGTATTGGAAGAAGTTCGACGCGGGGATGACCAGATGCGGATCCTTGTCGAACAGGTTCCTGACGCCGAGCGCGATCTTGACGTTCTTGAATCCCGTGTACTGTCCCTGCAGGTCGTAAGTCGTAAACGACCCGACATAGTGCGGTGCATCGTCGACCTGGTTGTTGCCGGTCCGGTAGCCGGACCAATAGTTCTGGACCAGCGTCGCGCCCCAGCTCGCGTTCGACCAGTTGAAGGCGAGGTTATGCTTGTAACGCAGAATGACGCCGCTCTCTGCCAGCGTAAGCAAGTTGCCATTCGAGTCCACCATCGTGCCGATGCTGTGTTCGACCAGCCCGGTGGGCCAGATCATATCCGCCTTAGTGTAGTAGGTGCCGTTGTAGTCGACGGCCAGCCTGCCGAACGGGAAGCCATCGCCCCAGTGCGCGCCGAAGTCGAAGCCGGAAAATTTCGCCTTGGCCGCGTTGACGAAGATCTGCGTGACCGAATCGATCGTTCCGTCCGGAGCGCGGACCACTTCACCCGGGGTGACCAGGAACGTGCCGGCCAGCTCCGCATAAACCTGCGCCGAGGCCGAGGGCGCGACGATGAAGTTGTCGATCTGGATCGACCAATAGTCGACGTGGCCGCTGAACGTCCTGGTCGGCGAGACTGACAGGCCAAGCGAAAACTGTTTCGATTTTTCCGGCTTCAAATCCCGGTTGCCGCCGACGTGCGAATTCGGCTGGATCAGGCCATCGCCGGCGTTCGCGGGATCGGTAAACTGCTCGGTGCTGCCCAGCGTCTGTGGAATGTAGAACTCGCCCATCGTCGGCGCACGGAATCCCTTGCCGGCACTTCCGCGAAACAGCACCGCGTCGATCGGCTTCCAGGCAAGGCTGACCTTGCCGGTGACCGGGGTCGCGTCCGATTTCAGGTCATCGTAATGGTCGACCCGTGCCGAGAAGTTCGATTCGAACGTCTTGGTGATCGGAACATTCAGTTCGGCAAAGGCGCTGGTCGTGCGGCGCGATTCGTTCGTGTCCGGGGTTGCGCCGCCCAGGCCGGCGATGTCGCCCAGTCCGAGGATGCCGGCCGCTTCGATCTTGAGCGACTCCTTTCGGTAACCGCCGCCCACCGCCAGTGCCAGAGGCCCGGCAGCCATTTCCGCCAGCGTGGAGCTGGCCTGGAACGCGAGTTCGTCCGTGGTCGTCGTTGCCTGCGCTGTCGGGCCGATATAGAGCGTGCTCTGCAAGGCGGAGGTCAGCGCGGCATTCTGCACGCCTAGCGGAGCCCACGGATTCCAGTACGTGCCGGGCTGGTTTCCGACGGTGTTGATGAGCTTCGCCAGTTGCAACTGGGAGAAGTAGCCGTTGATGACCTTGCCGTCGGACGAGTTGGTGTCGCGAATATACGTGACCACCCAATCTCCCTTGTCGAAGGTGCCGCGCGCACCGACGACGATCCGGCGCTGGGTATTCGTGTCCTGCTCCGTGCGCAGGCCGGTCAGGAATGTCCGCGCACTGACCGCGAGCGGCTTGCCGTCCATTGCGGCAAGACCGTGGGACTGCAGCCAGGCGCTCGGATAGTTCGGATTGCCCGGGAAGATCAGCAGTGCCGGATCGACGCCCGAGCCCGCAAACGCATTATCGGTTTGCAGGAACGCGATGCGAACCGGACTCGGCTGATAGGCTTCGGTGACGATGTTCTGGGCCCATAACCCTTCCGCAAAAAGCTGCGCCTGCGGTGTCAACTGGAAGGTGAATTGGCTGAACACGTTGGTATTGCGGTCCGTCGGGAACAGGCTGACAAACGGCGCCGAATCGAAGTTGCAGTTCGCGCCGGTGCTGGGCGCGCGCGGCTTGCCGGTCGATTCGTACATGCCCATGGCGGCGCAGCCAGGGTTATCACGGCCCGGATTGCCGTAGCCGGTCGACGAGTAGCCCAGCGGATTCGTGCTGCTCGCCGCATTCCCCGCAACAGACCGACCCGGCAGGAAGATGCCCTCGATCCGGCCGCTGGGTGTCGCGGCGTTGGCGAGGAACGGCGGGACGTTGCCGCTCTTCGAGAAATCGCGATCCTTGGCGAACAACGCCTCTTCGTTTTTCCGGCTCCACGAGAACATGAAGTTATAGCGGTCCTCCTTGAGATCGCCGACGCCCAGCAGCGCGCTGTACTTCTCCACCGCGCCCCCGCCCCCGCGGCTTGGATCGCCATATTCGACCGACACTTCACCGCCCCGGAAGCGCTTGCGCGTGATGAAGTTGATGACGCCGGCTTCCGCATCGCTGCCGTAAATGGACGAAGCGCCATCGAGCAGCACTTCGATGCGCTCGATCGCTGCCAGCGGGATCACGTTGAGATCCACGCCGCCCGTCACTCCGCCGAACCCGGCGGACACGTTCGCAAACGGCGTGATCCGCTTCCCGTTGAGCAGGACGAGCGTTCGTGCCGCGCCCAGTCCGCGCAGCGACGCCGTCGATACGCCATAGGTCGCGTTTCCGGCGAGCATGGAACCGGTGGTTGCCCCCGCCGACGACGAAGCCGAGAGCTGTTGGACGACCTGCTCGATGTTCACCGCACCGCTTTTCGCGAGTTCCTCGCGGGTGATCACGACCACGGGCAACGACTGTTCTTCGAGGACACCTCGGAGATTGGATCCGGTCACGACGGTCTTTTCGGTCGTTGCCGTCTGCGCGAATGCGCCCATGCCGACCGCAGCGGCGATCCCCAGGCCGATTGCTTGTGAAACTGCGAGCGAAATCTTTTTATGCTGGAACATGTGACCCCCCTTAAGAATCAACAATTTCCTTACCCACGGCATGCAGCGAAAGTGTGGGGCGAGCGCACAGCCAGCGTCAAGTTCGAACGATGCCTTGCAACTACGCATCGAGATGACTACGTGTCAAGAGCGTATTGCAGTTAATTTCTTTCCGTCAAATAAAAACAGTTACTTATGTCACGACTGGAATGCGCGCCGGAAAGATTCAGCTTTGCTGCAGTGCACACGGTGTTGCTCGGGCACAACAATATGGCGATGCCTGCGGTCGCGCAGGCTCTATCCGCGTTCGATTGCCACGCCCCGGATGCGTCTGCGCCGCGTGTGGCCTACACTTCGCGGTTTTGGACCCTGAGCCGCCATGCGCGTACTCGTCCAGCGCGTCAGCGACGCTTCGGTCACCGTCGATGGCGCGCGCATTGGAGCAATCTCAGCCGGACTCCTGCTGCTGGTGGGCGCCCGCGCGGACGACGGGCCGGAAGATTTCGACTGGCTTGCGCGGAAGATCGTCAATCTGAGAATCTTCAATGACGCGGCCGGCGTGATGAATCGATCCGTCCAGGAGACCGGGGGCGAGATTCTCGCGGTCAGCCAGTTCACGTTGTACGCGTCGATGGCGAAGGGCAACCGGCCGTCCTGGTCGAATGCTGCGCCCGGCGCCATTGCGGAGCGGCTCTTCGAGCGTTTCGTCCAGATCGTTTCGGAGATGCTCGGACGCGACGTGCCGACCGGCAGATTCGGCGCCGACATGAAGGTCGCGCTGACGAATGACGGACCGGTGACGATCTGGCTCGATTCGCGGGCGCGGGAATAGCAGCGCTGCGCGATTTGTGCCGGGATACTTGTGCCGGGGTTACTTCAGGTAGCTGCGCAGCATCCAGGCCATCTTTTCGTGGTCCTTCATCAGCCCGGTCAGGAAGTCGGCGGTGCCGACGTCGGCAAACTTTTCCTCGCACGCGACCAGGTCCTGGCGCAGATGCTGTGCGATCGATTCGTGATCGGCGAGCAGCGCTGCCAGCATCGACTTCGCGTCGAATTTCTTGTTCGGCTCTTCCGGCAGATGCGTCAGTTTCAGGAATTCCTCGAGCGATCCGGCGGCAAGGCCGTCGAGCGCGCGCACGCGCTCGGCGACCTGATCGACGATTTCGCTCAACGCGTCGTACTGGCCTTCAAAGAGCTTGTGCAACTCCATGAACGACGGGCCCGTCACGTTCCAGTGAAAGCGCCGCGTCTTCGTGTAGAGGACGAACTCGTCGCCCAACAGGGTGTTCAGGATCGTGATGACCCCACCCCTTTGCTTGTCGTTCAAACCAATATTGATGCGCATGTTCTTCTCCTCGCGGCGCCGCGTGGCCAGGATTGCCTTCAATCCCCTGCCGTCCCTGCTCCCGTGGCCGCAACCCCCGTTGGTGGCCTCGAAAACGGCTAGCTGCCTGATATGTCTGCGGCAAAGCTGCTTATTATGCCACTTAACCCGTTGAACTGTAAAGAGAAGTGTTACGACGCCAAAATTGCTGGCAAATAGGGGGCTTTTACAAGGCGCGGCGCGGGCAGCCGTGATGGTGCAACTGCAACGATCGTCGCACCGGGACCAGGCGCATTTGCCGCCCGACGAGGCTCAGTCCTGCGCCGGCGGCCGCAGCCAGTGGCCCGACTTGCCTCCGGATTTTTCGAGCAGGTGTACGCCGGCGATGCGCATTCCGCGATCGACGGACTTGCACATGTCGTAGATCGTGAGCAGACCGATCGCAGCGGCGGTCAGCGCTTCCATTTCGACGCCGGTCCTGCCCACCGTTTCAGCGGTGGTCTCGATCGTTATCGCCGTCCGCTTGCGGTCGATCGAGAAGTCGACCGCGACGCGCGTCAGCGGCAGCGGATGACAGAGCGGAATCAATTCGCCGGTTCGCTTTGCGGCCTGGATCGCGGCGATGCGCGCGATGCCCAGCACGTCGCCTTTTCCGGCCTCGCCTTTTTCGATCAGCGACAGTGTCGCCGGCTGCATTTCGATCGATCCCGATGCGCGGGCGATGCGCCGGGTTTCAGGCTTGGCGGACACATCGACCATGTGCGCCTGGCCCGCGGAGTCGAAGTGCGTCAGCGGCATCGCGGCATCCTCGTCGGCGCTCGAACTGCAATCCACAGGCAACTTTTCATGGTGTGGCGCATCTTATCATCGGCCTCGCCGGGTGTAGACTTCACCCGTTTTCGCGAAAGTATTTTCGATCCGCTCCTCATGTTTGCCACGATGCGCCAATTGCGCCAATTGCGCCTTTCCGTCCTGTGGGCAACGCTCGCGCTGATGCTGGTACCGGCTACCAACGTGCCGAGCCAGATCCTGCCCGACCTCGGCGATGCGTCCCAGGCGGTCGTTTCGCCGGCACAGGAACGCAAGCTGGGCGAAGCGGCGATGCGGCAGATTCACGCCAGCGGCGCCTACCTCGACGACCCGGAAGTCGAAGCCTACCTGAACACTCTCGGGCAGCGGCTCGCCGCGCAGATTGCCGGTCCGCATCCGGACTTCGAGTTCTTCGCCATTGCCGACCCGGCGATCAACGCGTTCGCGCTGCCCGGCGGTTTCGTCGCCGTGCACACCGGGCTGATCCTGCTGACGCAGTCGGAGTCGGAACTAGCCGGCGTGATGGCGCATGAAATCTCGCACGTGACGCAGCACCACATCGTGCGTGCGATCGCCACGCAGCAGAAGAACGACCTGGTCACGCTCGGCGCGATGCTGCTCGGCATTCTTGCGGCGCGCTCGCGGCCCGACATGGCGAACGCCACGATTGCCGGATCGCAGGCATTGAACGTGCAGCTCGCAATCAACTACACGAGAGAGCACGAGCTGGAGGCCGACCGGATCGGATTCCAGCTGCTCGACAAGGCAGGCTTCGACACGCGCGGGATGCCGGCGATGTTCGAGCGCCTGCAGCGCGTGATGCGCCCCTACGACGACAACAACATCCAGCGTTACCAGCGCACGCACCCGATCACCTCGGAGCGGATTGCCGACGCGTTGAACCGGTCGGAGACGCGCCCGTATCGCCAGGTTCCGGACTCGCGCGAATTCCATTTCGTCCGCGCGCTGATCAGGAGCTATCAGGGCGATACCGCGCGCGATGCGATCACCGATTTCGAATCGAGCCTGGCCGAGCACAAGTACAACGACGAAGGGGCGACGCGCTACGGGCTGGTTGCCGCGTTGTTGCGCGACAAGCAGTTCCCGAAGGCGGCGCTGGAACTGGCGAAACTGGAGAAGTCGTCACCGCCGCATCCAATGATCGAAGCGGTCGCGGGGCAGCTCCTCATCCAGTCGGGACAGCTGCCGGCAGCGATCAGGCGGTACCAGGCGGCGCTGCAGCGCTATCCGACTCACATGCAGCTGGTCTACGACTATCCGGATGCGCTGATCCAGTCCGGCCAGCATGCGCAGGCAATCCAGTTCATCGAAGGCCAGCTCGTCCGCCTTCCCAACGACGCGCGGCTGCACCAGCTCGCCGCGCAAAGCTACGCGGCGCTGGGCAAAAAGATGCAGCAGCACGCGCACCAGGGCGAGTATTACGCGCGGATCGGGAATCTGCGCGGCGCCATCGACCAGTTCGAGAGCGCGATCAAGGCCGGCGATGGAAACTTCTACCAGATCTCCACCGCCGAATCGCGCTTGCGCACGCTGAAGCAGGAACTTGCCGACCAGGGCAAGGAGTTCGGCAAGCTCGCCGCGCGCTCCGGCCTGCGCTGACGCAACCGCGAACACCGACGATGCCATCGTTGCGCTTTCGTATCGTCAACGTGTTCGCCGATACGCCGCTCTCCGGAAACCCGTTGTGCGTGTTCGAAGACGGCCGCGGTCTCGACGACGCGACGATGCAGGCGCTCGCGCTGCAATTCAACCTGTCCGAAACGACGTTCATCCTGCCGTCGGACACCGCGACTGTGCGCGTCCGCATTTTCACGCCGACCTTCGAAATGCCGTTCGCCGGCCATCCGACGCTCGGGACTTCGCACGTGGTGCGCGACCTGTTGCGCACCACCGATTCGATCACGCTCGAGATGATCGCCGGCATCATTCCAGTCACGGCCGACGCCGACATGTGGACGCTCGCCGCGAATCCGCCGAAGACGCGCCCGGCCGGCGTCGACCGGGCGGCGATCGCGGCAATGCTGCGGCTTTCGCCCGGCGATATCGGCGACGAACCGCTGTGGGTCGACACCGGGTCCGAGCAACTGATCGTGCCGCTGAACAGCGTCGATGCGGTCCGGCGCACGGAGCCGGACGCGGGCACGGTTTCGCAATGGCCGCGGAGCAGCACCGGCCGCACGATGTGCTACGTCTGGGCGCGCGCCGGCGCGAACGCCGTCGAGTCGCGCTTCTTCTTCACCCGGCATTCGTCGGTGGTCGAGGATCCGGGCACCGGGTCGGCTTGCGCGAATCTGGGCGGCTGGATGCTCGCGACCCGGCAGCCGCTGCCCGTGCGGCTCGCGGTCAGCCAGGGCGCCGCCGTCGGCCGTCCATGCTCGCTCGGGCTAAGCGTCTCCACCGAGCGACAGATCGGCGTTTCCGGCCGCGTCTTCGTCCTCGGAACGGGGTCGATCGACCTGCCGTAGCCGCCCCGGGCGCGGCGCAACAAAATGCGGCGGGACTCGGGTGCAACAAGTGGTTACAACTTGATTTCGATCCGCCTGTAACCCGCGCGGCGCAGGGTGCGTTAGAGCAGGTAACGAAGCGAATTCCTCGCGACTCGTTGAACCACACACCGGGTACTTCCATTCCAATTGCAAGGAGAAACAACATGAAATCCCTGAAGCTGCTGACCGTCGCGATGTCCCTGTTCGTAGCCGGCACCGCGCTGGCGCAAACGGCGACGCCGGGCGTCACCGAACGGCAGGAAAACCAGAAAGCCCGCATCGAGCAAGGCGCGAAATCAGGCCAGCTTACCCACCGCGAAGTGCGCAAGCTGCGTGCCGAGCAGCGTCGGATCCGCGCCGAAAAGCGGATGGCGAAGGCCGATGGAGTTGTAACGCCGGCCGAGCGCGCGAAACTGCGGCACGACCAGAACCGGGCGAGCCGTGACATCTACCGGGAGAAGCACGACGCGCAGACGAAGACGAACTGAGTACCGGTCTCGTCTTCGGCGGGCCGGGGCATCGCGACGGCGGGCCCCGGCCCTTTTGCATTCAACGAGTCCCGCGGGCACGCGGCTTCAGAGCTGATCGTCCTGCCATGCGTCCAGGTACGCCTTCCACGGCATGTCCGGCAGGTCGGACAACTTCTTCCTGACCAGCGCGATCTCGCTGCGGTACGCATCGTCAGCAAGCGCGCCGCGCATGCGCAGGAAGCGCAGGTAGAGCATGAAGGTGTTGACGACGTCGGTTTCGCAATACGCGCGAATCTGCGCGATCTCACCGCGCCGCCACGCCGGCCACACCTGCGAGCCATCCATCCCGAGCTTGCCCGGCAGTCCGCACAGCTTCGCCATCGCATCGAGCGGCGCATTCGCGCGCGGCTGAAACTGCGCGAGCACGTCCATCAGGTCGATGTGGCGCGTGTGATAGCGGCTCAGGTAATTGTTGTAGCGGAAGTCCCGGTCGTCGTCGCCCCACTCCCAATAACGCGGCGCCGGGATCGCGTGGATCAGGCTGCGATGATGCAGCACCGGGAAGTCGAAACCGCCGCCGTTCCACGACACGACCTGCGGCGTATAGCGGTCGAACAACTCGAAGAAGCGCGCGATCAGCGCCGGTTCGCCATCGCCGGGATCGCCGAGGGAGCCCACCGCGATCTTCTCGCCGAGCCGCAGCACGCACGAGATCGCAACGACGCGTTGCAGGTAATGCGGAAAGAAATCGCTGCCGCCTGCCTGCCTGCGCAGCGCCTGCGCGGCTTCGACGACATCGTCGTCGCCGAGCTCGCGCGGCAGCTCGTGAATGCGGCGCAGTCCCTCGACATCGGGGATCGTCTCGATGTCGAAGACGAGGCAGGGCTCCATTTGCGTTCAGTCGCAGGGCGGGCGACCGGCGCCGATCACGAGAAAACGCCGGTCGACAGATACCGGTCGCCGCGATCGCAGACGATGAACACGATCGTCGCGTTCTCGACCTCGCGCGCGATCGACATCGCGACCCACAGCGCGCCGCCCGACGAGACGCCGCCGAATATTCCCTCGTCGCGCGCCAGGCGTCGCGCCATGTCCTCGGCGTCGGCTTGGGCGACCAGCACGGTGCGGTCGACCGTCGATCCGTCGTATATCTTCGGCAGGTACGCTTCGGGCCATTTGCGAATGCCCGGGATCTTCGAGCCCTCCGCCGGTTGCGCACCGATGATCTGGATCGCGGGGTTCTGCTTTTTCAGGAAGCGCGACGTGCCGGTGATCGTTCCGGTCGTTCCCATTGCGCTGACGAAATGGGTGATCGCGCCGCCGGTATCGCGCCAGATCTCGGGACCGGTGCCGCGCGTATGCGAGAGCGGATTGTCCGGGTTGGCGAACTGGTCGAGCATCTTGCCCTTGCCCTCGGCGACCATTTTCGAGGCGAGGTCGCGCGCATATTCCATCCCGCCTTGCGCCGCGGGCGTCAGCACGAGCTCGGCGCCATAGACCTTCATGCTCGAGCGGCGCTCCAGCGACAGGTCGTCCGGCATGATCAGGATCATCCTGTAGCCGCGGATCGCGGCAACCATCGCCAGCGCGATCCCCGTATTGCCGCTGGTCGCCTCGATCAGCGTGTCGCCCGGCTTGATCTCGCCGCGCCGTTCCGCTTCGACGATCATCGACAGCGCAGGCCGATCCTTGACCGAGCCTGCCGGATTATTGCCCTCGAGCTTCGCGAGGACGACGTTGGAGGCCGCGATGTCGAGCGCCTGCGGCAGGCGCTGCAAACGCACGAGCGGCGTATTTCCGATGAACTCTTCGATGGTCTTGTACATGAGGGCGCCTGGTGGTGCGAACCGCATTTTATCCGACATGCGCCGAGCGCTCGCGGTGATCCGGGTCTGACGCAGTCGCAACCGTCACGCCTTCGGAAAACAAAACCCCGCGCGAGGCGGGGTCTTCCGGGGCCGGAATCGATGCGCGACTACTTCTTCGCGGCGTCCTTCTTGGCGTCGGTCGTGGTTGCCGCGGCGGCCGGCGCGCTCTTCGCGTTCGCCGCTGCTGCCTTGTCGGCTTTTTCCTTGGCGGCCGCTTCCTTCTTCGCAGCCTTTTCCTTGGCAGCCGCTTCCTTCTTCGCCGCTTTTTCCTTCGCGGCAGCTTCCTTCGCCGCAGCTTTTTCCTTCGCGGCAGCTTCCTTCGCGGCAGCCTTTGCCTTCGCGACATCCGCCTTCGACGGCGTTGCGGCCGGAGCGGCCGCAGTCGTCGCGGCCTTGGTGGGCGCGGCAGCAGCAGGTGCAGCGGCGGCCGGTGTCGCCGCCTTCGCCGGAGCGGCCATCGGTGCCGGAGCAGCCGCGGTCGCGGGCGCCGATTTCATTGCCGGCGCTGCGGGCGCGGCTGTTGCGGGCGTTGCGGCAGCAGCCTTTGGCGCTTCCTTCTTCGCCGGTTCGGCGGCGACGGTCGTCGCGCCGCTGACCGACACGTCCTTGCGCAATTTCTCGATCGTCGCCTTGCCGATACCCTTGACGCGGTCGAGATCGTCGACCGTCTTGTACGGGCCATTCTTCGCCCGATCGTCGATGATGGCCTTCGCCTTGACCGGACCGATGCCATTCAGCGATTCGAGTTCAGCCTGCGTCGCAGTGTTGACGTTGACCACAGCCAGTGCAAGCACCGACCACAGCAGCAGGACTGCCGCAAACAACAGCTTTTTCATTTATGCCTCCGAGGAAAGTTGGGGAAACCAGGAGGATTCCCTGGTGGGCCCATCAACGCCTGGTACAGCCACAGGTTGACACGCTGCGGTGTCCGCATCGGGTCAGCTCTTGCGATCGCCAGGCTCTTTGCGCAGCGCTGATGCGCCCGCAACGCGGAGTCTACCGTCTTTGCGCGAGAGCCTTCACGTATTTCGCCACGCCGTCCTCGACGCTCGCGAACGGCGCTTCATATCCTGCGGCGCGCAGCCGGGTCAGGTCAGCCTCGGTAAAGCTCTGGTACTTGCCGACGAGAGCCGAAGGAAACGGTATGTACTCGATCTTTCCCGCCTCGACCCAATGCGCCGCGGTCTGCGCCGGGCCATCGGTCGCGGCATTGAGCACGGCGACGGCGACGTCGTTGAACGATTGCGCGCGGCCCGTGCCCACATTGAAGATTCCCGAGACCTCGGGATGATCGAGCATCCACAGGTTCGCCTGGACCACGTCGTCGACATGCACGAAGTCGCGGCGCTGTTCGCCGTTCGCGTAGCCGCCGGAGCCCTCGAACAGCCGCACTTTTCCCTCGGCGCGCAACTGCGTGAAGAAGTGCCAGGCAACCGAAGATCCCCTTCCCTTGTGCTGCTCGCGCGGGCCATACACGTTGAAATAACGGAAGCCTGCGATCTGCGCCGAGCGGTCATCACCGAGTCCGCGCACATACTGGTCGAACAGGAATTTCGAATAGGCGTATACGTTGAGCGGCGCCTCGCAGGCGCGTTCCTCGCGAAATACGGTGCCCGCGCCGTACACCGATGCCGACGACGCATACAGGAACGGGATCTCCTGCTCCTGGCAATAGTCGAGCAACGTCACCGAGTAGCGATAGTTGTTGCGCATCATGTAGCGGCCGTCGGTTTCCATCGTGTCCGAGCACGCGCCCTGGTGGATCTCCGCCGCGATGTCGTAGGCGAAGTCGCCGTGATGCAGGCGTTCGACGAACTCGTCCTTGTCGAGGAAGTCGGCGATGTCGCAGTCGGCAAGGTTGGCGACCTTGTCGGCCGGCGCGAGATCGTCGACCGCGATGATGCGCTGCTCGCCGCGCGCGTTGAGCCCGCGAACGATGTTGGAACCGATGAACCCGGCTGCGCCGGTGACCACGATGTGCATGCCGCCGCCTGCTCCTGAAAGAAACGGATTCTACGGGTTGAGTCCCGCGACCTCAAAGGGAACGCGCTGTGTAACGCCGCACAGCAGTTCGTAGCCGATCGTTCCCGCGGCCGCCGCCACTTCGTCGACCGGAATCGATTCGCCCCACAACTCGACTGCGGCGCCCTCGCTCACATCCGGCAATCCGGAAAGATCGACGGTGATCATGTCCATCGACACGCGCCCGACGATGCGTGTCCGCCGGCCGTTCACCACGACCGGCGTCCCGCCCGGCGCGTGTCGCGGATAGCCGTCCGCATAGCCGCAGGCAACGACGCCGATCCGCCCGCCCTGCTCGGCGCGATATGCCCCGCCATAGCCGACGCGGTCTCCCGATTCGAGTTGCTGGGTTGCGATGATCCGGCTCTGCAGGCTCATCACCGGCAGCAGTCCGAGCCTTGCCGGCAATCCGTCCGGCATCCCGAATGGCGACGCGCCGTACAGCATGATGCCGGGCCGCACGATGTCGCCGCCCACTTCGCCATAGCGAAACACGCCAGCCGAATTGGCGATCGACACGGGCAGGTCGAATTGCCCGGCGACGCGGCGCAGGCGCGCCATCGGCTCGTGCAAGCCGTCGGGCAGGTCGGCGCTGGCCATGTGCGTCATCAAGGTCAGCGTCCGCACGCAGGCGAGGCCACGCAGTCGCGATACCGCATTCGCCACGCGATCCTCGGCAAATCCCAGACGGTTCATCCCGGTGTTGATCTTGACGAAAACATCGAGGCTGCGACGGATCTGCGTCGCGGCGAGCGCCTCGATCTGCGCCTCGTGATGGACGACCGTGGCGAATCCGTGCTCGGCGAACGCTTCCAGCTCGCGACCGTCGAAGAAGCCTTCGAGCAGCAGAATCGGCTTGCGCCAGCCGAGAGCCCGCAGATAGATCGCCGCCTCGAGCTCGAGCAATGCCAGACCGTCGGCGCCGGCGAGCGCGGGAAACATCCGTGACAATCCGTGTCCGTATGCATTCGCCTTGACGACTGCATACACTTTCGCGGGCGCGGCGAGCTGCCGGGCGCGGGCCAGGTTGTGCGCGAGCGCGCCGAGGTTGACGACGGCCTTGATCGGTCGCGCAGCGGGTTGGAAGACCGGGATCATCTAAGAGTGCAGCGAGTGGCGTGGCCGATTGGCGGCGCTGCAACGGGTGTGATATAACGTGGGCAAACGATTATACATAACAGACTTCACGGCCTTGCAGGCTGTCGAACAGGGGGACCAGGCGACAGCGATCACGTTGGACCGTCTATCGTCCCCTTTTGTCAACACTCACCGCGACCCCGCCACCGATAGCGCATGAAACGCGGCTTCTACATCATCATGGCGGCGCAGTTCTTCTCGTCGCTCGCCGACAACATGCTGTGGGTGGTCGTCATCGCCTCGCTGCGCGCGATCAACGAGCCGCAGTGGATGGAGCCGCTGCCCAAGCTGTTCTTCGTGATCTCATATGTGGTCTTCGCATGGTATGTCGGCGCGTTCGCCGACTCGATGCCGAAGGGCCGCGTGATGTTCATCACCAACATCGTCAAGGTGATCGGCTGCGTGATGATGTTCTTCAACGTCCACCCGCTGCTTGCCTATGCGACGGTGGGACTGGGCGCCGCCGCCTATTCGCCGGCCAAGTACGGGATCCTGACCGAGCTGCTGCCTCCGCGTCAGCTGGTTGTCGCCAATGGCTGGATCGAGGGGCTGACCGTCGCGTCGATCATCCTGGGGATCGGGCTCGGCGGACAGCTGATCAATCCGAAGGTCACGCAGATGCTGCTCGACATCGACATCCCGTTCATCAACACCGGCATCGACACGCCGCCCGAAGCCTGGCTCACCGTGATCGGAATCCTGTATGTGATCGGCGCCGCGTTCAACCTGAAGATTCCCGACACCGGCGTCGACCATCGGATCGCCACCGTCAACCCGCTGCACCTGATCTACGAGTTCTGGCATTGCAACCGCCTGCTCTGGCGCGACAAGCTCGGCCAGGTGTCGCTGGCGACGACGACGCTCTTCTGGGGCGCCGGCGCGACGATGCAGTTGCTGGTCGTGCGCTGGGCGGAGATCACGCTGCACCTCAGCCTGTCCAACGCGACGCTGCTGCAGGCGGTCGTCGGCGCCGGCACCGGGATCGGCGCGGTGATGGCGGCGAAGTTCGTCTCGCTGCGCAATTCGCCGTCGGTCATTCCGATGGGAATCGGGATGGGGTTCCTGGTCTTCGTGATGGTGTTCGTCAACAACCTGCCGCTCGCCGCGGTGGTGCTGCTGCTGATCGGCGCCTGCGCGGGCTTCTTCGTGGTGCCGATGAATGCGCTGCTGCAGCATCGCGGCCACATCCTGATGGGCGCAGGCTCGTCGATCGCCGTGCAGAACTTCAACGAGAACCTGTCGATCCTCGGGATGCAGGGACTCTATGCATTGCTGATCGCCTTCCGCGTGCCGATCATCTACGTGATCCTGCTCTTCGGCACCACCGTCGCCGGAATCATGTACCTGATCCTGCTGCGGCACCAGCGCAACCGCAACGAATTCGACCTGACGCACCTGATCGTGACCAAGGGCGACGCCGAGCACGAGTGAGGCCGGCGCGGCGCCCGGTCGGCGGCTACAGCATTACCGGCGCGTCCGGCAGCTCGTTGCCCGATGGCGCGCGCTCGCCCGACTTGCGCGGAAAATGCTCGGCGAGCAGCGCCCCGATCTCGACCAGCCCCTGCTGCGCGCCATCCGCGAAATTGCCCGCGCGAAAATGCGCTTCCATCCGCGCGCAGATCGCGCGCCATGTCGCGTCGTCGACCTTCGCGTCGATGCCGCGATCGGCGACGATCTCGACCGCGCGATCGGCAACGAGCAGGTATACGAGCACTCCGCAGTTCTCGGCGGTATCCCAGACGCGGAGCATTCCGAACATCTCGATGGCCCGCGCGCGCGGCGAGACGTTCCTGCGGATCGCGGAAATCGGCAGCGACGCTTCGATCGCCAGGCGCACCTGTCCTGCGTGGACTTGCTCGCCGTGCTTCGTTGCCAGTTCCAGGCGGGACAGTGCTTGCGCAGGGAAAAGCCGGTGCGAGGTGCGATGATCGGTGACCACATGCCGCCACAGCCGCTGCAAGTTCATGAGTCGCCCCAGCTTCCCGACGCGCCGCCGCCGCCGAAGTCACCACCGCCACCGGACCAGCTGCTGCCGCCGGAACCCGAAGAAAAACCGCCGCCGCCACCGCCCCAGCCGAAGCCGCCGGGCGACAAGCCTCCGCCAAGTCCGCGGCTCGCCAGCGCGAACAGCATGAACACGAAGACGAGGAGGCCGGCGCCGATCCCGACCACCATCAGCGACGTGAGGAACCACCCCAGCGCGCCCGCAGCGATGCCTCCGACAAGCGACCCGCCGACGCGGCCGAACATCCTGCTGAGAAGAGAGGCGACGGTCCAGAACATCCCGAGTCCCGCGAAGATCAGGAACCCGATCCAGTCCGAGACCGGCCACCCGTGCGACACCGACGACGACGAGCTGGTCGAGCGCTTCGCGGGCGGAGGCGGCAGCGCCTCGCCGGCGACCACAGCCATCACCTTGTCGACACCGGCATTGATGCCTTCGGCGAATTGCCCCTTGCGAAAAGGCGGGACGATCACTTCCTCGATGATCCGCTTCGATGTCACGTCGGTCAGCGATCCTTCGAAGCCCTTGCCGACCTGCAGCCGCAGCTTCTTGTCATCCTTCGCGATGACGAGCAGGATGCCGTCGTCGACGCCCTTGCGACCGATCTTCCATTGGTCGGTGACGCGCTGGCTGTACTCTTCGATGGTCTCGGGCTTCGTCGTCGGCACGATCAGCACCGCGAACTGGCTGCCCTTGCCGGCCTCCCATGCGGCAAGCTTCTGCTCGAGCGCCTGCCGCTCCGCTACCGACAAGGTGCCCGTCTGGTCGGTGACGTGCGCGCGCAGCTCGGGGATCGGGCTGAAGTCGCCATCTGCCGCGAATACCTGCATCGCGGCAGAAAGACACATCGCAAACGCGACGAAACCTGAGCGCATCCACGCCCGGGCTGCAACAGCGCTGTTCATGAACGGCCGATCAGGGCGCTTTCTTCGCAGGTTCTGACGGCGGCGCCGGCTGGGGTGCCGGCGTTGCCGGCGCAGTCGTCGAAGGCGCCGGAACGGATGGCGCGGGGCCGGGCTTGCTGAAGTCGACCTTCGGCGCAGTGCTGACCGCCTTCTCGTTCTCGACCTGGAGGTTCGGCTTGACCTCGAACCCGAACATCTTCGCCGTCAGGTTGCTCGGGAACTCGCGCACCGAAATGTTGTAAGACTGGACCGCCTTGATATAGCGGTTGCGCGCGACCGCGATGCGATTCTCGGTTCCTTCGAGTTGCGCCGTCAGGTCGCGAAACAGTGTGTCGGACTTCAGGTTCGGATACGCTTCCGCGACCACCAGCAGCCGCGACAAGGCGCCCTGCAACTGATTCTGCGCGGCGATGAACTGCTCGAACGCCTTCGGGTCGTTGACCAGTTCCGGAGTCGCCTTGATCGCGCCGACATTCGCGCGCGCCTGGGTGACGCCGAGCAGCACATCCTTCTCCTGCTCCGCGAATCCCTTGACCGTATTGACGAGGTTCGGGATCAGGTCGTAGCGGCGCTGGTATTGGTTCAGCACTTCGGACCATGCGGACTTGACCGACTCGTCCTCGCGCTGCAGCGTGTTGTAACCGCAGCCCGAAAGCAGCGCGGATAGAATCAACAAGCCGGATACGACCAGTTTGCGCATCGATGTCTCCTCGAAAGGCGGGATCGCCGGTCCTTAAGTTTGGGATGTTGCCCCGCTTTGCAAGCGGGCGAATGTGCTGCGTGCGAACAGCAGATCTTCCCACGCCTTTGCTTTGTCGGGCAAATTGCGCAACAGGTACGCCGGATGATAGGTGACGATCAGCGGCACGCCGCGGTACTGGTGAACGCGGCCACGCAACGATGCGATCGTCGCGTCGGTGTCGAGCAGCGTCATCGCGGCGAAGCGTCCGAGCGCGACGATCAGTCCCGGCTTGATCAATGCGAGCTGCCGTTCGAGGTACGGCGAGCACTTTGCGACTTCTCCCGGCTCCGGGTTGCGGTTGCCAGGCGGCCGGCACTTCAGCACGTTCGCGATGTAGACGTCCTTTGCGCGATCCAGGCCGATCGCCTTCAGCATGTTGTCGAGCAGGCGGCCGGCCTGGCCCACGAACGGCTCGCCCTGCGCATCTTCCTCGGCGCCCGGCGCTTCGCCGACGAACATCCAGCCGGCGGTCGTGCTGCCGACACCGGGCACCGTGTTCCTGCGCGTGCGGCACAACGCGCAGGCGGTGCAGCCGGCGATGCTCGAGATCAGCGGTTCCCAATCGAGGCGGGCAATCTCGTGCTCGCGCGGCGCGGCGACAACCGTTGTCTCAGGCGTAGCTCGAGGCGCTGCGGCAATGGTTGCCCTGGCCTGCGGCCCGGTCGCCGCGCCAACCGTTGTTTCGGACGGGGCCTTGGGCCCGGGGGCATCCGATGTTCCGGGCGGAGCCTCGAGCACAGACGCAATCGCGCGCGCCCGCCAGATCGGCGTCAGCCCCATCTCGAACAGGCGCTCTTCGCGCTCGTCCATTTCCGCTGTCCGCGGTTCGTATTCGATCGTCACGCTCGCGTCTCGCCCTGCGGCCCGGGCATCGCCAGCCGCATCATCATCGCATCCTCGTGGCCGTCCGCCGTCGCGTAATAATCCTTGCGCCAGCCGATGTCGACGAACCCCGCCGAACGATAGAGTCCGATCGCAGGCGTGTTGGACACGCGTACCTCGAGCCAGATCGCGGCGGCGCCGTATGCCGCCGCGCGCGCGATCAGTTCCT
>Ga0105240_10005623_pt1 | contig 18609 bp, 18 predicted proteins | sample KBSC54metaG_FD_80426 | JGI IMG/M metagenome (GOLD analysis project Ga0105240, IMG submission 80426) | Corn rhizosphere microbial communities from Kellogg Biological Station, Michigan, USA - KBS C5-4 metaG | ecosystem: Host-associated > Plants > Roots > Rhizosphere > Soil | place: Michigan, USA... | reverse complement strand
TGCCGCTGGGGAACCGGCGTTGCGCCCGCGGATCACATTTGCATGTCCATGGGCGCAGCCATCGATGTCGGTGAGCGTGTCGTCGGGCTGATCTCCGACACGCATGGGTTGCTCCGACCCGAGGCGCTCGACGCATTGCAGGGAAGCGACTTCATTGTCCACGCTGGCGACATCGGTGACGTCGCTATCCTGGAACAACTGTCGCGGATTGCACCGGTGACGGCGGTGCGCGGCAACAACGATCGGGGTGCCTGGGCGGCCACGCTGCCAGACACCGCTAGGCTAGACGTCCACGCGCGCCGGATTCTGGTGATTCACGATCTTTCGCAATTGGACCATGACGCGTCACTCGACGGCATCGATGTCGTCGTCTCCGGTCATTCGCATCGACCCCGATCCGGGCAGCGAGGCAAGATTCTCTTCATCAATCCCGGCAGCGCCGGACCGCGCCGCTTTCGATTGCCGATTTCGATCGGCAGGCTGTCGATCGTCGGCGACCGCATCGACGCAACGCTCGTTGCGCTGGAAGTGGAACCGTCGATCCCGCCGCCGCGACGCCGCATGCGATCGGCATAACCGCGACGAGCACGCGAGTCGTCGCCGCCCATGCGACAATCGTCACAACCCGCACCGGAATCGCGCATGCAAACGATCGGACTGCTCGGCGGCATGAGCTGGGAATCGACGATTCCCTATTATCGGATCATCAACGAGACGGTCCGCCAGTTGCTGGGCGGTCTCCACTCGGCAAAAATCGTTCTTCACAGCGTCGACTTTCACGACATCGAACGGCTGCAGGACGCCGGCGACTGGATGCAGGCCGGCGAGGTCCTTGCCGACGCCGCGCGGTCCCTCGAAGCCGCCGGCGCCGACTTCCTGGTCCTCTGCACGAACACGATGCACAAGGTCGCGCCGGCGATCACATGTGCCGTCGCGATGCCGCTGCTGCATATCGCCGATCCGACGGCGGCTGCCATCGCCAAAGCGGGCCTCTCGACCATCGGTCTGCTCGGCACGCGCTTTACGATGGAGCAGGACTTCTATCGCGATCGCCTGGCGCGTAGCGGCATCGATGCGATCGTGCCGGACGATGACGAGCGGGCATTCGTGCACCGCGTCATCTACGGCGAACTTTGCCGAGGCATCGTGCGCGACGATTCGCGCGCGCGTTATCGCTCGATCATCGAGCGTCTGGTCGCGCGCGGCGCGCAAGGCATTGTGCTCGGTTGCACCGAAATCGCGATGCTGATCGGCGCGGGCGATGCCGCGGTGCCTGTGTACGACACGACGCTGCTTCATGCGCGGGCCGCCGCCGTTCGCGCATTGTCCGGCGAGCCTCGCGTCTGCGCGGCCAGCGACGATTCGCAACGGCCGCGTGCGATCCAGGGCGCATGATTCGACCATGAACATCGACCGCATCGACCATGTCGTGATGACCGTCCGCGACATCGACGCCACGTGCGCGTTCTATGCGCGCGTCCTCGGCATGCGCGTCGTCACGTTCGGCGGCGGACGCAAGGCGCTGGCCTTCGGCGCGCAGAAGATCAACCTGCACCTCGCTGGACGCGAATTCGAGCCGAAAGCCGCGCATCCGACGCCCGGCTCGGTCGACCTCTGCCTGATCGCGACAGACTCGCTCGATGCGGCGATCGCGCATCTTGCCGCCTGCGGCGTTCCGATCCTCGAAGGGCCAGTCGCGAAGACCGGCGCCACCGGTCCCATTCGGTCGGTTTATTTCCGCGACCCCGACGCCAACCTGATCGAAGTGTCGACGTACGCTGACCGTTGAGCAGCGGTCCACGATCGATCGCCATATGATCCGCATCCGCGACATCGACCACCTCGTGCTGCGGGTCGCCGACGTGGAGGCGATGATCCGGTTTTATCGCGACGTCCTCGGCTGCCCGATCGAACGGCGTCGCGACGACCTCGGCCTTGTCCAGTTGCGCGCGGGTCGCGCAATGATCGATCTCGTCCCCGTCACGGGATCGCTCGGGCGCGCCGGCGGCGCCGCGCCGGGTGCGGAAGGCCGCAATGTCGACCATTTCTGCCTGCGGGTCGACCCGTTCGACGAATCCGCGATTCGGCGTCAACTGGAAGCGGCCGGAATCGTTGTAGGTGAAACGATTTCGCGTTTCGGCGCCGAAGGCGAAGGTCCGTCGATCTATATCGCGGACCCGGAAGGCAATACCGTCGAATTGAAGGGACCGCCAAACGCGACGCGCGACCCCGCGACCGGGTAATCGACGACATGGACAACAGTTATCCGCTCGAAGGCGGCTGCACCTGTCGCAACGTCCGTTACCGGATGACGACGAAACCCCTCTTCGTCCATTGCTGCCATTGCCGCTGGTGCCAGCGCGAAACCGGGACTGCGTTCGCGCTCAACGCGCTGATCGAATCGGATCGGTTGGAAGTGCTGCACGGCGCGCCCGTAACCGTCGATACGCCATCGAACAGCGGGCGCGGCCAGAAGATCGTCCGCTGCCCTGACTGCCACGTCGCGCTGTGGAGCCACTACGCGGGTGCGGGCGACGCGTTGAAGTTCGTGCGCGTCGGTACGCTCGACGAACCCGATCGCCTGCCGCCAGACATTCACATCTTCACCGCATCGAAGCAGCCCTGGGTCGTGTTGCCGCCCGATACGCCGGCGGTGCCCGCGTACTACGACAGCAAGCGCTACTGGCCGGCGGACAGTCTCGAGCGCCGTCGCGCCGTTTTCCCCGCCGGGCCGCCGGGTCGCTCCGGGCGGTAGCCGCGGCGTCGTATATTCGGCGCTGGCATGCGAAGTGCTCCAATCTGCGCGGGCGCCGGGGAACCTATGCGCGCACCCGGTGACCAAGGCGCGTCCACCCTGTCCCGATGACCATGATCATCCGAAACCTGCTCCTTGCCGTGACATTCGCCGGCGTCGCATTCGATGCCGCCGCGGCGAGCGAGCCGGCGGCCGCGACCCTCGCACCTCCCCCAAAGTGGGACGCGGCGTTTGCCGCGTTTGCCGCCGACGACGTCGCGCATCCGCACCCGGCCGGCGGCGTGTTGTTCGTCGGCAGCTCGTCGATCCGGCTCTGGAGCAATCTTGAGGACCAGTTCAAGGACCTGCCCGTGGTCATCAAGCGCGGGTTCGGCGGATCGCAGCTTTCCGATTGCGTCAAGAACCTGAGCCGGCTGGTGTTGCGCTACCGACCGCACACCGTGCTGGTGTATGCGGGCGACAACGACCTCGCCGCCGGGACCGCGCCGCAGGAGGTGCTGCATCGCTTTACCGCGTTCGTCGATGGCGTCCACCGCGAACTGCCCCAAACGCGGATCGTCTACATCTCGATCAAGCCGAGCCCGTCGCGAATCCGCTTGCTGTCGAAAATCCGTGAAACGAACACGTTGATCGAGGACTATGCCGACGACGCGGACGAGGTCGATTACATCGACGTCTTCACGCCGATGCTCGACGCATCCGGCCAGCCGCGCGCGGAGCTCTTCCGCGACGACGCGCTGCATCTCAACGCGCAGGGCTACGCGCTCTGGAAGCGGATCATCGGGCCGCACGTGCGCTGACGCGCGCGGTCTGCACGCGGCGGCGCGCGCGCAGGAACTGAGCCCCGTCCTGCGTCGCGCGCGCAACACCGTAGAGCGCCAGCAAGGCGCCGATGACGAGCGCCGTTTCGAACACGCTCAAGTGCGGCCGCGCGGTGTCGCCGACGACCGTCAGCACGGTGAGGCAAATCACGAGTTGGGCGCTGAACACCACCAGCGAGGTGCGACCCATCGTCGCGATCGGCGAATGCGCCGCCCACGCGACGAGCACGCGGCGGCATTGGACGGCGATCAATGCAAGCATGGCAAAGTTCAGCAGGCGCAGCGGACCTAGATGCCACTTGTCGAAAAGCGTGTCGAGCGCGGCGTCGGGCCCGAAGGGTATCTGGCCGACGACATGGCGCCACAAGAAGAAAATGGCCGCGATGCCCATCGCGATCGCAATGCCCGGACGCGACCAGGACGCCTCGACCGGCGGCGCCGGGCTCGCCGCGATGCCGCGGTTGGCGCCGACGCGCAATCCGACCAGCCACATGAGCTGCCAGGCGAGAAACGAGAAGGCGCCGGTCGCGCCGTAGGGCACCGGCCAGCCGACGAGGGCCGCGACCGACTCGTAGACGTGACGTCCGCCGCCGTATTGCGCGAATAGCCACAGCACCGCGCTCAACGTGAGCAGCACACCCCAGCCGCGGCGTGCGCCATATTCGAGAATCAGCGGCGATGCGGCCAGAAACAGCACGTACATCGGCAGGATATCGAGCAGCGGCGGGTTGTACGCCAGGACGAGGCCGCTCACCAGCGCGAGACGCGGGCGCTCGAGGTAATACGACGCGAGATCGGTGATCGCATGCGCATCGCGCGAGACGGCGATCGGCACCAGCACCAGCAGCAGGAAAAGCAGCAGCGCGATGTGCGCGGCGTAGACCTTGAGCGCGCGCAGCCACAGCGCGCGCCGCATCACCGCGTAGCCGCGCGTGCGCGCCTTGTGGCTGTAGACGGAACCAACCAGGAACGCCGACAGGAACACGAAGCCTTCGGCTGCCGATACGAAGCCGAACGGCTGGCCGGCGCGGGAACTGAACCACGTGGGCAGATGCGTGATCGTCATCAGGACGAGCATCAGTCCGCGCAGCCAGTCGAGTTCCGCTTGACGTTCCACAGGCGATCGTTGCACAAGGCGGGAGAGCAGATCAGACAGTGCCCTGCGAAGCGACGTTCCTTGGCGAATTGTTACGATTGTTACCGATTGTTCCTGAAAACGGCGCGTCAGCGTAAATACGCGAAGAGCGGCGAGCCCGGTTGGCGGCGGATCAGCGCGTTTTCCGCGGTGCGCGCTTCCGCGGCGTCGAGCGATTCGATCCAGCGCACGTCGCCGCCGACCAGCGCGGCAACCGCTGCGCCGTCCCGATACAGTACGCGGTTACCCGCGATGGCGGGGATTTTCATGCCCGGCAGCAGCGTGCCGACGACGTTCAACGGATCGGCGCCGCTGATCGACACGAATTTTCCCGAAAGCGGCGCGCGCCGCGTCTCGCGCAGCAGCGTCACCGCTTCCGGCAGCGCGAATTGCTCGCCGGTGATGCTGGCGACGAATCGGCCGCCGCGAATGTCTCCGCGCGCCTCGAGCCGCCGCAACACGCGCGAAAGCTCGCGCCACGGCGGAAGCCACGACGCCTCGCGCTGAAGAATGCGCCAGGACACGACGCCGTAACGGCGCAGCAACGCATGCACGACGTGCTCGACAGTCTCGGGCGGGAGGTCGTTGCGCGTCCATCCCGCTGCCGACACGGGCGCCATCGGACGCGGCGCGCGCCGCGCAAGCGACCAGCGGCCGGCGTCTTCGACTCCGAGGAGCGCCGTGCGCCGATGGCGCCTTCCCGCGCCGATCCGCTTGCGCTTCTGCGACGGCGTCAGCAGCGCGCGCAGACCGGCGAAGCTGTCGGAGGTCACGGTTCCGAGCGCGACCAATTCGGCGAGCGCATCTTCGACCTGCGTGCGCAGCAGATGCGTGCCGTCGAGGATTTCGTCGTAGAACGACGCGCCGTGCGCACGCAGGAATTCCGCGATTGCCCGCGCGCGCGCACTCATCGTCGCCTCGTGCCCGTCGGCGCTCGGCGCCACGCGCGTCCACAGCGGCGCGCTGCGCCTCGGCAGCAAGGTCACCGGCGTCGTGCGTATGACGCTCGCGCCGCCGGTGACGCCGGTGGTTGCAGGCAGCGTGAGGCGCGCCCACACGGCACGGCCGGAAAGACACAGGTCGTCGAGCCACGTGAAGTCGTAGTTCTCGAGGCGCGACGGCAGAATTTCCGATTCCCACGCGCTTGCCGGCGCCTCGAATCCCTGCAATTGCGCGATGATCGCATCGAGCGCATCGGGTCCCTGGCGCTGCTCGTCCGGGGTGACGTGCTGCCAGCGAAAGAGGAACCGGACGAAGTCCTGTGTTGCGACCGGCTCGATTTCCTGGCGCAGGCGCTTCACCGTGTAGCGGTGGATGCGCGCGAGCAACGTGCGATCGCACCACTGCGTGGCAGGTGCGCCGGCGGTGAACGAGCCCTGCATCGCGACGCCCTCGCCGGCGAGTTTCGCGAGCGCCACGTCGACGTCGGCGACCGGTAGCGCGAGCGAATCGGCGATCGCAACCGCCGCGACCGGACCGAGGCCCTGAAGGCGACTGCGCACGAGCTCGACCAGCGCTTCGTCGCGGGTCCATGTGCGCTCGGCGTATTCCTGCGGCGCGGTAATCGATGGCCGGCGTTTCGCATCGGGATGAACGGCGTCGAATTGCGGCAGCCGCTCGGCCGCGACCCATGCGTCGCGCATCGCGGCATGTGTCAGCGACGTTGCGCGGCGATCGACGGCGAGGTGCTCGAGGAAGCCCTGCCAGCCATCGTGCAGCGTCACTTCGTCGCGCGTCACGAAACCCAGGCCGAGCAGCGCATCGTGCATTTCGTCGGCGCTCGTCGCTTCCGGCCAGGCTTCGCTGCGCACGCGATCGATGGCCTCGGCGTCGAGCGCTCCAAGCTTGCCCGCGGTGTCGTCGTCGGCCCAGCGGCGCGCCATCACCGCCTGCGTGCGTCGCTCCTCGAGCGGCGCATCGTCGAGGTATGCATACGGGCGCGCGTTCAGAATTTCCATCGCCAGCGGCGACGGCGCGGGAAGATCACGCGCGACGACCGCAATGTCGCCTCTCTCGATGCGCCGCAGCACGCGCTCGAGGCCGTCGACGTCCATCGCCTCGTGCAGGCAATCGTGGATCACCTGCCGCACCAGTGGATGATCGGGAATCTCGCGCGCGCCGACGATGTTCTCCGCGCACGCGATCTGGTCGGGAAAGACGGCCGCCATGAGGTCATCGGCGCGCATACGCTGCAACGGCGCCGGAACCTTCCTGCCGCCTCGATACCGCGGCAGTGCGAGCGACGTGCCGGCGACCCAGCGCCAGCGCGCGGAGAACATCGGCGCGTCGAGCATCGCCTGCACGAGCACCGGGCGCACGGTGTTCGAATGCAGATACCGCGCGACGTCGGCGAGCGGAAAGCTGTGGCTCGTCGACAGCGAAAGGACGATCGCGTCTTCCGTTGCGGCGGCCTGCAGCTCGAAATTGAACTTGACGCAAAAGCGCTTGCGCAGTGCCAAGCCCCACGCGCGATTGATGCGGCTGCCGAACGGCGCGTGAATGACGAGCTGCATGCCGCCCGATTCATCGAAGAAGCGCTCGAGGACGATCGCATGCTGCGTCGGCAGCGCACCGAGGACCGTCCGCGCGCTGCCGAGATAGTCGACCAGTTGCCCGCCGGCGGCCGCATCGATGCCGCGCGCATCGAGCGCTGCGACTGCGGCGGATAGGTCGGCCGGCGTGGTGCTCCCGCCGACGAACAGCTCGTCGCGCAACCGTGACACCGCCAGGGACAGCTCGTCGCTACGCGCGGGCGCCTCGCCGAGCCAGAATGGAATGTTCGGCGCCTGTCCCTGCGCATCCTCCACGCGTACACGTCCGGCTTCGATGCGCCGAATCCGGTACGACGTGTTGCCGAGCTGAAAGACATCGCCAGCGAGGCTTTCGACGGCGAAATCCTCGTTCACCGTGCCGACCATGTGACCGGCGGGCTCGAGGATTACGTCGTAATCGGCGGTATCGGGAATGGCGCCGCCGGATGTCAGTGCCGTCAGGCGCGCGCCGCGCCGCGCGCGCAGCACGCCGTTGACGGCGTCGCGGTGCAGATACGCGCCGCGATGTCCCTGCCGCGTCGTGTAGCCGTCGGCGAGCGTACGCACGACGTCGAGATACTCGTCGTAGCCAAGTCCGGCGTAGGGAGTCGCGCGCGTGAGCGCTTCGTAGAGTTGGCGCTCGGGCCAGTCGCGCGCCGCGACATCGGCCACGATCTGCTGCGCGAGCACGTCGAGCGGCTTGTCCGGAATCGTCAGCCGGTCGAGCTCGCCGCGGCCGACCGCATCGAGCAGCGCCGTGCATTCAACGAGCTCGTCGCGCGACAGCGGGAAAAGCCGCGCCTTCGGCACGCCGCGCAGCGTGTGGCTCGCGCGCCCCGCGCGCTGCAGGAACGCGGCGATCGAGCGCGGCGATCCGATCTGGCAGACGAGGTCGACGTCGCCGATATCGATGCCGAGCTCGAGCGACGCCGTCGCGACCAGCGCCTTCAGCTCGCCGCGCTTGAGACGCTGTTCGGCCGACAGGCGCAGCGCCTTCGCCATGCTGCCGTGATGCGCCATCACGTGCTCGGTGCCGAGGAGCTCCGACAGGTGGCGGGTGACGCGCTCGGCCATCCGGCGCGTGTTGACGAACACCAGTGTCGTTCGGTGCAAGGCGATGAGCTCCGCGAGCCGCGCGTACACCTGCAGCCACACTTCGTTCGACATCACCGCCTCGAGCGGCGAGGCCGGCACTTCGAGCGCCAGATCGCGCGGGCGGACGTGCCCGGCGTCCACGATCGCACAGGTCGGGACCGGATCCCCCGACGCTTGCGGCTGCGCCGCCGCCCCGCCGACCAGGAAGCGCGCGACGTCCTCGATCGGCTTTTGCGTGGCGGAAAGGCCGATCCTTGTCAGCGGCCGCTCGACAAGCGCGTCGAGCCGGGCAAGCGAAAGCGCCAGGTGGCTCCCGCGCTTGTTGGACGCGAGCGCGTGGATTTCGTCGACGATGATCGTGCGCGTGGTCGCCAGCATCCGGCGGCCGGACTCCGAGCCGAGCAGCACGTACAGCGATTCGGGCGTGGTGACGACGATGTGCGGCGGCCGGCGGCGCATGCTCGCGCGCTCGTGCTGCGGCGTGTCGCCGGTGCGCACCAGCGTGCGGATGTCGACATCGGGCAGCCCGAGCGCGGCGAGCTCGCCGCGGATGCCCGCGAGCGGCACGGCGAGGTTCTTCTGCACGTCGTTGGAGAGCGCCTTCAGCGGCGAGACGTAGACGACGGACGTCTCGTCGGGAAGGCCACATGCGAGCCCCTCGCGCACGAGAGCATCGATTGCCGCGAGAAACGCCGCGAGCGTCTTGCCCGATCCGGTGGGCGCTGCAATCAGCACGTGACGCCCGGACCGGATCAGCGGCCAGGCGCGCGCCTGCGCCTCCGTAGGCGCTGCGAAGGACCGGCTGAACCAGGCGGAGACGGCAGGGTGGAACGCGTCGGGCACGTGACATTTTCTCACTGTTGCCCGGCGCGCGCGCCGTCCGACGGCGGGATGATTATTCATGTGGATTTCCTGCATGCATTCGGCTAGTCTTCGTCGTCATCCGGCGACACCTCGAGGTTTGCGATCCGCCATGAAACGCCCACGCGCCCGATCCCTGCTTCTGTTGCTGACGGTCGTTGCCGCCGGCCCCGCGTTGGCACAGGGCTTCCGCTTCTCGCAGCCGGACGACAGTGCTGCGCGCGAAGCGGCCGCACGCGACGAGCGGATCGCGCAGGATCTCGCGGTTCCGTGCCGTGCCGATATCAAGAACAAGAAGATCATGGTCGTCATCGGCGAGCGGCAATCGAATGGCTACATCGAGGCGCATCAGCAAAACTACGGCGCGCACTACCAGGCGATCAACAAGCGGCTGCAGGCGCTCGGCTTGCGAACGTACACGCCCGAAGAGATCCGCCGACAGATCGCACAGGCCGAGATCGATGCGTATTTTCGCAACGATCCGGACGCGGCACTCGCGGCCTCGCGCCGGCTTGGCGCAAGCTTCGTGCTGCGGGGGCTGATCTCGTCGCAGGCAATGCCCAATCCGATGATGGCCGTGAACCAGGTGTCGGTGAACATGGGGTTCACGCTCACCGGCAGCAATGGCCGCGTGATTTCAGATACCGACGCGACCTCGAGCTCCTACGCCGGTGCCGACGTCGAGCGGATGGCGCTCACGCTGGTGAATGAAAAAGCGGACGAGGTCGTCGCGAAGCTATACGCCGACTACTGCCGCAACGCCACCCGACCCAAATGAACGGTGCGGCGCGTTGGACCGCGCCGCCCTCCTCCTGCACCTGAATATCCGAGGGAGCATCGCCATGAAGCATCGCATTCCGATTCGCCTGATTCCTCCGCTGTTCGCCGCGACCCTGGCGCTGGCGGCGGCGACGCCCGCCCTCGCGCAGCCGAGGTTCGGCAATCCTTCGCCCACCGCCGGCAGCGACACGTCGCAGCGGGCCAACGAGTCCGCGGACCAGGCGCTGTACAAGCCGGTCGAGTACATGAATGCGAGCAAGCGCGGTCCGGCGCTCATCGTCATCCCGGGCGAGATCAAGAGCAGTAACGCGACCTTCCTGCAGAAATTCACGCCGAACAACATCGCAGACTTCGGCGAAGTCGAGCTCTCCGCGGCCAATTTCCAGGTGCTCGAGCGATCGAATCTCGGTCCGATCCTCAGGGAATTCGAGCTCGCGTACAACCTGGGCGATCCGCAGCAGGCACGCAAGTTCCTCGGCATGGGCAAGCTCAAGACGACCAAGTACGTCGTGAAGTTCGACATCCTGAAGACCGAGCAGGTCGCGTCGGCGCAGCAGGGTTTCGACGGCCGGGCGCTCGGCCAGATCGCGGGCATCTTCGGCGCGTTCAGCGGCTCGCGCGGCGGCGCCACCGCCGGCGCGGTCGGCCAGACGGCGGTGGGTTCCGTGCAAACCGGCGAATCGAGCGGCGTGTGGATCATCGGCATGCGCTACAAGATCATCAACGCCGAGACCACCGAGCAGCTCGCGCAGGGCTACACCGAGGAGAAAATGGAAGTCGGCGCCAAGTCGTCGTCGGTGATGGGCGTGTCGCAGTCGCAGCAGGGCGGCGTGTCGCTCGACACGATGGTGCAGCGCCTCGTGCAGAAGTCGGTGTGGGAGATCGACAGCAAGTACAAATAAGCCGTGACGATCAGCCAGCTTGGAAAGTACGAGATCCGGCGCGAGCTCGCGCATGGCGCGATGGGCGTCGTCTACGAGGCTTACGACCCGCTGATCAAGCGCCGCGTCGCGCTGAAGACGATCCGCCCCGACCAGCTCGAGGGCGAGCGCACGACGGACATGATCGCGCGCTTCCGGCGCGAAGCGCAGGCCGCGGGACGATTGAGCCACCCGAACGTCGTGCCGATCTATGATTTCGACGACGATGCGGGCACGTGGTTCATCGCGATGGAATTCGTCGACGGACGCGAGCTCAAGGAATGCTTCGCGGCAGACGAGCGCTTTCGCATGCCGGACATCGAGCGGATCATGACGCAAATCCTCGATGCGCTCGACTATTCGCACCGCCAGGGCGTCGTCCATCGCGACATCAAGCCGGCGAACATATTCCTGCTCGCGGACGGCACGGTGAAGGTGGCCGATTTCGGTATCGCGCACATCGAATCCTCGAATCTCACGCAAGTCGGCACGGTCGTCGGCACGCCGAACTACATGTCGCCCGAGCAAATCATGGGACTGCCCGTCGACGGGCGCTCGGATCTCTTCGCCGCCGGCGTGATCCTGTACCAGTTTCTCACCGGGGAGCGTCCATTCGCGGGATCCTCGACGACGACGATGCAGAAGGTGTTGAAGGAAGAGCCGCTGCCGCCGTCGACGCTCAACGTGCAGTTGCCGCCCGCGATCGACGCCGTCGTGCGCAAGGCGCTCGCCAAGCGCGCGGACGATCGCTTCCAGCGTGCGCGCGAATTTTCGGCGGCGTTACGCGCGGCAATCCATGCCAGCCGATCGACGCGCGGCGGGGCGACATCGAGCGACGCCGACGCGACGATTCCCAATCTCCCTGCGATGAGCGCTGCAGAGCCGCCTCAAGGCGCGAATTCCGCCCCCGCGGGGGGCAGCGTGGCGGCGAAGCCGCAAGCGTGGGGGGATCATGCAAGCGGCATCGGCATTGCGACGCCGCATCCGACCGTCGCGGCGCAACCGCAACCCGCGGCGTCGGACGCGCGCTCGACGCAGGCTTCTCCGCCTCCACCCGGTGCACAGAAAACCGGCGCGCGGGGCCAGGCGACGGCCATCGCCATCGTCGCCGCGATCGCGCTCGTGGGCATCGTCGCGTGGTGGTTGCTCGCGCGCGGACCGGCCAACTCCGTCACCGCCGCGAAGACGCCGGCCGTGGCGCCGGTTGCCGAAGTCGCGGCGCCTGCGCCCATCGCAGCCGCGGCGCTGCTGCCGGCAGCCGACGCCGTTGCGCCGCGGCCCGGAACGCTCATGATATCGGCGGTAGGTCTTGCCGATCCGAGCAGCCCGCGCTACGTCAACGACCCGGCGCTGCTGCAGTCCGACGTTCGCGCCGATGCGAAGCGCCAGTTGGTCGAGAAGGCGCTAATGCTGCTCCTCGACCGGAAGTCGTTCACGAGCAACTACGACGTGCTGCAATCGCGCCTGCTGCCGCAAAGCGCGGACTTCATCGCAACCGTCGTCAAGGAAGGTGCGCCGCAGATCGGCAAGGACGGGCTGATGTCGGTCACGACGCAGGCGGTCGTCAACGTCGAAGCCGTCCGCCAATCGCTCGACCGGATGTCGCGCGACGATCGCGTGCAACTGATCCGCGCAAGCGGCGATCCGCGGGTCGCGGTGCGCATCGGCGTGCGCGATGCCGCAGCGCCTGACGCGCCGGCGCAGTCCTCGCCGATCGCCGAAAACATCCTCAAGGAACGCATTCAGTCGTTCGGCTTTCGCACATGGTCCGATGCGCCGGAAACGGCCGGCGCACGCGAGGCCGATTTCATCGTCACCGGCGAAGCAAGCGTCAAGAAGCTGTCGATGCGTCTTTCCGCATCCGGGCTCGTCATCACCAAGTACGCGCTCGCGTCGTGGACGGTGAAATGCACCGATCGTGCGACCGGCGAGGAAATCTACTTCAACACGACGCTTCCGAAGGCGACCGGTAGCTGGGCGAGCGAGGAGGAAGCGTTGCGGGCGATCGGCGCGAAGGTCGCCGACGAGTTCAGCCGTGACTTCTTCCTTACGCATGTTCCGGTCCGGGGACGAAAGGTCAAGCTGATCGTCGGGGGGCTCCCCGATGCGACCACCGAAGCGTTGCTCGCCCGTGAGCTGATCGGGCTGCCTGCGGTGATCGCGGCGAGCGCCGAGGCGCCGGCGCAACCGCGAACCTACGACGTGGAAACCACGCCGGGTACGGGCAGCGACGCGATCGTGAGCGATATCATCGCCCCGCTCAACGCGAAGCTCGGCGCGGCCTGCTTTCGCGCCGGCGCGGTCGACGGCGCGCGCGTGTCGATCGCGTTCGATGCCAGTTGCATGGACGGCCTCGCGGCGCGCCTCGAGACCACTCCCCCGGCGGGTCTGTACGGCGCAATGCCCGCGCGCCGGAAAGCCGTCGTCACGAACCCGGAGATGCTGCGCAAGCTGATGGTTTAGGGGGACTCCTCGATGCGGAATCCCACCTTGAGCGAAACCTGGAAGTGCGCGACGCGTCCGTTCTCGACGTGGCCGCGCGATTCGATGACCTGGAACCAGTCGATGTGCTTGATCGTCACCGCCGCTTTCTGGATGGCGTTGCGGATCGCCTCATCAGTGCTGGTCGGCGAGGTGCCCACCAGTTCAATCAACTTGTACGTATGAGTGGCCATCGAGGTCTCCTTGCTCGGGGGCGCGGCTATTCGCTCATCGTTTCGCGCTGCTCGAGGTCGATGCGCAACTCGTAGAGATCCTCGTCGAGCGCGTCGCGAACCGATACGACGCCGAGCGGACGATCGAACTCGACGACGGGCAGGTGCCGGAACTTGCCCTCGTGCATCATGCGCAGCGCGCGCACGAAAGGCTCGTCCGGGTGAATCGTCTGCGGGCGCGGCGTCATCACGTCGGCAAGACGCGTCGCATGCGGATCGCGCCCTTCCGCAAGCAGCCGGAACAGCGCGTCGCGCTCGGTGAAAATGCCGATGAGCCGCGCGTGGTCGACGACGAGCAGCGCGCCGATGTTGCTCCGCTTCATCAGTCGGGCTGCCTCGACTACGGTCGTGATCGACGCTGCCACGATCGGCGGGCGCCCGGCGACGATGGAACGCAATGAGCGGATGGGCATGTTCCAGGTCCTTGCAATCAGCGCGTCGCGGAAGCGCAGCGCGCGACGTCAGCATACTCGACCCATCGCGGCGCGCAAAGTCGCGGCGCGGCTCAGCGGTTCCGGCGCACGCGCGGCGAGTTGGAAAGGCGGGTCACGTCGCCCTGCGCCGACAGGCCTTCGGCATCCTCGAGCAATCCTTCGGGACGCGCCGGGTCGTGATCAACGCCACCGATGCTCGCGGGATCGCCGGCGCTCGCTTCGCTCCACGCGCTCGGCGCGTTCCGCAGCGAATAGATCCGCGGACCGGAACGCGCAAGGACCGTCGTCGCGGCCTGCGATTGCGTCCGCGCATCAGCGTGCACTACGAGCAGGCACCGGCCGCTGTGAAGCGCCCCGGTGTACGTCGCGATGCTCTCGTCGTCCATCAGCGCGCCGCTGAACATGCGCGCGATGAAGCCCGGCGGCCTGCGGTCATCGGATTCCTCTGCCGCGGGGCGCTCTTCGATCGCGATCTGATGCTCGCCGATGCCCTGCGCCAATAGCTGCGCACGCGCAGTTTCCGCTTCACGCCGGGACTCGTACACGCCGACAACGATCTCGCTCGCCATCCGCGTTTGAATGCAAGCCGGGAGTGAAGTTCGCGCCGGCGTTTGCAACCGCGCGCCCATGGACGTCCGGTTATCGCCTACGTCAAATCAGGCGCACGTCCGATATCGCAGACTCGTCGACACAGGCACGCTCGCCGAGTACCCTCGACGGTGACATATGGAGAACATCATGGCAGATACGACCACGAAATTCGAAACCGCCAGGGCGCGCGTCCAGGACGCAAGCGACCGCGCTCAGGATTACCTCGACCGAGCCTCGCAATCGGCGTCGTCCGGCATGGACCGCGTCGCGGACACCGCACGCAAGGGTGTCGACACCGCCGCCGAATCGGCGAAGGCCGGCCTCGACTGGGCGTCGGAAAAGGCGTCGGTGCTGCGCGACCGCAATGTCGCGATCATGAATGCGGTGACCGATACGGTCGCCACGCGTCCATTGATCGCGATCGGCGTCGCCGCCGCCATCGGCTACCTGCTCGGGCGCATCATGCGCAGCGGCGATTGATTCCGGCGTGATGCAGCACGGCGGCCGCGTCTTCCACGGCCGCCGTTTTCACGCCGGGAGCGGCCCCTGACCCCGATGGCGACGGTCCTGCACCGACTGACACTCGGCATCGCCGCCGCGCTGGTCGTCAGCGCTTGCGTTTCCGTCACCACCGAGCCGCGCGCGCTGCTGCTACACGACGATGGCAGCATCCACGTGCAGACGCTCGCCTGTCCGAGCGCGGTGGCGCGCGCCGTCAACCCGCCTGCGGTCCCCGCGCCGGCGGGACTCGATCCCGGCACGATCCGCCTCGTGACCTGGAACGTGCACAAGCAGGCCGACCCGGGCTGGCAGCGCGACCTGCGCACGCTCGAGAGCGACAACGACATCGTCCTGCTGCAGGAAATCGTGCTCGACTCGGCGCTGCGCGACCTGATTGCCGGCGAGGGCTTGCGCTGGGTCATGGCGAGCTCGTTCCTGATGTCCGACGTCGATTACGGCGTACTGACCGCCGCGCGCGTCCAGCCGGTTGCGACCTGCACCGAGCGCATCGTCGAGCCGCTGCTGCGCATTCCCAAATCGGCGATCATCAGCTGGTTCGCGCTGCGAGGCCGGCCGGAAACGCTCGCGGTCGTCAACGTCCATGCGATCAACTTCTCGCTGTCGCTCGGCGCGTATCGCGCGCAATTCCGCGCGATCGGCGATGCGCTTGCCGGCCACGAAGGTCCGGTCATTCTCGCAGGCGACCTCAACACCTGGACCGCGCCGCGCGCGCAAGCCGTCCGCGACGTCGCAACGCGCCTCGGATTGACCGAGGTGCGCTTCGCCGCCGATCGGCGCAGCGTATTCTTCGGCCACGAGCTCGATCACATCTACACGCGCGGACTCGCGCTCGTTTCGTCATCGGCGATGCTCGTCCGGTCGTCGGATCACAATCCGGTCGAAGCCACGTTGCGCGTCGCGCGGTGACATTGCGGACTCTTCATCGCGCCGATTTCGCTACCGCAGCGCGTTCGAGACGACCTTGTCCCAGGTGAGCGTCAGCGTGTTGACGTCACGGCGCGATGCTTCGACGCCGACCTGCGCGGCAGGAACGACCAGCTTGAATCCACCGGCGGCGTCGCGCTCGACGTCGATGATGAACGTGAGCTTGAGCGACGTCAGGCGCACGCAGGGCTCGGCGGCGCTCGAGCGCATGAAGCCGTCGAGGGCGGCATTGACGCTCGTCGCAACCGCGCCGCCATCCGACGCTTCGCCGACCGCGTACAGGCGCGCCGGCCCCGCGACGTCGAGCTTCAGCGCCATCTCCTGCGTCCATTTGCGCGCGCTCGACGCCGACCCGAACGGGGAAAGCCCGACGCCCGCGAGCGGCAACGCGACAAGGCGCACCTGGCCGTCGACACCTGCTTCGCCCACGCGCTGCAGATCGAGCGCGATCGTCGCGTTGCGAAGGTCGACTTCGCGCGGCTCGGCAGTGCCGCAGGCAGCGCTTCCGCTGCGGATGCGCCAGTGCACCGCGCGTAATTCACCCTTGAGATCGTCGAAGAATTCGGAGAGCGGCTTGCCGCTCAATCCGGGCGCCGTCGATTCGACACCCGCGCAGGCGGCACAGGCGAGCGCGATCAGCAGCACGAAGCCCTTCTTCACTTCGGGCGCCTTTCGGCCATCGCCTTGTCCCGGAGCTCGGCGACGAGGTCGCGCAGCGCCGGATCGGCGATCGGTTCGCGAACGGTCACCGTCCTGCATTGCGAACCGTCGTCGATTGCGATCGTGTATGCGCGCGCGTCCGGGCCGCCTCCACGCGACGGCTCCTGCGGCGGCAAGGCAAAGAAATCGGCGCGTCGGACGAGATCGCGCAATCGCGCGTTTTCGTGCGCCGGCAATGCGTCGCAGTGGATCGACACCGGCCTTGCGAGGCCCGGAAACGCCGCAAGGCCGCCGTCGATGCTGAAATCGATCCGCAACGCGGTTCCCCTGCCTACGCGGCCCGGATGCCGACCTCGGCCCACGCGGCGCTCACCGTCTGGCGCTCGGCTGGTCCGAAGAAATGCGCGGCGTTTTGCACCGTGCAACGCGCGAACTGCCGGAACGTCGCGGTGGGCTTGAGGCGCTTGTCGCGCAACGTCTCGTACCAGATGCGCCCGGCTTTTTCCCAGGCGAAGCCGCCAAGTCCGGTCGCTGCGAGATAGAACGCGTGATTGGGGATGCCGGAATTCGTATGCACGCCGCCGCTGTCGGACGACGTGTGTACGTAGCCCGCCATCGTCGCCGGCTGCGGATCGCGACCGAGCACCGGATCGTCGAATGCCGTTCCCGGAGCTTTCATCGACCGCAGCGCGACGCCATGAACGCTGGCAGTGAACAGTCCCTCGCCGATCAGCCAGTCGGCCTCGCCGGCGCTTTGCCTGCGCGCATATTGCTTGACGAGCGAGCCGAACACGTCGGAAATCGATTCGTTCAGCGCGCCGGCCTGGTCGAGATAGACAAGGTGCGCCTCATCGCCGGTCACCCCGTGCGTGAGCTCGTGCGCGATGACATCGAGCGAGACCGTGAAGCGGTTGAAAAGATCACCGTCACCGTCGCCGAACACCATCTGCCGGCCGTTCCAGAACGCGTTATCGTAGCGGCGCCCGTAATGCACGCTCGCGTCGAGACGCAGCCCTTCGTCGTCGATCGAATTGCGATCGTAGACTTCGGCATAGAAATCGAATGTCGCGCCGAGGCCGTCGTAGGCCTCGTTTACTTCCACATCGGCCACGCCCCCCGCGCCTTCCGCGCGCACCATCCTGCCCGGCAATGTTTCGTGGCCCTGAGCATCGTAGATCGTGCGCTGCTTCGCGGTCGTCGGGACCCCGAGCAGTCCATGGCGAGCCCCGGATTCGAGCAACTGATACGTCGCGCGACCGAGCCGCAGCGTCTGATCCACCGCCAGCGTGTCGAGCGCCGCCTCGCGCTGATTCCGGCTTCCATGGAGCGCGATCCGCCGCAGCATGTCGGGCGGAAGAATGCAGCAGCCCGGAAGGTGCTGGCGGCGAGCACGAATCAGACTCATGGCAAATTTCCGGTCGCACCGCGACAGGCGGCCGCGCCGTTTTACCACGCAATCGGTCGCTCGTGGATTACCGGAGACCCGGACGCGGGAAAGCGTCCAATGCGCCGTCGCGGTGGAAAGCCCGCGCTACCGCCCCGAGTGGAAGGACGACCGGACTCGGCAATTTTTTCCGAGGTGGCCGCGAATTCCTGCCCACCCGCCACGCGGAGAACGACGATCTCCGGGGGGAAGACCGGGCGAGCCGCGCCTCAGACAGCGGGACGTTGACCGCGAAAAATGGGCGTCACTTTCTTGACGGTGCCCGCTTCATCGCGCGTTGCTACCTGCGTTTGCCGGCGCGATTCGCGCCTGATGCGCGCAAATGTCTTGCGTAAGTCGGTGTTGGCGCTGGATGTGTAACGGAAGGTGGGGTCGAGTATCGATTTCATGCGCACCTCCATGCGCTCGCTCAGGGGATTCTT
>Ga0105240_10005622_pt1 | contig 18609 bp, 16 predicted proteins | sample KBSC54metaG_FD_80426 | JGI IMG/M metagenome (GOLD analysis project Ga0105240, IMG submission 80426) | Corn rhizosphere microbial communities from Kellogg Biological Station, Michigan, USA - KBS C5-4 metaG | ecosystem: Host-associated > Plants > Roots > Rhizosphere > Soil | place: Michigan, USA... | reverse complement strand
GAGGGCACACGGGGAGCAGACCTCCGTTCGGGACATCTTGCCGATGCCGAGCGACGCTGCGATCCGTGTGCCCTCTCTCTTATCCCTCCAAAACTGTCGTACGGTCAGGGTCAGAGTCGATTGCTCCAGCGACCAGCGACCAGCGACCAGCGACCAGCGACCAGCCACCAGCTACCGTCTTACTGAATCACCGCCCATCCCGTGTCCGCGGGAATCGAGTCGTCGCGGAATTGCAGGTTGCCAGCCTTCAGGAAGACGAGCGGCGAACTCGTCTGCCCGGAATTCAGATTGCCGCTGCTCGCGCAGCAGCCGGCGGGAAGATTCGAGCCGTAGAAGCTCACCGAATGGTGGTCGTCACCCGCGGTGAAGACGAGCGTGTCACCCACATTCAGCTGCACCGTGTCCGGACTGAAGCCAGCCTGCGTGACCGTCGCGGTGACGCGCTTCGCGTTGGGGAATTCCGGGCCCGTACTGTCGCTTCCGCCGCACCCGGCCGTGAATGCCATGATGGCGGCGGCAACCAGCAGTCTTCGCATGACGTTCTCCAGTGGATGGGCAGCCTGGGGTAGCCGCGCGCCCGCGTCGGGCATGCGTATCGCCGCCCAGAGGTCAGGACGTGGGGCGATCGCCAAACGTAACCCCAATCCGGGGTCGTTGACGAGAGGCACGCGTCATGTCGCGCGTCATTGAGACGCGCGGCGCGCGGGCGGATGGCACGTGCGGATCTTCCACGAGAGTTGCCGTGACCGCTTCCAGAGGAGATCGGCGGCCCAGGCAGGCCTCCCCTGCGGTGTCACGAGCGCCAGTTCGCAATCCGATTCCGTCACCGCATGTCCATCCGCGGCGAGGAGCGACAGACGCAGTACGGCCGGAGTGGGTGGGGGAAGAAGGCCGGTGTAACGCGACGCAAGTGTCACGTGCCCAGAGCCGGGTGTGATGATCTCCGTGGCCGGCGGAAAATCCAGCGGACGGCCGTTGAGTCGCAGCCATCGCGCCTCCAGCCTGAGCGTGTCACGCAGCGCGGGATAGCGGTACGACACATCTACCGTCATGGCGCGCCAACTGGAACTCGGCACGGACACCGCAACGATCGCGGCCGTCTGCACGGCGGCCGCGCTTGCTGGGCAGAGGAGCAACGCAATGCCCAGCCAGCTCCCGTGCCATGCCCGCCGGGTGTCACTGCGCGATGGAGTGCCGGGCTCACGATGCATGGTCGTCATACGGCATGTCGGACGGAACGGTTCCACCCCGCGTAGCGCCCTATGCGGCATGCGCACTGTCGTGTGCGGTGCGCGCGCGGCAGGGAAACCCCGACCTGACCAGCCGCACGCACCTGTGAGTGTTCAACATGCAGGCTTGGCGACATTTCGCAATACAAGTGAATTCTGCAGGCACCTTCACCATCCAGGACGCATGTCCGCTCGGAGTAGCATATCTCGCTATTTCGCCGTGCGGCTCATGGTGACCGGAGGGGCCGCTGGCCTGGCTCCGCCGCTCCGCGCGCAGCAGGTCACCGTTCCCCAGCGACTGTCGCCCGAGGTGACGGTCACGCGCGAGCGTGGTCGCGCACCGATCGGCCTGCCCTACGCCACAATGACCACACGGCCCGACAGTATGCGTTCGGGGCAGCGCCATCTCTCTCTGGACGGGACCTTGCTGCTGCGCGATGGGGTGCCGCTCACGCTCCCGGATGGATAGACGCCGGTGGATTATCTGGATTCGGAGATCCTTGGATCTCGCTGGTGGTCGGAGTGCAGAATCTCTTCAACACGGTCCATGCGGGATCTGTGGCCGTGAAGGCCACACGGAGGACGTTCGTCGAGCCCGCGCCGGGGCGCGTGGTGTTCGCCGGGATGGCGCTGGCGGTCGGGCGGTAGCCGGTCATCATTGGCTGCCCGACTCCGGCAGCCAATGATGACCAGCGTTATTGGCTGCCGGAGTCGGGCAGCCAATGATGACCCGGGACTCTCTCATGGATTCGCGGTGAGTCCCTGCTCGTGCGCCGCGCTGCGGACCTCGCTCGCTGCCTGCTGCGCGACAGTGGCAGTCTTTTCCTTGATATCTTCCGTGGTTTCGCGAACCGAATCACCCAGCCGGTCGCGTACATCACCCATGAGCTCTACTTCCGCGTGCGTGCGCGGCGCCGCGAGCCCTGCAGCGAGTCCGACGGCGACGGCGATGGCCCCGAAGAAGAGCGGGTTATCGTAGAAGCGGTCCTCCGCGCGTTGCGCGCGGATGCGCGTGCGTTGCGACACGTTCTGCGCGACGTCTCGAGCACGGTCGGTAACTTCACCAGCCGTCTCCCGGACATTGTCCCGCACGCGCTCCGCGGTATCGCTCATCGCGGCGCCCACGCCGCCGCCGCTTTCCTCGTCGTGGGGCCCGCGTTCCGCGTAGTCGCGCGAGGTCCGCTCCTCGTATCGCGTGTAATCCGCGGCCCCATATCCCCCAATGTTGTGTTCCGGGATGCGCGACGCGGATCGACTGCCCTGCCATTCGTAGCCGGGGCTGGTTGCGCGCTCCTCGTTCCGCCCGTTCCACATCATCCATCCCAATCCCAATCCAACCAGCGTCGCGGGGATTGGATTGTCCCGGATGGTATCGGCAATGCCGCGTCGGGCCTCGCCCGCGCGCTCGGATGCGTGTTGCGCCATGTCTTGAGCCCTCCCAATGGTGGCTTCTCGAATGCGGTGTTTGACATGCTGTGGATTCAGCCGGTCACCAATCTCATCGAGCGTATTGCTCATGCGCTCTCGGGTCTCGGTGATACTCTGGCGAATCTCATCCGGGTCTGTCATCGCCGCCCCGCGTCGCCAGGGTTTGGCACTGCCGGATTCGCTGTTCGTTGCACCGTGTCCACCGGGCCGACACGCTCCGATCCGGCCAGTGGCCGTTCACGATCGTACAGCGATCCGCGCTCGCCCCGATCAGAGCCCGTGGCGCGCGAGGCCATGCCCGACATGCGGGAAGACGCACGCGATGCGGCCTGCGCGCCGCGACTGGCGCGTTCCTGCCAGCGGTCCCGTTGTTCCTGTCTGCGGGAGCTCTTCAGAAACCGTGCGCCTGCGAGCCCCAACGCGAAGGCGCCGCCCAGAAAGGCCGCGGGCTGGCGTCGGGCAAAGTCCTCGGTCCGATCGGCAATGTCTCCAGGATCGGCGTTCCGGATGTACTCGGCAAAGCGTTGCACCTGCCGGCCCGCACGCTCGACGTAGTGCGCCGTGTCATCGTGGTGCTGTTCATCGCGCATCTGCGTGGCCGAGGACTGCAGCGCTCTGGCGACGTCAGAGAGCGTGTCCACAGCGCGGTTGCGCCCTGCCTGGATTCCTGATCCGACCTGTGCTCCCGCCTCCTGCGTCGCGTTCGAGACCATGGCACCCACCGAGTGGGTGGGATTGGTCCCAGTGTCCTGAGTGTCAGCCATTGCTCCTCCTTCTGTCGGCCGCGGTGTGTGGAGCGGTGGTGGTCGTGAGATCGTCCTTCAGATCACGCCGCTCCTGCTTCGCCCACGACGCATTTTCGCGCAGCGTGTCCAGAGTCTGCTCTGGCTTGACACCGCGGCGTCGGGCACGGATCATCGCGCCTCTCGCCGTAAGGCTGCCAATGACGAGCAGGACGATCCCGACAATGAGGGCGGCAAGCCAGTAGTTGTGACCGAGCAGAACGGCAACTCCCACAACGAGGAAGGCGGTAAATGCCAGCCAGCCGGCGAGCGCGATTCCTGCGCCCACGGCCACACCGGCTGCATCTCGTCCGAGTTGCTTGCCAGTCTGCGTGGCTTCCGCCTTTACGAGACTTGCTTCCTGCCGGATGAGATCAGCCGTGTCGCTGCTGAGTTGCCGGAACAACTCTGTGAGAGACGGTTCGGCAAAGCGTCCCCGCCCCGGAAGAATGCCCGGCCCGTCACCACGGCGCTCGCCCATTGGCTCCATCGCGTTGCGTCCCACTGTCCGCCCCCTTCCACGCACGTTCGTGGATCAGCAGGAAAATTGTGTCGTAGCGTGATCGTCACAGCGGGCAGCATCCATGCCACGCACGACAACGGGGGCGAACCACATCTCGCATTGCCTGGTACCGGCAACGCGAGTGGGGTTGGCCTCTCGGAGAAGCCAACCCCACTCGCGTCCACATGCGTCGCTCCGCCCTCAATGCTCTCACGCAGCCCTCAGCGGGTCACGTTATCCGCCCAGCAGGCTGAACATCAGCGCGCCCAGCACGATGGCGCTGATCACCACGTACATCCAGTCGCGGCGCAGCGCGAAGGCGATGAGAGTCAGGAGCACCCGCGCCACCGGCGTCGCGATGAGCAGGACGATGCCGAACTGCACGATGGCGGCCGTGTCGAACGCCGCCACGCCGTGGAGCACGCCGCCCAGCGTGTTGAGCATCGTGGGCTCCCCGCGGAACACGTGATACGCGGGAACACTTGCACCATGGTGCGCCAGAAAGGCCACGCCACCCGCGAAGGCCACGAGCGCCGCGATCAGGACGCCGGTACGGAGCAGATTGCCGACCATCTGTTCGACCCGCTCCTCATCGGCGGCGTGCCCCGACGCGCGCGCGGCGGCCGTGGCGTCAGATCTTTCCGGAGAAACCATTGTAGAGCATTTCAAAGGCGATGGCCGCGACGACGACGCTGAAGATCAACCGGAGTTTTCTCGTCTTGAGGCCGGGAAGGGCGCGCGCGCCGGTGAGCGCTCCACAGAGCACCCCGAGCATCGTCGGCAGCGCGAGCCCCGGTTCGATGTAGCCGCGATGCAGATACAGACCGGCGCTCGCGGCAGCGGTCACGCCGATCATGAAATTGCTCGTGGTGGTGGACACCTTGAAGGGCAGGCGCATCGCGCGGTCCATCGCGAGCACCTTCACCACACCCGAGCCAATGCCCAACAGTCCAGACAGCACGCCCGCCACGTACATGAGCCCAAAGCCCAGCGGCACGTGGCGAACCCGGTACGCTTCCGGTCCTTCGGACGTGGGATACGTCGAGTCGAGTTTCAGCACCGTGGCAAGATGATCCGGTGCGCCATGCACGATGTGATCGAGGTGACGCCGCGTGCCCTCCCACGCCGCGTGCAGCAGCACGACTCCGAAAATGATCGCGATGACGTTCGGCGCCACGTACGCCGCGACGAACGCACCGCTCAATGCGCCAATGGTCGTCGCGACTTCGAGCAGCATCCCGACGCGCAGGTTGGTGTAGCCCTCCTTCACATACGCGGCGGCCGCGCCCGACGACGTCGCGATGACCGAGACGAGCGACGCGCCAATGGCATAGCGAATGTCCACCCCAAAGCCGAGGGTGAGGAGCGGCACGATGATCGCGCCGCCACCCAGACCCGTGAGCGCGCCGATGAGACCCGCGGCGAATGCACCGAGGAAGAGAAGTCCATCGAGCTGCAGCAGGGTCATATCGGCGGAGGGGGAGAGTCGGAAGCCCAAGTCTAGCGGACGCTGGCGGCGCCCGGCTAGCCCCCATAGGTTGTGGCGTCCCGCATCCGGATAACCCCCGCCCGTGAGTCACGCCATCCTCGACGTCGTCACGCCAGAGGAGTCACCGCGACTGTCGCCAGCGCGCCTCGCCTGGTTTGCGCTCGTGGTGCTCACGTTGATGAATCTGCTCAACTACCTCGATCGGTACGTCAGTGCGCCGATCGGGGAGAGCCTGCGCGAGTCGCCGCTTCATGTCAACGACGCGCAATTCGGCGCACTCGCCAGCGCGTTCCTCGTCGTGTACATGATCGCGGCGCCATTCTTCGGCGAGCGCGCCGATCGTCGCTCGCGGCCGCGACTCATCGCGATTGGCGTCGGCTTCTGGAGCGTCATGACGGCGCTCGCCGGTTTCGCCACCAACTATCCGTCGCTGCTCGGCGCTCGCGCCGCGGTGGGCATCGGCGAAGCGGCGTACGCCACGATTGCCCCGGCGTTGCTCGCGGATCTGTTTCCCGAGCGATTGCGCGGCCGCATCTTTGCCGTCTTTTTCATGGCGACGCCGGTGGGCGCGGCGCTGGGCTACATGCTCGGTGGCGTGGTGGACCATCACTATGGCTGGCGCGCCGCATTCTTCATTGCGGGCATTCCCGGACTGATTCTCGCCGCGCTGGCGCTCAGGCTCCCCGACCCCGAGCGCGGCGCAACGGACACTCCCGCATCGCACGGCGCGGCCGCGCCGGTGCCCGGTGGATTCGCCGCCTACCGGGCGCTCGCACGCATCAGGATGTTCCGTCTCACGGTGCTCGGATTCGCCGCGTATACGTTCGCGCTCGGCGGCATTGCCGTGTTCATGCCCAAGTTTCTCGAGCGCGTGCGCGGCGTGCCACGCGAGCAGGCGGCCGTTCAGTTGGGCGCGGTGCTGGCCGTGACCGGCCTGCTGGGAACGCTCGCTGGCGGATGGGTGGGCGACTGGCTGCTCGCGCGCACGCGACGCGCGTATCTCTGGGTGTCGGCCGTCTCGACGCTGCTCGCGGTGCCCCTCGCCTTCATCGCGCTCAGCTCGCCTGATCGTGCCGTGTACTGGCCCGCACTCATCGCGGCAGAGCTGCTGGTGTTTGCGTGCACCGGGCCGGTGAACTCGGCAGTGGTAGGCTATGTGCCGGCGGCCTCGCGCGCCGCCGCCATGGCGCTCTGCATTTTCACCATCCACGTCCTTGGTGACGTCCCGTCGCCGTTCCTCATCGGTGCCGTCTCGGATACCACGAGCCTTCAGCACGCCGTCATGATGATTCCCGTGGCACTCGCGATTGGCGGGCTGATCTGGCTGCGGGGCGCACTGGCCTCTGACGTGTAGCGACCCGCTACTATTCAGGACATGTTGGCCCCTCCCCATACGCCGCCGGTCCCGGTTTTTCATGATGCATCCGGTCGCCGCTGGCGGCGATTGCGCGCTATCGCGATCAGTCTTGGCGTGGTGACGTCGCTCGCGGCGGCCGCCGTGGTGGTGAACCTGCTGAGCCCACCCAGGCCGCCGCAGCTCGCGATGTCTCTGACGCCGCCGCTGCGCTCCAACCTCATTACGAGTCCGGCGCAGCGCCGCCGGCTCACCAAGCGGCTGCAACTCTTCTTCGAGTTGCGCAAGCATCACACGCCGCCAGCCACGCAGCCGAGTCTGTTGCCCGTGCGGGGGCGCCGCGTGGCGAAGAAGGCCGTCGCGCCGGGGCAGCCCATTGTCGCCGGTTTCTACGTCAACTGGGACGACAACTCGCTGGCGTCGCTCTCGGCGCACGCGGATGATCTCGACTGGGTGGTGTGCGAGTGGGGATTCCTCGCCGCCGGAGGCGACTCGCTTCACCTGTCGGTGGACCGGCGCGTGCCGTACACGATCGCCCAGCGGGTGCCCGATGAAGCGAAGCGGCCGCTCGTGTTCGCAATGGTGACGAACTACGACTCCGTGGCCAAGCGTTGGGACGGCGAGGCGCTGCGCCACCTGCTCACGGATACTACGGCGCGGAACCGCGCGATCCGCGAACTCACGGACACCGTGATGCGCTACGGCCTTGGCGGCGTCACGATCGACTTCGAGGAAGCACCCCGCGGTCTCACACCCGCGATCGTGCGCTTTCTGCAACTGCTGCACGCGCAGCTCGCGCCGCAGGGGCGCTGGCTTACGCAGGCGCTGTCGTTCAACGACACCGACGAACAGCTCGCGAAATTCTCGGCCGTTGACGACAAGGTGTTCCTCATGATGTACGACGAGCACTACAGCGGCGGCGACCCGGGGCCGGTGGCCAGCCAGCAGTGGTTCGTCCGCACCTCGCGCCGCATGATGCGCGTGATCCCGCCGTCGAAGGTGGTGCTCGCGCTGGGGGCATATGGCTACGACTGGAACGATGCCTCGGATTCCACCGCCGAGACGATGACGTTCCAGGACGTCATGACGCACGTCCGGAACGCCGCTCACGAGGGGATGCCCGCCGCGATTCACTTCGACTCGCTGTCGCTCAACCCCTACGCCACCTGGCGCGACCCCGACTCCACGGATCACGTGGACTGGTATCTGGACGGCGTGACGGCCTACAACGAGATCCTGGCTGGTGACGCGCTCGGTGCGGCGGGATTCGCCATCTGGCGACTCGGCTCCGAGGATCCCGCCATCTGGTCCGTGATTGGCCAGCGCGGCATTGATGCGCCGGTGGACAGCCTGCGCGCGATCCCCTCGGGCTACGATCCGGAATTTCAGCCAAAGTCCGCGACGGGCGAGCTGCTCGAACTCGGAGCGCGTCCCACACCCGGCAGCCGGACGATCCGCCTCGATCCGGTGACGCACTACGTGAACGACGAGACGGTCACGAAGTATGCGGTCCCATGGGTCATCCAGCGCTTCGGGCAGACGCCGCACCGGATCGCGCTCACGTTCGACGATGGACCGGACGGCAGGTGGACACCGCAGATTCTCGACACGCTGAAATCGCGGCACGTCGTCGGAACCTTCTTCGTGGTCGGAGAGAATGCGGAGCGCCACATCCCGCTGCTGCGGCGCATTTATTCTGACGGCAACGAGATCGGCAACCACACGTTCACGCATCCGAATCTGGCGTTCGCGAGCGATCGCGTGGTGAAGCTGCAGATCGACGCCACCGAGCGACTGCTCGAGGCGGCGCTGGGTCGGCGCAGCGCATTCTTCCGGCCCCCGTACTTCGGCGACGCGGAGCCCACAACGTCGGACGAGCTCGGGCCGGTGGCCGTCGCGACCGAACGCGGCTACATCACCGTGGGACTGCGTATCGACGCCGAGGATTGGCAGTCGCCGGGCGTGAAGACCATCATCGACACGGTGCTCACGCAGGCGGAGAAGGGGGGAAACGTCGTGCTGCTGCACGACGGTGGCGGCGAACGCTCGCAGACGGTGGCGGCGCTGGGCCCGCTCATCGACTCGCTCCAGGCACGCGGCGACACACTGGTGCCGGTGTCCGAGCTCGTGGGCATCACGCGCAATGTCGCCATGCCGCCGCTGCCGCCGGAGAGCCGCATGAGCCGGATGGGCGAGCTCCTGGCGTTCGGCTCGGTCGGCGTGGCGGAGTGGGTGCTTTACTGGCTCTTTGTGAGCGCCGTAGTGCTCGGTCTGGCCCGGCTGCTGTTCATCACCGTGCTGGCGATCGTGCAGCGTGTGCGGCGCCATCAGAATCCGGATGCGCCGGTGACGTACGCGCCGTCGGTGAGCGTGATCGTGCCGGCGTATCGCGAGGAGAAAGTCATCGTCGCGACGATTCGCAGCCTGGTGGAGCAGCACTATCCCGCGGCGCTGGAGGTGATCGTGGTGGATGACGGCTCGCCGGACGCCACCTACGATGTGGCGCTCGCCGCGTTCGGGTCGCATCCGCGCGTCGCGCTCTATCAGAAACCGAATGGCGGCAAGGCGAGCGCCCTGAACTTCGGTCTCGTGCGCGCCACCGGTGAAATCGTGATCTGCCTCGATGCGGATACGATGTTCACGCCCACGACGGTGGCGGAGCTGGTGGAGCCGCTGCACGATCCGATCGTGGGCGCGGTGGCCGGGAATGCCAAGGTGGGCAACCGCGTGAATCTCGTGACGCGCTGGCAGGCGCTCGAATACGTGACCAGCCAGAATCTGGATCGGCGCGCCTTCTCACTGCTCAACTGCATCACGGTCGTACCGGGCGCAGTGGGGGCGTGGCGCCGGGCGCTCGTGGAGGAGGTGGGCGGCTTCAGCGAGGACACGCTGGCCGAGGACCAGGATCTCACGCTCGCCATCCGCAAGCGCGGCTTCTCGATTGCGTACGCGGATGAAGCGATCGGCTATACGGAAGCGCCCGACACGCTCCGCGCGCTCGCGAAGCAGCGCTTCCGCTGGTCATTCGGCACGCTGCAGTGCGTCTGGAAGCATCGCGACGTGTTTCTCCGCCCGCGTCACGGATCGCTGGGATTCATCGCGATGCCGAACGTGACGATTTTCCAGCTCTTCTACCCCTTCGTGTCACCGATCGCGGATCTCATGTTCGTCTGGGCCCTCGTGTCGGTATGGCTGGTGCGTCAGCAGCACGGCGCGACGTACGCGCTCACGAGCCTGCAGCACGTGCTTACGTACTACGCGGTGTTCCTGCTTGTGGACTGGTTCGCGGCGGTGGTGGCGTTTCTGCTCGAACCGGGTGAGGACCGCTGGCTGACGTGGCTGATCTTCATCCAGCGCTTTGCATACCGCCAGGTGATGTACTGGGTGGTCGTGCGCAGCGTGATCGCGGCGCTGCGAGGGCGGCTGGTGGGATGGGGCAAGCTGGAACGGAAGGCGACGGTTGCGGAGGGGAAGTGGGCAGTGCGGCAGGGAAGCGGCGCGCTGCGCGCGCCTGCGGGAAGCGTCGCGCGCAGCGCGACTGGGGGAACCGGCGATCGCGCCTGACGGCGCATCGCCTGCGGGAAGCGGCGGCCGGGCGCCCCCCTCCCTTGGGAATCGGGAATCGGGAATCGGGAATCGGGAATCGGGGAGGAAGACCTCCCCACACCGCACCCCACCGCCTTTTTTTCACCGCCGCCTCTCCCCGCTGCATCATTCCCCATTCCCACGATTCCCCATTCCCGATTGCCGATTCCCAAGCGAGGGGTGGCGGGGCGTGGATCGTTCCCGATTGCCGATTCCCAAGGGCGGGGTGGCGGGGCGGGGTCTCGCAGCCGCGCTTCGCGCGGCGCTTCCCGCAGGGCGCTCCCGTGAGGGAGCCGCCCGCTTCCCGCAGCCGGCCGCAGGCCGGCGCTTCCCGCAGGCACGAGCAGCGCGCCGCTTCCCCCGCGCCCTCACCCGTCCTCCCCCTCGATCTCCCGTGCCACCTCGTTGCGGTTGCGCCAGGCGACGATGAACACGATGATCGCCACGACGATCACGAGCGCAACGGCAATCTGATCCTCGTGCCGGCGCACGTGGCCGATCATCACCACCGCGGTCTGGCCAAAGCCCCAGCCGAGCGCCGTGAAGATGCCGCTCCAGACCCACGCGCTCACGCCGCTGCCGATCACGAAGCGGGCGATCGGGACCTCGGCCGCACCGCACGTCACGGGCAGAAGCAGTCGGGCGCCGTAGGCGAAGCGCACGGCCAGCGAGGCGCGCCACGGACGGCGGCGCACCGCATGGAGCAGTTTCGCCATGGGGGCCGCCAGCCAGGGCCAGCGCTGCGCCACGCGAGCGGCGCGCCATCGCCCCAGGGCGTAGAGCACGACGTCCGCCGACCAACTGCCGATCGCGCACGCCATCGCGGCCCGCACCGGATGCAGGTGCCCCTGATGCGCGGCAAAGCCCGCGATCACCGGTGCCGCCTCCTCCGTGAAGATGCTCGTCGCACCCAGGGTGACGTACGCCCAGAGGTGCGACAGCTTGCTCAGCAGTGAGTGGGTCGCGACGAGAGTCAGAAACATGGATTCGGGAAAGGTAGCCTCGGACTGGCGCTCGCCGAACATCTGCACGCACCACATATTTGGCAACCACGATTCCGGCGACTGCCGGCGGCCCACCACACCCTCTGCGCGCTCCGCGAGGCGGTCCATGCGGAAGTCTTCACTCTGGCTCGTCCCGCTCCTGGCGGCCTGCCACGATTCCACGAGCCCCCGCGCGTCGAGCCTGACGTGTGGACTGACTTCAGGGGGCAGCGTACCGGCCACGGTGCTCGACCTCGCGGTGGGCCAGCCGAAATTCCTCAACCTCTCCGCGGAACAGGCGAGCTGCGTGCAGTTCGAACCGCACGCGAACAGCGTCTATCTCTTCACGCTGTTCAACACGGACACCAGTCCGCGGAGCGCCGCCCTGGTCAAGCTGCACGGCAGCTCGCCGGACAGCGCGCAGAATGCGCGCATCGTCGCGAATGCACCGGTGGCGATGCCGGCGGTGGTGTCGACCAACGGCATGGCGCTGGGCGCACAGATGGCCGGCATGTCTCCGGCAACGTTCGAGGCGGGCCAGGCGCTGCATGCGCGGCTGCTGGAATCGGATCGCCAGTTGGTGCAGCGGCGCGGCGGTCCTGCCGCCATCAGGATGCGCGCCATCGCGAACCACCAGCCAGCCTTGCGGCGCAACCGGACGCTCTCACGCGATGTCAGCACGGTACAGCCGGGAGACACGGTGTCGTTCCGCATCCGCGACATTCGCTACGACTCCGACTGCTCACTCTCGTTTTCCGTGCAGGCACGCGCGGTCTATTCCGGTCCGCACAGCGTGATCTACGAGGACATCACCGCGCCGCTGGCCGGCACCATGGATGCCGACTATGCGGCGATCGGCGCCGAATTCGACTCGCTGACGTATCCCATGCTCCTGAAGTACTTCGGCGACCCGCTCGCCTACGGCGGACAGCTGCGCAATGGCGGCAAGGAGGAAATGCTCTTCTCGCCGGTGGTGAACGAGGATTTTTCCGGCGTGGCCGGCTTCGTCACGGCGTGCGATTTCTTTCCGTTCGACAGCACCTCGGGGCCCGACCGCGATCTCGTCACGAACGAGGCCGCGATCTTTTATGCATATCTGCCGGAACGGCCCGAAGACGAACCGGGTTGGTTTTCCTATGTTCGCGGCGTGCTCGCGCACGAATCCAAGCACATCGCGTCGTATGCGGCGCATCTGAACAACGGCGCTGCCGCCTTCGAGCAGGAGTGGCTGGAAGAGTCCACGGCGCAGACGGCGGCGGAGATCTTCCAGCGCACGTTCTCCGGCACGTCCTGGCGGCGCCAGGCAACGTTCGCCGCGACCGTCGGCTGCGAGCCGCCGCTTACGCAGGAGAACGGGTGCACGGGCGACCATCCCGAGGTGATGCTCGACCACTTCGCTTTTCTCTATGACTACCTGTCCAACGTGAATTCGCAGAGCCCGATTCTGGGCGGCGGCTCGGCGGACTATGGCGGATCGTGGTCGTTCGTGCGTTGGGCGCTGGATCAGTACGTGCCGTCCGAGGCCGCCGCGCTGCATGACCTCACGCAGAGCGTGACGCTCACCGGAATTCCGAATCTCGTCGCACGCACGAACCAGCCATTCAGCACGATGGTTGCCGACTGGTCGCTGGCCTCGGTGCTGGCCGCGTATCCGGACGTCACGCCCACGTCGTCACGCTACCTGTTCCGCGGATGGGATGACGCGGGCATTTTCCGCGGCATGCACGATCAGTTGTTTTATGTCACCGGCGGCCGGGCCTTTCCGCGCGTGTATCCTCTCATTCCGCAGCAGCTCCACTTCGGCCAATTCGATTTTGCGGTGCGCATGCCCGGTGGCGGCAGCTCGTACTTCGAGCTGGACAGCCCGACGGCCATCCGGGAGAACGTCCAACTCCAGGATCCGGTGCACGGGACGTTGCTCTCGGACGGGCCGATCCGGGCGGTGGTGGTGCGCGTGCAGTAACGGCGTGCCCGATGTGTGCACGATCTATGCACGACGTGAATGGCGGTGTACCCAGCAAGCGAGTGGCAGCGTGTTTTCTTACTGTTGCCGCAGCGCGCTCATCGCCGTCTCCGCAAACACGTCACGGCTGCTCCACACCCCGATGATCAGCGTGAGCAGCGTCGCACCAACCGCGAGCGCAATGATGGGGAGTGGTGATGGCATAAAGGGCGCGTCGAAGACGAAGTGCATGAGCGCCCACGCCGCAGCCACGGAGAGCACGACACCCGTGGCGCTGGCGAGAATGCCGAGCATCGCGTACTCGCTGAGCATGATCCTGCCGATCTGCGCGCGCGTGGCGCCCAGTGTCTTGAGCAGCACGCCTTCGCGGATCCGCTGACGGCGCGACGCGCCAACCGCGCCAAGCATCACGAGAATTCCGGTGCCCACGCTGAACAGCGCCATGAAGCGAATCGCGACCGCGATGCGCTGCAGAATGGATCCCACCGCGCGCTGCACCGCGGAGAGATCGATGCTCGAGACGTTCGCGTAGTGCTGGACCACGGCGCGCTGCAGGTCCGCGATGGCGGTGGGCGCGGTTGATCGGCTGAGCATGACGAACGTCGCGGGCGCGCCCTGCAGCGCCGCCGGCGAGAAGATCACGAAGAAGTTGGGCTCGAACCGAGCCCAGTTCACCTCGCGAAGGCTTGTCACCACCGTGGGAATGCGCACGCCCTGCACATTCCAGGTGACCGTATCACCGAGCGCGAGGCCCAACTCGCTGGCGACATCCTGCTCCACGGAAATCCATGGCAGACTGGTGCCGGGGGCGTGTGTTCCCTGAACCCAGTGTCCCGCGGTGAGCGTTTCCGTCTGATTCAGTGTGTCGCGATAGCTCGAGCGATACTCTCGCCGCAGCGCCCACGACGGGCGCCGGCGATCGCCCGGTTGCGGCGCACTCGCCCGTGCATTCGGGGTGGCGCTCCGCGGCGCGCCGGCTTCGCGCGCCTGAGCCGAAGCGCCGGTACGCCCGGCACTGTCCGTTCCGCTGATCGTCGCGATGCGCATGGGCACGATCGGCACCTGCTGCACGAGCGGCATGTGCGCGGCGGCGATGAGCGAGTCCACGCCCCGCACCTGATCCGGCTGCACGTCGAAGAAGGCGAGATTGGCGCGCACGTCGCTGTCGTTCAGGGAGAGGCGCGCGACGAGACTGCGTTGCACGAGAAACACCGTGCCCAGCAGAAACGCGCCGAAGCCGAGTGCCAGCACCACCGCGCGCGTCTGATTCGACGGGCGGTAGAGATTGGCGATCCCCTGCCGCACGACGAACGGCCATTGCTCGCGCAGCGTCCGCCGCGCCAGGCGGCTGAGCGACGCGGCCGCGAGCCAGAGCAGCGCGATCGCGGCGCCAATGCCGGCGCTCATGAACACGCCCCGCTGCGTGGATCCGGCGCGCCACACCGCGATCCCGACCACGCTCGCGATGAGCGCGGCAGTCGCCAGGGGTCGCACCAGATCCCATGCGGCGCCGCGCGCCGGTTCGCCGCTCGCGTCCTGGCGCAGCGCCTGGAGCGGCGTGATGCGTCGTACGCGAAGCAGCGGCAGCAGCGCGAACAACGTGGCAACCCAGGTGCCGATGGCGAGTCCCGTAATCACGGCCCGCGGAACGATAGCCGGCTGGACGCTCACCGGGAGGAAGCTTCCCAGCACGTGCGGCAGCTCGAACTGCACGGCGACGCCGAGCACCGCGCCCGCGGCCGCGCCCACCAGTCCCAGCGCCGCCGCCTCGGTGAGATACATGACCAGCACCTGATACTGCGTTCCGCCCAGACAGCGCAGCATGGCGATTGTGTCCGTCTTCTCGGCCACGTAGGCGTGGATGGCGCTGGCCACGCCGATCCCGCCGAGCAGGAGCGCAACGAGTCCCACGAGATCGAGAAAGTCGTGCAGCGTGTCCACGCCGCGCGTGAGCGAGCGCTCCGTTTCGGCGACAGTGCGCGCGCGGACATGCGCGTCGGACAGCGTGCTGCGGTAGGTCGTGATGAGCTGGTCGGGGTCCCTGCCGGATGGCAACGCCAGCAGTGCTTCGTAGCTCACGCGGCTGCCGAACACGATGAGTCCCGTCTCTTCGAGGAACCGGTCCGCGATGTACACGCGCGGTCCGAGCGCCGCGGCGATGCCGATGTCGCCGGGCACGTTGGTGATGGTCCCGATGATCGCGAAGCGCGTGGCGCCGAGCGAGAGCGTATCGCCCACGCGCGCTCCGGTTTCCACGAGCAGCGACGAGTCCACGATCGCGGCGGGTGACGCCTGCAGAGCGGCCCAGCGGCCGGCTGGACTCGTGCCGATCGCGCCGTAGAACGGAACTCCAGGGCTCGCCGCGCGCACCTGCACGAGACGCGTCGCCTTCGCGCGCGGCAGCAGCGCCATGGACGCGAAAGACGTCATGCGGCCCACGCGAATGCCCTCGCCGCGCAGCGTCGTGAGCAGCGAATCCACCGACGGTGGAAAGGAATCACGCGATGATAGTGAGAGATCCGCGCCCAGCAGGTCGCGCGACTGGTCGTGAATGGCGCGCACGATGTTGGCCGTGTACGAGTCGATGGCGACGAGCGCCGCGACGCCCACCGCGATCGCCGCCATGAAGGTGAGCAGGCGGCGGCGCGATGCGCGGCTGTCGCGCCACGCCAGGGCAGGGATGAAGCGCCAGCGGCCCGTCACGACGCGATACCCGAGTCGTCGACCACGGCGCCATCGCTGAGCCTGATGATGCGGCCGGCACGGTTGGCGAGGGCGGGGTCGTGCGTGACGAGAATCACGGTGGAGCCCGCATCGCGATTGAGCGACTCGATGAGCGAGATGATGCGCTCGCCGGTGTCGGAGTCGAGGTTGCCGGTGGGCTCGTCGGCGAAGAGCACGCGCGGCGCGTTCGCGAAGGCGCGCGCCAGCGCGACGCGCTGCTGCTCGCCGCCGGAGAGCTGCGCCGGATAGTGGTGCGCGCGGTCGGCGAGTCCCACCCGGTCGAGGAGCTCGCGGGAGTGCGTGCGCGCGCCGGACGTGCCGCGCAGCTCGAGCGGCACCTGCACGTTCTCGGCTGCCGTGAGGGTGGGGATCAGTTGAAAGTTCTGAAACACGAAACCAACTTTCTCACCACGGAGCCGCGCGCGCGCATCTTCGCTGAGCGGCCCGAGGTCCGTCCCGTCCAGCAGCACCGTTCCGCTGGTGGGTGCGTCGAGACCGGCGAGCAGTCCGAGCAGCGTCGTCTTGCCGCTCCCCGATGGCCCCACGATGGCGACGAACGCGCGCGCCGCAATGGAGAAGGATACGGCGTGCAGCACCGTGATCAGGGTGTCGCCGCTGCGATACGTCTTCGTCAACTCTCGGGCAACGAGCATGCGTGCAGTCGTGTGGGTAGTGGGTGTCTGCGTGAGTGTGGCGGCGTGCGGGCGCAGCAAGTCGGACACCGCGAACGCGGGATCGCGGCCGGGCGAGCAGGCGCCGGCAGCGGCATCCGGAACTGCCGCCGCCGCGAGCACCGCGGCAACCAGCGCGCCAACCGCTGCGACCGGTGGCGCCCCGACCATTCTCTTCGTGGGCACCAGTCTCACGGCAGGGCTGGGACTCAATCCGGACTCCGCCTACCCCATCCTCATCCAGCAGCGCATTGATTCGCTGGGCGAAAGGTATCAGGTGGTCAACGCCGGAGTGAGCGGTGAAACGTCGGCGGGCGCGCTGCGCCGCATTGGCTGGCTGATGCGTGGCTCGGTGGATGTCTTCGTGCTGGAGACCGGAGCGAACGACGCGCTGCGCGCGCTCGACGTGGACTCATTGCGCGCGAACATGCAGGGCGTGCTCGACAGCGTGCACGCGCACCATCCGCGGGCACAGGTGGTGATTGCCGGCATGATGGCGCCGCCGAATCTGGGGCCGGCCTATACTAGGGCGTTCGCGCGCGTCTATCCCGAGATCGCGCGCGCGAATCACGCCGCACTGATTCCGTTCCTGCTCAGGGGCGTGGCGGGCGTGGACACGCTGAACCAGGCCGACGGCATTCACCCGAACGCGCGCGGCGAACGGATCGTCGCGGACAATGTGTGGCGGGTGCTGGGGCCGCTGCTGGAGCGATCCGGGCGCACGGCGCCTGTGGGACGGTGATCGTTCGGTTCGTATCTGTCGGCGGCGCACCATTGCCTGGTACCGCGGTGAAACTTGACCCATCTCCCATGCAGGACTAACTTTAAATGCTAAAACATTTTGCGATCCTTACCGAGCGGCCGGGGATGCGCGCGGCGCACGTGCGCGCGTCGCCCCGAGTCGTGTTTACCCGAACGTCAGGTTGCTGATTATGGCATTGCCCGCTACACAGATCCGCCGCGGCATGGTGCTCGTCTTCGAGGGCGATCCCTGCCGGGTGCTGGATTTCCGGCATCACACGCCGGGAAACCTGCGCGCGATGGTGCAGACGAAAATGAAAAATCTGCGCACGGGCTCGAACTTCGAGCACCGCTTTCGCGCGGCCGATGCCATCGAGAAGGCGCAGCTCGACACGCACGAGCTCGAGTTCCTGTATCAGGGTGGGGATACGTACCACTTCATGAATACGGCGAACTACGATCAGCTCGAGATGGACGCGGAAACGCTGGGCGACTTCGCCCAGTGGCTGCAGCCGGGCATGAAGATTCTGGCCGAGTGGTATGACGGGCGGCCGATCGGCATCGAGCTGCCGAACTCGATCGAGCTCGACATCGTGGAGACGTCACCCGTGATGCGGTCGGCAACGAAGACGGCGAGCTTCAAGCCGGCGAAGCTGGAGAACGGCGTGACGGTGGACATTCCGGAGTTCATCCCGTCGGGTGTGAGGATTCGGGTGAATCCGAATACGGGGGAGTATCTGGATAGGGCTAAGTAACGGTAGGTGGTGACTGGTAGCTGGTGACTGGTAGCTGGTGACTGGTGGCTGGTTGGAGCGTGGGGAGCGTAGGGCGTGGAGGGCGTGGAGGGTGCGCAGCAGCGTTGCTCCGGCATCGGCGCCTTGCTAAGATTCGCATCTTGCCGGCGGCGGAGTGCCGGGCGTCGGCGGATATGGTGACCGTAGCTCAATTGGTTAGAGCACCGGACTGTGGCTCCGGGGGTTGTGGGTTCAATTCCCATCGGTCACCCTGGAAGGAGCGCTGCCGGCCGGAGGTGATGCGAGCAGTCCGGCGGCGGAGATAGGTCCGTAGCTCAATTGGTAGAGCACCGGTCTCCAAAACCGGCGGTTGGGGGTTCAAGTCCCTCCGGGCCTGTGCGATGATTGACAAGCGTTCGCGAGG
>Ga0105240_10005621_pt1 | contig 18609 bp, 15 predicted proteins | sample KBSC54metaG_FD_80426 | JGI IMG/M metagenome (GOLD analysis project Ga0105240, IMG submission 80426) | Corn rhizosphere microbial communities from Kellogg Biological Station, Michigan, USA - KBS C5-4 metaG | ecosystem: Host-associated > Plants > Roots > Rhizosphere > Soil | place: Michigan, USA... | reverse complement strand
GGCTCGCGCATGGCGACTGAAGCACTGGTCGTGGCGCAGATCGCGCTCGCTGTGGTCGTCCTCTCGGCGGCGGGACTCATCGCGCGCAGTCTGCTGAAGCTCGAACGCGTGGACCTCGCGTTGCAGACATCGCACCTGCTCATCGGGCAGCTCTCGATCCGCTACGACCAGTTCGATACGAAGGACACGCAGCTCGCGCTGCTCGAGCGGCTGCTGCCCGAAGTGCGCGCCGTTCCGGGCGTGCGCAGCGTGTCGCCGGTGGTTGCCGTGCCGTTTGCCGGCGGCGCTGGCTGGGACGGCCATGCGTCCACAGAAGGACAAACGACCGAGGAGGCCGCAGCCAATCCGATGCTGAACATGGACGTCGTGAGTCCGGACTATTTCGCGACGCTCGGCATTCCGATCATTCGCGGGCGAGGCTTCACCGACGCGGATCGCGAGGGAGCGCCGGCGGTTGTCGTGGTGAGTCAGTCCGCCGCGCGTGAGTATTGGCCTGGCGGCCGTGCACTCGGCAAACAACTTACCATGGGATCCGCGAGCCAGGCAGCCACGGTCGTCGGCGTCGTGCCCGACACCCGCTATCGCGACCTGCGCGACGCACGACCCAGCATCTACTTCCCGCTCCGCCAATCGTTCTTCCCCTTTGTGCCCATGGCGCTGGCCATTCGCGCAACCGGGTCACCGACTGCGATCGTGCCAACGCTCCGACGCGTCATCGGTGCCGTCGATCCGGGCGTCACGCTCACGTACGCAGCGCCGTTCGACTTCTATCTCGAAGCGCCATTGGCGCAGCCGCGACTGAACGCGCTGCTGCTCGCCGTGTTCGCGAGCGCCGCGGTGGCGCTGGCCGCCATTGGGTTGTTCGGCATCATGGCGACGATGGTGCGGCAACGCACGCGGGAGCTAGGCGTGCGCCTCGCGCTGGGCGCTACTGCTGGAGATCTGCGTGACCTGGTGATGCGCCGTGGCCTCGTGATCGCGACAGCGGGGCTGGCGCTCGGCATCATCGGCGCGCTCCTGGCGAACCGGCTGCTCGCGTCGTTGCTCTACGAAGTGAGTGCGACCGATGCGGTGACGCTCGTGGCTGTCGCGGGATTGCTGCTCGCTGTCGCGGCGCTGGCGACCTTCATTCCCGCGCGGTCGAGCACGCGGATCGATCCGGCGATCGCGTTGCGCGTGGAAGGGTAGCCGCTCGCCGCCACGTCGCGTACGGCGTCGGCGCGGGATCCGTATTCTCAGCTGTCAACCGGAAGCCAGTGACATGACCGCGGCAGTCCGCCATCAGGCACCGCGTGCAGTGCCTGACGACGTGAACGAGAATGCAGACGGAGCTTTTCGTTCACTCGTGCAACGGTTTGGCGCTTGTGCCCGGAGAGGACAGGTTATTCTCGGCGCATGCCAACTGGACAAACGGCGAGCCGGGGAGCTAGCATATGGCGATGGCGATCAGCGTTCCACGCTACACAGTGGACGATCTCGAGCGCTTCCCCGACGACGGGAATCGCTACGAGCTGCTGGACGGCGTACTGCTCGTGACGCCTGCGCCCCGTGCCGCGCACCAGATTGTCGCCAACCGCATTCAGGCGCGCCTCACCGAACTGGTGCAGTGGCCGGGATACGCGAACGTCGTCGGACCCGGTGCGATGGTGGTCCCGCCACGCACGCAGCTTCAGCCGGACATTCTCGTATACCCGGCGCGCTTCGGTCCACGAGTGGACTGGGTGAAGGTGACCGAACACTGGCTGGCGGTCGAGGTGTTGAGCCGCTCGTCGCGTGTGTACGACCGGGAGTTCAAACGCAACGCCTACCTTGCACTCGGCGTCCTTGAGCTGTGGCTCGTGGACTATCGTGACCTGACCGTCGAGGTATGGCGCTCACGCGACGTGCCCGACGTGATCCGCGATGTAATCCGGTGGCGCGTGCCAGGGCGTGATCTCATCGCAACGATAGACCTGGCCAGCGTATTCGCGGGCTTGGAGTGAACGATGCCGGAGAGCGGACGGCACGCGCCGCCCGCTCCCCGCGTTCGTCACGGCTTGACCGAGTCCGGCTTCACCGCCGCACGCGGCACCACGGCGACGTCGCCTGTCGAGTGCCACGCGTCCACTTCCTTCGCGAACGCATCGCCCAGAGAGGCGACGGTCACGGGTTCGATGCCCGGCTCGTCCTCGCGGCCGTTCACGCGGGCGAGACTGCTGGTCGCCTTGCTGTAGCTGCTGTCCGCATCGAGCGCCTGACGGTACGCGTCGGCGGCCAGCGTGTAGTGCCCCGTGCGCTCGAGCGCGACACCGAGATTGTTCCGGAACGACGCCACGCCGTGCTCGTCGAGCTGCACCGCGCGCGCCAGCGGGCCGAGGGCTTCGTCATAGCGGCCGCTGCGAATGAGCAGCAGTCCCATGTTGTTCATCGACCAGACGTCGTTCGGGTCGAGCGCGAGCGCCGTGTGATACGCATCGAGCGCGGCGTCGGTGTTGCGCAGTTGCGCCTGCACGCGGCCCAGCACGCGCCACGCGTCCGTTGATCCGGAATCCAGCGCGATGGCCTGCTGCACGCGCGGCAGCGCATCAGCCGCGCTGTCTTCATCGAGCAGCACGCGCGCCAGGTTGATCATGCTCTTCACGTGCGTCGGGTCGAGCTTGAGGGCATCCTCGAACGCCGCGCGTGCGCTGTCGAGCTGGCCGGACTTCCAGTCGGACAGGCCGAGCATGTAGTGACCCCACGGATTTTCCGGACGGCGCTCCGTGTAGGCGGCGAACATCGTGGCGGCGTTCGCGTAGTCGCGCATGCGGAATACCGAATCGGCCTGCGCGTACGTCACGGTGTTCGGCGCGACCGCTCCGGTCGCGACGGTGGTTCCCGGCTGTGCGACCACCGATGGCGCCCCGGCCACCGTGTCGGTGGCGGGCTTCTGCACGCTGTCGCCGGATCCGCCGCACGCGGCGACGGCGAACAACGAGAAGGGGACGAGGGTGCCGAGCGCGAACGTGCGCGAGTGCAGGGTGCGAAGCATGGGAGTTCTCCTCTGGTGTGGCGCCGCCGCCCGAGGCGGGACGCCGGTCAAGTGCGTCGTGGACGGCACTCCCAAAGGCAAGCGCGCGGCCGCGCGTGAGCCGCGCGCGGGCTTCGCGGGGAACTCGTTGCGATGGCGGTGGTTGCGCCAGATCACGCGGCCGCGGGCGGAGTGTGGTATCGCGCGATCGTGTCCGGCGGGTCACGCCGCCGGAGCGACGATTGTGTCCGGACGGTCACATCGTGTACGCCGCCAGCTCGCGACGCCCGCGATCCCCGCCACCAGCCGCGCGCTACTCCTTCTCGATGCGGTGGCGCCGCATGATGCGCAGCAGGCTCGCATGGTCCGCCAGTCCGAGCTCCCGCGCCGTATGCGTGATGTGCCACGCGTTCCGCTCGAGCGCGGCGATCACGATTTGCCGCTCGGCCTCGGCGCGCCGCTCGAGGAAGGTGCGCGTGGCCGGTGCGCCGGTCGTCGATGCGGCTGGTGCATTCTCGCGAATCTCGGCGGGCACGTGCTCCGCGCCGATCACGTCGCCGTCCGCCGCGATCACCATGCGCTCCACCACATTGCGCAGCTCGCGCACGTTGTTGAGGTGCCAGTCGTACTGCATGAGCAGCGCGGGCACATCGGCTGCGAGCCGCTTGCGGCGCATGCCGAATCGTTCGCACGTGAGTTCGAGCAGCCGGCTGGCCAGCTCGGGCACGTCCGACAATCGTTCACAGAGCGGCGGCACGCGCATCGTGTGCGCGTTGAGGCGGAAGAGCAGATCACGGCGGAAGCGTCCCGCCTGTTCCTCCGCGGCGAGATCGCGATTGGTGGCGGCGACCACGCGCGCCGGCACGTCCACCGCGCGCGTACTGCCCAGCCGCACGACCTTTCGCTCTTCCAGCACGCGCAGCAGCTTGGCCTGCGCCGCGAGTGGCAGCTCGCCGATTTCATCCAGGAAGAGCGTGCCGCCTCCGGCGGACTCGAAGGCACCGCGACGCGCGGCGATGGCGCCGGTGAACGCGCCGCGCTCGTGTCCGAACAGTTCGCTCTCCACGAGCTGCTCCGGCAGCGCCGCGCAGTTCACGGCAACGAAGGGCTCACGCACGTGGCCGCTCAGCCGGTGAATGTCGCGTGCGACGAGCTCCTTCCCCGAGCCGCTCTCGCCCGTAATGAGGACCGGACTCGGAATTGGTGCGACGCGGGCGATGGCCTCCTTGAGCGCACGCATCGACGCGCTCGAGCCCAGCATGGCGCTCTCGTCGTTGGCGTAGCGCCGGAGCAGCGCGACCTCATCGAGTATGTGGCGTCGCTCGATCGCATTCTCGATCTCACGCGTCACGCGCTCCATGGGCTCTTCCTTGTCGATGAACGTGTACGCGCCGAGCTTGATGGCCTGCACGCATCGCTCGTAGCTGCCGGTGCCGGTGTAGACGATGACGGGCGTGGCAATGCTCCGCTCGCGCAACGCGCGCAGCACCGCGAAGCCGTCGGTGCCGGGCATCTCGAGATCGAGGATGACACAGTCCACCGTTTCCCGCGCCAGCGTTTCGAGTGCCTCCTCACCCGATGCGGCAAGGAGCACATCGTGACCGGCAAGGCGCCGCAGGTCGTAGGCGTACTGTCCCGCGAGTGTCGCGTTGTCGTCGCAGACGAGGATCGTGCTCATGGCGTGGACGCGTGGCGTGCGGGGAAGGTGATGCTCATGCGCGTGCCGGTGCCCGGCTCGGTTTCCACGCGCAGGTCGGCGTGCAAATCCGCCACGAGACGCCGCACGATGGACAGCCCGAGCCCGGTGCCGCCAGGCTTGGTGGTCTGAAAATCGTCAAAGGCCCGATCGAGCTGGTCGCGGGACATTCCGTGGCCCGTGTCGGCCACGGTCAATCGTGCGCGGCCATCGGCGAGCGCTTCGGTCTGCACCGTCACACGGCCGCCGGTTCCGTCCACCGCGTCGATGGCGTTCGTCACCAGGTTCTCCAGAATGCGGCGCAGCACGAGCGGCTCGGCGGCGATGGCCGGAAGATGTGGATCGAGCTGCAGCTCGACGGCGGCGCGAGCGCCGGCCGGCGCGCCCGCGTCGCCGATTGTCGCGCTGATGCCGGTGCCTCCCGTCATGGCCGCGGCGACGTCGCGCGCCACGGCATTGGCGTCGCACGGGCGCAGGTCCAGCCGAGGCGTGAGCCGCGCATAATTGCGCGCCAACGTATCGAGATACGTCACACTCTCGTCGAGTGTGCCGCGCCGCTCGGCGAACACCGCACCGAGTTTCTCCGGTTCATCGCGCTGCACCTGTGCCAGATGACGCAACACGTGACGGATGGGCGCGAGCCCGTTCTTGATATCGTGATTCACCTGCCGCGCGAGATCGCCCGTGGTCGCGCGTCGTTCAGCGTCGCGCAGCGTCGCCGCGCTCGTACGCAGCCGGCGGGTCATGGCGCCGAGCAGCCGCGACAGCGCGCCGAATTCATCATCGCGGTCGACGGGGAAATCCACGTCGAGGCGGTCGAGATCCACCTTTGCCGTGCGCTCGGCCAGTGCGCGCAGCGGCCGGCTCACTCGCGCCGAAAGCCATGCCGCGGCGAGCAGCGCCGCCGCGCAGGTGGCGAGAAGCACGAGGAGGAACCAGCGGTTCAGGTTCGCGCGCAGCGCGGCGAGTTCGGAACCCGTGCGGGCAATGACGATGTGCGCCGGCACGACCGTGCGCGCGCTGCCGCCGGCGGGCGTCATCACGTATGCCACTGGCACCTCGGCCACGACGGATTGCGGCGTCGGCGCGGTGACGTCGAGCGAGTCGGCGGCGATCACCGAATCAGGCAGCACCAGCGAGAGGGCGAGATCGCCGCCGGGCGAGAGCCGGCGGAGAAAGGCAGGACCCACCGCCACGCCGCCCACGAGCGTGAATGCGCGCGCGCCCAGACGCAGCGAGTCGCTGCGCGCGAGCACGAGCATCGGGCCGTCGGGAGTGCGCGCGCGCACGAGTGCCACGCCACCCGTCGCCGCGGCAAGCAGAGGCGGCAGGTCCGGTTCCAGCCGATCGTACTCGTTGCGGAATTGCCCGGAGCTCAGAATGCGTCCGCTGGAATCCTGGATCTGCAGCATGGACAGTCCCGTCAGGCGCATGGCGCGGCCGGCGTAGTCGAGCAGGTACGGGCGCTCGGTGCGATCGCCCGCCACGGCGGCCAGGCGGAAGCGGTTGTCATCGGCGAGCGCATCCTCGAGCGATGCGAGTCGCGCGCCGATGGCCGCGCTCTGGCGCGCCAGCTCGCCACGCGTGAGCGTGACGAGCGCGGCGACGCGCGCATCGTCCTGCGCCGTGAGACGGCGGTCCACCTCGCGTCGCACGCCCAGAGCGAGCACGATGAGCGGCACGAGCGCGACAACGCTGAAGGCGAGGACGAGACGCGTACGGAACGTCACGGCCGGGCGGGCGCGGGCGCGAGCAGCGTGAATGCGCCAAGTGAGTCCACCGCGAGTCCGGTGGTGCCGCGTCGCACGATGACGTGGGCGCGCGTGTCCACGAGCGCAATGACCGGCCGCGAGTCCGCGGCGGCATCGCGCGCAGCCGAATCGGCGGACAGCCTACCGGCAGCCTGGCAGGCCGCCGGCGCGCGCGCGGGAAGTGGCAGGATATACCCGACATCCCGGCCCGAGGCCATGGCGCGAGCGAATACCCCGGGCGTAAGACCGGCGGCGCGGAGCCGGCTCCGGCCGGCAAGCGAGGGCGCCAGCGCGGCGAGTGCCGGCGAGTGCACGGCAGCGAGAGCCACGAGACGCTCGGCCAGTTCGCGCGCCACGGTGTCGCCCTCGCGGTACGCAACGCGATCGGTGGTGGCGGCCGGCGCCACGCCGCTGTCGGCGAGTGTCATCACGGCGGAGACACAGGAAGCCGGCGCACCATTCCACCAGTGGTCGCCATTTGACGCACGTGCATCTTCGCGCACGGCGCCGGCTGCGAGGGCGCCGCGCAAACTGTCGGCCGCGGAGTCGGCGCCCGGGGCGGCAGGCACAGGTGACGCGGTTGGCACAACGAGCACCCAGCTCCGATCCCAGGGGAGCGCCACGGATTCCAGATCGGCGCGCGAACGCGCGTAGGCAACCGCATCAGGATCGCCGGTCACGAGCACGCTGGCGCCGGCGTCCAGCGCATCCCGGGCAGCCTGCGGATCGGTCGCCTGAACGACGAGCGCCGGCGCTGTGTCGCCCTGCGTCGGTGCGAGGCGCAACACGCCCGGACGTGGCATGGCCATGGCGTAGCGCGGAGCGCTGATTCGCCAGCGGACATGTGCCGAATCCGCTCGAGAGATGCGCGCGATGGCGACAGTGCGTACGGCGCCACAGTCGGGAGAGGGCGGCAGTGCCGCGAGCGGTACGAACTGCAGCGGTGCCCTTGTGTCCTGTTCCCCTGGCGAGGGCTCACGGGCAGCGGACCCGGTGATCACAATGATCAGCGAGTCAGGTAACGCGCTGGCCAGCGCCGCCGTGTCGCGCGTGAGTGTCGGCGCGGTGGCCAGGGACGTGCGCGCCGCCGGCGCCGGCGCGATCAGGCACTGCGCGGCGGCAGCTGCGCCGGGTGGGGCGCCAGTCTCGGGCGCCGTGCGCGCGGGCCCATGCGCGCCGGGCGGCGCAGCGCACGCCATGGGAACTGCCAGCACCGCGCACCGGAGCCAGCGCCGGCGAACACGCGATTGCGCCATGAATGCGGGTGCCAATGCAGCCGGTCGCGAGCGCGGCGTCAGCCGGACCGTGTGCCGGCTGCATGAAGCGTGGCGAGCGCCGCCTCCACCTCCGCCGCGTGCCCCTGCGGTTTCACCTTCTCGAAGATCTTCGCGATCTTCCCCGCCCCATCAATGATGAACGTCGTGCGCTCGACGCCCATATATTTGCGCCCATACATCGACTTCTCCTTCCACACGCCATACCGCTCGGCCACCGCATGATCCGTGTCGGCCAGCAGTGTGAAGGGCAGCTCGTACTTCGCCTTGAACTTCTGGTGGCTCTTCACCGGGTCGGGCGAGACCCCGAGAATCACCGCTTGTGATTTGTCGAATCGTGGAAATGCGTCGCGGAATTCGCAGGCTTCCGCGGTGCAGCCGCTGGTGTCGTCCTTCGGGTAGAAGTAGAGGACGACCGGTTTCCCCTTGAGATCCCGCAGCGAGAGGCGCTCTCCGGTGTCGGTATCGAGCGTGAATGCGGGAGCTGATTTTCCGACGGCGGGCATGGGCGGCATGGCTGATGGTTTGTGTGTGCTCCCATGGAAGTTACACGAAGGAATCATGTCGCGAAGCACCCCGCAGCACGGCGGGGTGTGTGCGGGGAGATTCTGCTGTCGGCAGCGCACCCGGCGTCGTATATTCGCGAGCGATGACCGACGTCCCTTCGCGATCGAGCCCCGCATCGAGCGACCGCCAGCACTGGCCCGTCCGGATTTACCGGCTGGGCCAGGAGCCCGGCGATGACCTGAGCTCGATGTCCACCGCCGAGGAACGTCTCGAGATGCTGGTCGTGCTGTCCGAGCGAATGTGGCTGCTGAGCGGACGACCGCTGCCCTCATATTCTCGCTCGCGGTTGCCGGTGCGGGTCATCCGGTCATCGTAATCCCAGGTCCGGAACATGACCGACGACTGGTCCGACTTTCTTCTTGCTCTGACCAATGCGAAAGCCCGATTCCTCAGCCGGGAACGGTGATCCAGCTCGGGCTCCCGCCGAACCGGATTGATCTGCTGACCACGCTGAGCGGACTGCCGGAATTCGACGCCGCATGGGCGGCGCGGGTCGAACACGCTTTTGCGGGTCATACGGCGCCGTTTCTCGGACGCGATGACCTGGTGCGGAACAAGAGAGCGTCGGCTCGCCGAAAGGATCTTGCCGATCTCGAGGCACTCGGCGAGCTGCCGCCCTCATCGGGCGACTGAGCTGAAGTCTACGTCGCCGGGAGTCCGCGCACCCACGCAGTGACTGCATCCGCCACGCGCGGATCGGTGTCCCCCTCCAGCGCGAAGGCGTCCTGTCCGGTGATACCCGGCGGCAGCACCTTCATCATGTGCTGCAGCTCAGGAAATATCGTCACCATTGTTGGACGTGATCCCCGCGCTTCGCGCAGGTGCTCGGCGTGATGCATGCCGAGGTTGGGGTCGCGCCCGCCGTGCACGATGAGCACCGGACCGGCGTAGTCCGCGATCGCGGCCGCGGGATCGGTAGCATCGCACTCGCGCATGTAACGAAGGCCCTCCGGCGGCATCATCGCGAGGCCGCCAATGCCTTCGCGATCGCGCAACTCTTCGGGGACCGGCTGCCCCGCGCGGATGGCGGCGATCACGCGGTCGATGTCCACTGTGATTGATTCGCGATCCTCCGGCGGACGCATGGCCGGCACCTGTTCGCGAATCACGCCGAGTATTCCCACGGCGGGTGCGGCAAGCAGCACGACGCCATCGGTGGCGACGCCATCGCGCGCCATCACGGACACCACCACGGCGCCCTCGCTGTGGCCGGCGAGCACCAGTCTCGGCACCGTGATGCCGCGCTCGGCGAGTGCGCTTCGGAGTGCAGCGAGGGCGGCGCGCGCAATCGTCATGCGGCCGGCCCACGTCCGGATGTTCGCCGCGGCTTCGGGGTCGGTGATCTCGCTCCCCGTGCCGGGTCCGAGCTTGGCGAAGCGATAGACGGCGAGCCCACGCTCCGCCATCTGACGCGCGAGGTGGGCATAGACATGGGGAAAGACGTTCCAGGCCGGGAAGTCGCCGTTCACGTCGGCGAAGAGCGAGCCGGGCACGAGCAGCACGGCGCCGTGGGGCGGGAGCGCGCCGGGCAGCGAGAGCCTGGCGGGAATGGCGTAACCGCCGGCGGCGAGCGTGAGCGGGATGTCCTGGATGGGCATGGGTCTGGCGGTGCGGGCCCGGCGACCGGGCGCGTGATCTTACCAATGGTAACTTACCGCTGGTAAGACTAGATTCATCCGTGAACCCGCGCAAGGGGACCACGCTGAGCGACCACCCATACCATCACGGCAATCTCCGCGACGCCTTCGTTGAAGCGGCGCTGGCCCTCGAGCCCGAACACGGCCCGCTGGGCATCAGTCTGCGCGAGGTGGCGCGCGCCGTGGGCGTGACGCATGCCGCCGCCTATCACCACTTCGCGAGCAAGGAGGCACTGGTGCTCGCCGTGGCCGACGAAGGGTTCACGCTCCTGCTCACCGCCATTCGGGAGCCGGCCACCAGACATCCCTTCACCGGACGCATGGCGGCCTTCTTTCGCATCGTGACGGTTGGCGTGGAATACGTGCGCTATGCGGTGGACAATCCCTCGCGCTTCCGTTTCATGTACGGCACACCGCCACTCCCGCCGGGCGAGGGCGTTTCACCCATCCCGGCGCGGCACGCGGAGGTCCTGCAGCTGTTCGCTGACGCGGTGAGTGAAGCGCAACGGGAGAACGTGATCGCGGGAACGCGCTCCGACCGCGTCGCGGCGCAGATGTGGGCACAGGCGCACGGGCTGGCCACGCTCGCGATTGCCGATGCCCTGGATGGTGTCCCTCGCGGAACCGCGCGCCGGCAGAGCGCGAGTGCGCGCCGCCGCCGCGCGCTCGACCTGGCGCGCGGCGCGATGGTGGGCTTCCTCGTTGGCGCGCGTCCCCAGGACCCATCCTGGCGGCCGCCCGGAGTGTCATGAACGCGGGCAGGCCAGCGACCATCACCCGGAATCTCGTACGCACGATCAGGCTCACCGCCATGACAGTGATTGCCCGCCGGACGCCGTGCTACCGCCGCTCGGCCACGGGCAGCTCCAGTCTGTCACCAAACGATCGGCGCACCACCCAATCGCTCACCAGCGGCAGCCCCGCGAGACTCGTGGCGACATTCCGCAGCCATACTCCGAGGTCGCTTCGCGGTGCGAACCAGCCGCCAAAACGGACGGCCGCCCGCTGCTTGGCATCCACAAAGGGCTTGAATCGCCCTTGATACTCCGCGAACGCCGCCTCGTGATCGGCCGGCGCGGCGGCCAGGGCGTGAGCGAGCAGATAGGCACCGGCCATTGCGAATGCCGAGCCCTGGCCCGCGAGCAGCGACGGACAGTAGGCCGCGTCGCCCACCAGCGCGATCCGGCCGCGCGACCAGTTCGGCATGCGCACCTGTGAGACGGCGTCGAAGTAGAAGTCGTCCGAACGAGCCATCGCATCCAGGATTTCGTCGCACTCCCAGCCTGCGCCCGCGTACACCCGGCGCACCTGTGCCTGCCGCGCCACATCGTGATCCTCGAGCTCCGGCATCCGCTGGCTGGCGAACACCAGAAAAAACGCCGTGCGCCCATCACGAAGTGCGTAGCGTGCCACCTGCCGCCCGGGCACCGTGTAGCTCACGTAGACATCCGCGTCGCGCGGCAGATAGTCGTGCGCGGTGAAGGCAGCCGTGTAGTAGCCCAGAAATCGCTCGACTGGTGCGCGCTCACGGGCCGTACCGCCGTCGCCGCCCGCACTGGCCCCAGCGCCTCCAGCGCTCCCGCCAAATACGAGCTCGCGCACGGTGGAATGCAATCCGTCGGCGCCAACCACGAGGTCGAATTGCCGCGGCGACGCGTGCGCGAAGCGGACGATCACCCCATCAGGGGTCTCCTCCAGCGCCGTGATGCTCTCGGCGAAAAGCGTCTCCACCCTGTCTTCCACCAGCTCGTAGATGCGGCGCGCGAGATCGCCACGCGGGATGCTCAGGAACCGGTTGTTGCTGGCGGAGCGGAACACCCGCGCGTCGAATCCCGCGACGCGCCGGCCCCGGGCGTTCACCAGTCTGATTTCCTGAATGCGATAGCCGTCCGTCTCGAGCACCGGCAGCAGCCCCATGCGCTCGGCCACGTCGTATCCCACACCCCAGAAGTCGATCATGTACCCGCCCGGCCTCGGCGCGGGCGCGCGCTCGACGAGCGTGGGGACGAATCCGACACGCTGCAGACAGTACGCCAGCGTCGGACCGGCAATGCCCGCGCCCGAGATGAGAATGGTGCGCGGCCCATGCATCGCGGCGCGCTCGCTCTTCATGTGAGATGCATTTTCCGGAGCAGCGCCGTGAATCGCGCGTTGGTCCGCAGCGGCGCGAAGAGGAACGACCCGCCAATGCCGTACACGGCGCCGGAGCGCGACTCGTATGCCTGCTCCAGGAGATCCATGGCCCGATCCTGCTGGCCGAGTCCCGTATACACGTACGCGAGATGATACGGCGCGACGTACCGCGTCCGCGACAGCGTCTCGAGGTCGTGCAGCACGCCGAGCGCCTGTTCGCGCCTCCCGGTTTGCGCATACGCCTGCCCCATCTGACCCAGCCACAGCGTGTCGCCCGGCGCGAGGGCGACCGCGTGTTCCATTGCCGCCAGCCCCGCAGCAGCGCTTCCCGTGCCGATGAGCGCCCAGCCGAGCGTGAAGTGGCCGCGCGGGTCGCCGGCATCGATCGAGACCGCGCGGCGCGCGGCCTCCAGTGCGGCGTCGTACCGCCCCGCCCGCAGATATGCCGTGGCGACGTCCACGCGATGCACAAGCGGATCGAGCTGCTGCGCGCGCTCCAGCAGCGCGATCGCCTCATCATGGCGCCCGATCGCGCCACACAGGCGCCCGTAGAAGTCGTGTGCGTCCGCACTCCCGGGATTCAACTCGAGCGCACGCTTGAACTCCTCCTCCGCACCCGCCCAGTCGAATTCGTGAACGTACTTGAGATAGCCCGCCGTCGTGTGCGCGTCGCCCAGCTCCGGGTCGAGCGCAAGCGCGCGCGTGACGGCCGCTCGAGCCCGCGGATACGCCTGCTCGGGAGCGATCGCACCGCTTTCCCCGAGCTCGGTGAGCGCCAGGGCCATGCCGACACACGCCATCGCGTAGCGCGGATCGCGCGCCACTGCGGCTTCGAAGTGCGTGACCGCGTGCCGCAGCCCCGATTCACTGAAGGTGCTGAAGGAACGCCGACCCTGCAGGTAGAGCTGGTACGCGCGCAGATCGTTCGTCGGCTCGCGCCCAATGCGTGCCGTTTCGTCGGGTGACAGCTCCGCGCGTAACGCGGCGGCGATGTTGAGCGCCACATCCATCTGGATGGCGAAGATGTCGGTGAGATCCCGGTCGTACGTTTCGGCCCAAAGGTGCTGGTCGGTCGTCGCATCGATGAGCTGGGCCACGATCCGCACGCGATCGCCCGCGCGCCGCACACTGCCTTCGAGAATCGTCGCCACCTGCAGTTGCGCGGCGATCTCCCTGATCCCGTGCGTGTGTCCCTTGAAGCGCATGACCGAAGTCCGCGAGATGACATCCAGTGTGCGCACCTTGGCGAGCTGCGCGATCACATCCTCGGTGATGCCATCGGCGAAATACTCGTTCTCCGGCGTCGTACTCAGGTTGACGAACGGCAGCACGGCGATGGAGCGGGGCCGCGCCTCGTACCGCGCCGGCGTCGCGAGGGCATCCACGAGCTCCTTCACGCCGGGAAATCGGTCCGCGGCCGTCCGGGCGAGTGCGCGGTCCAGCGCGCGGTCCACCGCTTCGGGTACGCCCTCGCGCACGGCGCGCACCGAGGGCACCGGTGCCGTGAGCCGTCGAATGAGGATCACCTGTGCCGTGGGACCGTTGAAGGGCGGTTCGCCGGCGAGCATCTCGTAGATCACGCAGGCCAGGCTGTACTGATCGCTGCGCGCACCGATGTCCGCTTCGGCCGTCGCCTGCTCGGGACTCATGTAGCTTGGCGTCCCCACGACCATTCCCGACTCGGTGAGCCGGTCGCTCGTGGCCGCGCGCACCGCCCGCGCCACACCAAAGTCGGCGATGAGCGCATGCTCGCCGGACAGGAGAATATTCGCCGGCTTCACGTCGCGATGCACGACACCCAGGTCGTGCGCATACTGGAGGGCGCCGCCAACTTCACGACTGATGCGAAGCGCTTCGTCGAGCGGAAGCTGGTGCTCGCGCGCGAGGCGATCGCGGAGCGTCTCTCCCTCGATGAATGGCATGACGTAGAAGAAATACCCCTCCGCCACGCCGCTGTCGAAGAGCGGCACGAGATGCGGGTGCTGCAGCGTCGCGGTGAGACGGATCTCGGCCAGAAACCGCTCGGGTCCCAGCGCGAGCGCCAGCTCCGGTCGCAGGACCTTGAGCGCCACCTTGCGACCGTGTCGAACGTCATGCGCCAGATACACCGTGGCCATTCCGCCGGCGCCGATCTCGCGTTCCACGCGATACCGGTCCGCGAGTGCCGCGGCGAACTGTGCGAGCTGTTTCATGAGACGATGAAGAATGAAGTCGAAAGGGCCGGGAGGGAATGGCTGCTCCCTTTCCGCTTCGGCAACCTCTCACCACATTTCCGCATCCAACGCTGGTATCGAGTCGTACATCCCCGCAAAAGCCAGGAGAACACCATGGGCGCGTTGACGAGGGATTTCGGGTATGCGTGGCGCACGCTCCGCAAGCACCCCGGGTTCACGGCCACCGCCGTCCTCACGCTCGCCCTCGGCATTGGCGCGAGCACGGCGATCTTCAGTGTCGTGAACGCGGTGCTGCTGCGGCCCCTGCCCTATGCCAACGCGGGCCAGCTCGTCTTCGTCTGGACCGACATGCGCGCGCGGAACGTCACCGACTTCCCCGTCGCGCCGGGCGACTTCCCCGACATGCAGCGCGGCGGCACACTGTTCTCCGGACTCGCCGCCGTCACGACCGGTAATACCTCGATTGTGGGCACAGATGGCCGCCCGGTGCGCGTGAGCGTCGCCGGCGCCACCACGAATCTCTTCTCCTTGCTCGGCGCGCGCATCGCACGGGGCCGCGACTTCACCGCCCAGGATGGGGCGCCGCAGGCTTTCGTCCCCGTGGGGCCCGCTGCGGCCACGGATACCACCGCGCGTCCCGCACGCCTCCCGGCCATCGCGATCCTGAGCTACGGCTTCTGGCAGCGGCGCTACGGCGGCGACGCGAGCGTGATCGGCCGCACGATCGACATGGGCAATGCGCAGGCGCAGATCGTCGGCGTGCTCGCGCCCGGATTCGAGCTGCTCTTCCCGCCGAGTGCGGGAATCGAGAGCACGCCCGACATCTACACGGCGCTGCGCGTGAACTATGCGAGCGCCTCGCGCATCAACGTCTTCATGCGCGTGATCGGCCGGCTCAAGCCGGGTGTGACGGTCGCTCAGGCGCAGGCCCAGATGGATGGCGTCGCGGCGCAACTGCGCGAGCTCGTCCCCATCAAGGCGTCGGCCGGCTTCGCCATTCGGCTCGAGCCCATGCACAAGGACCTCGTGGCCGACGTGCGCCCCGCGATCCTGGCGCTCATGGGTGCGGTGCTCTTCGTGCTGCTCATCGCGTGCGCGAACGTCGCCAACCTGCTCCTCGTGCGCGCGTCCGCGCGCGAACGCGAGCTCGCCGTGCGCGCCGCGCTGGGCGGCAGCCAGATGGCACTCGTCCGACAGACGCTCGCCGAGTGTCTCATGCTCGCGGCGGCCGGGGCGGTGCTTGGCATCGGACTCGCGGCGCTGGGGATCAAGCTCCTCATCGCGCTCGCGCCCACCGACCTGCCGCGGCTCAATCTTGTGGCAATCGACCCGGTGGTGCTCGTGTTCACGGCAGTGGCAGGCCTCGCCGCCATCGTGATCTTCGGCATGGCGCCCGCGCTGCGCGCGTCGCGACCTGATGTCATGGACGTGCTGCGCTCGGGCGGACGCGGCGCCGTGGGGCCGCGCAGCGGATCGCTGCTCCGCAACGGTGTCGTGATGGCGGAAGTCGCGCTCTGCTTCGTGCTGCTCGTGGGGTCGGGACTCCTGCTGCGCAGTTTCATCGCGCTGCAGCACGTGGACCCGGGCTTCAATCCGAATGGCGTGCTGACGTTCCTGTTCCAGAATTCCCACGCGCGCAGTCCGGACGAGAACGCCGTGTTCATCCGTCAACTCCACGACCGGCTCGCCGCACTGCCTGGCGTGACGAGCGTGACCGCCGCGAATCCGCTCCCGCTCGACGGCGGAACGGTCAACGCGCGCTGGGGCACCGAGCGCGCGCTGTCCGATCCGAGCGCCTTTCAGCAGGCGAACATCCACATCGTGCTGCCCGGGTACATCCAGGCCATGCACACACGGCTCATCGCGGGGCGCACGTTCACCGAGGCGGACAATACGCCCGACACGAAGAACCTGATCATTGATGATGAGCTGGCGGCGAAGGCGTTTCCCGGCCAGGCCGCGGTGGGCCAGCGACTGCTCGCGCGCATCAAGACGCAGGAAGCCGAGTGGTATCAGGTGATTGGTGTGGTCGCGCACGAGCGCCACGAGTCGCTCGCGCATCTTGATCGCGAGGCGCTGTTCGTGACCGATGGCTTCATTGGATATGGCGCGGTGAACCGGTGGGCGGTGCGCAGCACCGGCGACCCCGGCCGGCTCATGCCTCAGATCCGCGCGCTGCTCACCGAACTGGATCCGCTGGACCCCGTGAGCGAAGTGCAGCCAATGACCGCGTTCGTGGATCGCGCGATGGCGCCGACGCGTTTTGCGCTCACGCTCATCGGGATTTTCGCGGTGGTGGCCGCGGTGCTGGCCGGTGTGGGGCTCTACGGCGTCCTGTCCACCGTGGTGCGCCAGCGCACCGCGGAGATCGGCGTTCGCATGGCCTTCGGCGCGTCGAATGAACGGATCTTCCGGCTCGTGATTGGGCAGGGTCTCACGCTGAGCGCCGTGGGGCTGGTGATCGGCGTCGTGGGAGCGCTGGTGCTCACGCGCGTCATCGCCAGCATGCTCGTGGGAGTGCGCCCCGCGGACCCGGTGACGTTCGCCACGATGGTGCTGTTCTTCCTGGTGATCGCGGGGCTCGCGTGCTGGCTTCCCGCTCGACGTGCGGCATCACTCGATCCGACGGTGGCGTTGCGGGTGGAGTGACGGGAGCAATGGGGTCAGGGATCAATGGGGTCAGAGTCGATTGAAGTGCTGACGGGAATCGCTCCACGCCCTACTGCCCCGCCCCTGGGAATGGGCAATCGGGAATGGGGAATCGTGGGAATGGGAAATCGGCCTCCCCATTCCCCATTCCCACCATTCCCCATTCCCGATTGCCGATTCCCGTCAGCACTTCAATCGACTCTGGCCCCATTGATCCCTGACCGCACTGATCCCGTCACTTCTCACCCATCACTTTGATGATCACCCGTTTCCGCCGCTGCCCGTCCCATTCGCCGTAGAACACGCGCTGCCACGGGCCGAAGTCGAGCCGGCCGTCGGTGATGGGGACGATGACTTCGTGTCCGATGGTGAGACTGCGCAGATGCGCCGCGGCGTTGTCCTCGCCGGTGTCATTGTGACGGTAGCGCTCCGGATCCCACGGGGCCACCGTGTGCTCGAGCCAGTGGAGGATGTCGTGCCAGAGTCCGGATTCGTGATCGTTCACGAAGACGGATGCGCTGATGTGCATGGCGGACACCAGGACGAATCCCTCGCGGATCCCGCTCGCCGCGACCTGCTCGGCGACCGCGTCGGTGATGTCAATGATCTCCTGGCGCTGCTTTGTGTTGAACCAGAGGTAGTGTGTGTGGGTCGGCATCGCTTGGTGCACCGAGTGAAGGAATGGCTGTCCGCGTTCCGCGTTCACAGAACTTTCGCTGGAGTAGTCCGGCGCCGGCAACGACTTGGCAGGATTTCAGGACTAGCTGGATCAAAGGGGTCAGAGTCGATTGATTTTCAACCGACTCTGACCCCTTTGATCCCCCTTTGATCCGGGCCGTGCGCGCTACCCAATCCGGCGATATCATCCCCACACCATGGCAACACTGATTGTGCGTGACCCCATCCCGCTCGCGGAGCTCCGGCGCCTGGCCGCAGGTGGCTTTGGCGACTTTGTCAAGGCAGTGGTGGACGTCGAGGCAAAAGTGATGGCCGTTGGCGGCGAGCTTCACGCAGATCAGGAGACGATGCTTCTGGAAGAAGGTTCGCAGCAACACAATATTTGGGGCATCAATATCTACCCTGACCTGCCGGCGGCCGAGCGACTCGAATTCGATTCCATGATCAATGTCCGGCCATCGCAAGGCAATCGATCGCGCTCCGTGGAGAGCGAAGTGATCCGCCACCGGATTGAAACCATCGTGTCGAGCCTTGTCCGCGAGTGACGTCCTCACCCTCCGGTATCCATCATCCTGAGCTCGCGGCCGGTCGCTGGGGTGAGTTGACTCTGGCGGCGCAGCTCGCGAACGTCGGCTCCGAGGTGGGCCGGATGCTCGGTTGGCGCCAGCGCAATGAGCGACTCATGAACAAGGCGTTCGAGCGCGCCCTCGAGTTGCTGGATCTCACGCTGGCCGATCCCAGGTGGCGAGGGCGGCTCCGGGAGATCGCACGCGCGCGCGAGATGCTCTGCGATGCCGCGACGGGCGGCCACGAGTATGACACGACGCTCGAATGGCTGGACCGCTACTTTCTCGACTTTGCGGTGGCCGAGCGGAATCGCATCGAGCAGGAACGCCACGGCGCGGACTCGCGGATCAATGGGGGAAGAGGCGATTGATCCACGCCCCATCGCCCCACCCTTGGGAATGGGCAATCATTCCCGCCTTTCCACCCCGCCCTTGGGAATCGGCAATCGGGAATGGGGAATCGTGGGAATAGGGAATGATGAAGCGGGGGGAAGC
>Ga0105240_10005619_pt1 | contig 18611 bp, 15 predicted proteins | sample KBSC54metaG_FD_80426 | JGI IMG/M metagenome (GOLD analysis project Ga0105240, IMG submission 80426) | Corn rhizosphere microbial communities from Kellogg Biological Station, Michigan, USA - KBS C5-4 metaG | ecosystem: Host-associated > Plants > Roots > Rhizosphere > Soil | place: Michigan, USA... | reverse complement strand
GCCATCAGCCACATCGGACATCTGAAGTTCGCGCATGCCCGGCGTATCCACGAGCCAGCCGCCCCCGTCCTCACCACCGGCGATCCGATGCATCTCGCGGACGGTCGTCGTGTGCCGGCCTTTGCCGTCATCCTCGCGAACGCTCTGTGTTGCGATGCTGTCCGATCCCTTCAGCGTATTGACGAGCGTCGACTTGCCGACGCCGGACGATCCCACCAGGGCGACAGTCTGTCCGGGGCCGCAATACTCCGCGAGACGGCTGGCGCTCATCAGGTCCCGCCCGTCGACGAGTTCCACCTGCAACCCCGACTGGAGCGCGCGCGCAGCATCGACCAGGCGCCCGGGCGTGAGCGACAAGTCTGCTTTCGTGAGGACGACCACGGGCCGGACGCCCACCTCGCGCGCGAGCACGAGATAGCGTTCGAGACGCGCGACGTTGAAGTCCTCGTTGCAGGATGTGACGATGAAGAGCGTGTCGACATTCGCGGCGATGAGCTGGACGCGGCGTTCGTCGCCCGGTGCGGGCCTCTTGAACAAGTTCGTACGATCGAGAATGCGCACGAGGCTGCGGGTGTTTCGGTCGATCAGCAACCAGTCGCCGACGGTGGGTCGGTCTTCGGCCCCCTCTTGTGCGGGAACACTGGAAGAGATCGAGTCCTCGATCCCTTCGCCGGAGACGGTCACCCTTCCCCGATGGACCGACATCACGCGGACGGGCTGACAATCGCGGCTCTCCTCGGTGGAGACCTGGCTTTTGAAGAAGGGTCGCCAGCCGAGCCGCGAGAGAACGAGATCCGACGGGTCCGTCATCGCGTAGGCGAGCTTACGATCCGTCTGACTGATCCGCATCCGGCTTTCCCTGCTCTGCCGCGCGCTTCTCCGCCTTGGCTTTCGCCTTCTTCGCGGCCTCGGCCGCTTTGTTTCTTTCGCGCTCTCGGCGCTCGAAGTCGTAATTCGGTTTGCGTGGGATGTCGGTTGCTCCGGACTTGGGGCTTGGGCTTGAGCACGATGCTCGAACTGAGGCCCCTCCCCACCCGGCTACACTTATCCGGTGATCGCGACTAGGCTTGTGGCAAGGACCGCGAAGTTGCGGCTCCGGGCCGCCGGCGTCTCGCAAACTGCCAGTTGATGATCAGACTGCGGAAGAGATCGGGACGTCGACCTTCGGGTAGAAGCGCAATGCGGCGCCGTTCACGCAGAATCGACGGCCGTCCTTCCCCGGACCGTCATCGAAGACGTAGCCGAGTTGCCCTTCGCATTGCGGGCAGAGCAACGCCGTACCCCGTATCGGTTTCCAGCCGCCGAGAAGCGAGAATGCGCCCGCAATGGCGTATGTGAAGCTCGGCCAGCCGGTCCCGCTTTCATATTTCGACGAGGACGGGAAGAGCGGTCGGGCACAGCCGCGGCAACCGTAGATGCCGTGTCTTGCCTCATCGTGAAGCGAGCTAGAGTAGGGAAACTCCATCACGCCCTCCCGTAGAGCAGCATAGCTCTCGGGATCGAGCCGGCGGCGCCAGAAGTCATCACCGGGATGATCGCCTTTGGCCCTTGTCGACGCGCGTGCTTCGAGGTTGAACGGCGCCGCCAGCGCCAAGCCGAACGACGCGCTCGCCCCGAATTTCAGGAAACGGCGCCGCGAAGGCTCGATTCGGTCGCGCACCATGATTCCAGACTCCGGATGTGGGGACGATCGCTCAGGATTTTCCGGTCAATGCGCGGCCTAGGAACGCGGCCTGGGCGGCCAAGGCCTCGTCCGTTTCCGGGCATTCGATATAGGCCCAGAAGGCATGCGGCATGCCCTCGAAGACGGTAAGGTCGACCTGGTTCCCCGCCTTGCGCAGCGCCAGATGCAGCCGCACCGTCTGACTGAGCAGTAGATCGCGGGTGCTGCTGATGAGTTGCATCGGCGGCCATGCCGAAAGATCGCCGTTGAGCGGCGACAGCAAAGGATCCTTGGGATCGGCGCCGCCGATATAGGGTGCGATCGCTTCCGGAGTCGTCTTGTCGGCAAGCAAGGGCGGGAAATAGCCCTCGATATCACCAGGTTGCGTACAGTCCGCCGAGCCCGAATAGAAGCCTACCGCCGCCGGCAGCGGGAGCTTCTCCTTCTTCAATCGGGCGACGAGCTGCGTGCACAGATAGGCGCCGGCCGAGGTGCCGAAGATCGCGATTTCCCGCGGCGCGCGGGACTTGAGCGCGTCCGTGTAGACGGCCAACGCATCGTCGACCGCCGCCGGATAGGGGTGCTCGGGCGCCAGCCGATAGAGGGTCGCCGCGACCGGCAGGCCCGTCAGGCCCGCGATCGGGATGGTTTCGGTCAAGGAACCGGAGTCGAACTGGAAGCCGCCGCCATGGAAGTTGATCAGCAGCGGGCCGCTCGTCGGCGCGGCAACGGCCTTGCCTTTCTGCACGAACTGGACGGGCACCCCACCCATCGAGCCCGGCATGACCGACACGCCGAAGCGCTTGCCGCGGGCCGTGGCGATCGGCCGCAGCAATGCCTCGCCCATGGGCCGCATCACGGAATAATTGTAGGCCTTGGGCGGGTTCATCGACGCGGCGAGCATCGGCGCGAGCGCTTCGCGGGCCTCCGGGCTTACCGTCGGCGCCAGGGGCGGTTGTGGTGGAACGCTCGACATCGGCTTTCTCCCGGTCATTATCTTGATGAGCGTCGTATGGGCACGCCGCATGAAGCGACGGCCAGCGCCGGTTCGCACGGCAGGCGGCATTCCGGAATCCGTCATCGCCGGGCGCCCCATCCTCTCTTCATAAAGCCACTTGCAACGCGAATGGTATCGATGTCAATAGATGAGCAAAGGACGTGCTTGGTGAAGCTTGCGCGCGATCCGATAAGAAAACGGGTCCGACCCACAAACCGATGCTACCGATATCATGATAGGAGAGATGGCGATGCTGGATCCGGAAATCGAGGCGATGTTCGCGGGCGCATCCTGGGACCCGCCGTTGCCGGATCTCGCGTCCCTGCCGACGTTGCGCGGATGGATGGCGGCGACCGGCCGAACGCTTCCCGCGCCGGACATGGATGTCGAGGATCATGACGCCGATGGCGTGCCGCTACGACTCTATCGACCTTGCGACCGAACAGAGCAGCGCCTGCCGCTGCTCGTATTCCTGCACGGCGGCGGATGGATCCAGGGCGATCTCGAAACCCACGATGCGCCATGCCGCATCCTTGCCGAGGTAAGCGGGTGCTCCGTGCTGGCGGTCGGCTACCGGCTGGCGCCGGAACATCCGTTCCCCGCCGCCCTCGACGACTGCATGACGGCCTACGCATGGGCGTGCAGCGAGGCCGACCGCCTCGGGCTGGATGGCACGCGCATCGCCATCGGGGGCGAGAGCGCCGGCGCCAATCTGGCGGCCGCGGCGTCACTGGCTCTCCGCGACGACGGCGGCCGGCGGCCGGACTTCCAGTTCCTCGTCCATCCGGCGACCGACCTGACGCTCGACCATTGCACGTTCGATGCCGAGCTCAAGGGCATGACACGGCCCTTTCTGGAAGCCTGCATCAAGCCCTATGTGGGCGACACGGATGTCCGCGACCCGCGCATATCCCCGATGCGCGCGCCCGATCTGTCCGGCCTCCCCCCCGCCATCGTCTTCACCGTCGAGGTCGATCCGCTTCGCAGCGACGGCGAGGAGTATGCGCTGCGCCTCGCGCAGGCCGGCAACGAGGTGCTGCTCCAGCGGCTGCCGGGCCTGCCGCATGGCTTCATGTTCCTGCCGAACACGATCGTCGGCGTCCGCGACGCCTTTGGCTTGCTCGGCAGGCAGATAGCGCGATATTTCAGCGCCGGATGACCATGAAGGATCCCAGGCAGGCTGCCGGCGCCAACCGGCCGACGATGGAGACGCTGGCGGAGATTGCCGGCGTCTCGAAGATCACCGTGTCGCGCGCGCTGCGTGGCAGCGAACTGGTGCGGCCCGAGCTTCGGGAGAAGATCGTCGAGATCGCGCGCGACGCCGGCTACCGGATGAACGTCGCGGCGCGAGCGCTGCGCACGCGGCGTAGCCAGACGATCGCCTTTGTCATCGAGAAGCTGATCGCCGGCGACCGGCCGATCTCCGATCCGCTGCTGCTCTCGATGATGGGCGGCCTGCTGGAGACGCTGACACCCGCCGGTCAGGCGATCCTCGTCACCACCAGCGATCATTTTCTCGACAGCCCGGCGATCGACGCCGACGGGATCGTGATGATCGGCCAGGGGCCGGGGGGCGAGCGCGCCCGCCAGATCGCAGCGTCCGGGCTCCCCATGGTATTGTGGGGGGCGCCCCTCGCCGACATCGGCGTGGCGGTCATCGGCAGCAACAACCGCCAGGGCGGCGAGCTCGCCGCACGCCATCTGGTCGATACCGGGCGGCAGCGCCTGCTCTTCCTCGGCGACAGCGATCATCCGGAGGTGGCGGCCCGGCTGGAGGGCGTGCGCGACGTGCTCTCCTCGACCTCGGCGGCGCTGGTCGGGCGTGTCCCGTGCGAATTCTCGCGGGCCATGGGCGCGCAGGCCATCGAGCAGGCCCTGCGGGACGGCATGCAGTTCGACGCCGTCATCGCCGCCAGCGATTTCATCGCGGCAGGCGCCTGCGACGCCTTGCTGCAGCGGGGCCTGCGTGTTCCCGAGGATGTCGCGATCACCGGGTTCGACGATATCGCGGTGGCCGCCAACAACCGACCCCCGCTCACCTCGATCCGGCAGAATTGGGCCTCGGCTGGCCAGTTGCTCGGCGAGGCGATCCTGGCGCTGGTCGGGGGCGATCCGGACTATCGGGTGCCGAGCCTGCTGCCCGTCGAACTCATCGTCCGGAAGAGCAGCGCGGCGGCGGGCTGAGCGGCCGGATCAGGCCATATACCGCCGGAAGAAATTTCGCAGCAGGACGAAGACCTCCTCCGATTCCGATAGCTCCACGTCCATGTGATGGGCATGCCACATGCCGTCGAACATGACGAGTTCGGCGGGACGGCCGGCGGCGAGCAAGCGCCTGTGCATCACCGACACCGCACCCGCCGCAAAATCTCGCGTGCCGCTGACGAGCAGGGATGGGGGAAATCTCGCCAGCATGTCCGGATGCTCGCCCGGAAATATGAGCGGGTCGTGCGGATCGGTCCCGCCGAAATAGGGGAGATCGTGCAGGCATTGGACGTCGGCCGCCGGCGGGGCGCCGTTGAGCTGCGCCGCCAGAGCCAGCGAGTCGCCCCCGAGCTCGATGCCCGTCGCGTGAAGCATGGCGATCGCATCGGGCAACGGCTCGCCGCCGGAGATCAACCGCGCGACCACCTGCGCGGTCAGGATGGCGCCGGCCGAACAGCCGTAGATGCCCATCCTGCGACCCGGCTCGGTTCGGCGAAGGTGCCGCACAACGGCGAGCACGTCGTCGACCGCACAGGGAAAACGATGCTCGGGCGCCAGCCGGTACTCGACGGCGAGCACCGTCATGCCGCTGGCGGCCGCGACCGGCACGGCCTCGAGCACGGTGCCGGCCCCCGCTCCCCACATGAAACCGCCGCCATGCAGACAGATCAGGACAGCCGTCTCGTCACCACCCGCGGTCGGAACCACGCGATGCACCTTCACGCCATCGATCTCGATCAACGAGACGTCGGTCGCATACCGCTGATTCGCAATCTCCAGCCGCGCCGAATTGATCGCGTCATAGTGGGCGCGAAGCTCATCCACCGTGGCTTCGGCCGGTGGCACATGCCGGCGAATCCGCTCGAACTGTCGGGCCGCCGCAGGGCTGATCCACCGCGCCAGAGCCGGCGGAGCATCATCCTGGGAGAGATTTTTGATATCGATCACAATACGGAAATGCACAAATTATGCGCCCCAAGCAAGAGCCGAAAGCGCATATTGACATCGATACCATTTCTGAGGCATCAGCGACCCATAAGGTGCATAAACGAGGGGATGTTCGATGAAGCCGCTGATCCTGGCCCTGGCCACCACCGCGATGACGGCCCTCGCCTCGCCGGCCTTCGCCGCGCAGGCGGATGGCGCCACCGGCGCGCCGGCCCAGCCCTCGGCCGATTCGGGATCGCTCGGCGACATCGTGGTGACCGCGCGGCGTCGCGAGGAGAAGCTGCAGGACGTGCCTCTCTCGGTGACGGCCTTTTCGCCCAAGACGCTGGCGGCGGACCGCATCCAGACGCGGACCGATCTCGCCAATTTCACGCCCTCGCTGATGACCATTACGGGCGGATATCCGAGCGAGTTCGCCTACTTCTCCCTGCGCGGACAGGGGCCGGCCTTCGGGTCCGTGCCGGGAGTCGTCACCTATTTCGCCGAGGTGCCGGAGCTGACCGGCATCGACGGCCGCGTCGGCACCTACTTCGATCTTGCCAACGTGCAGGTGCTGGCCGGGCCGCAGGGCACGCTGTTCGGCAAGAACGCGACCGGCGGCAACGTCCTGTTCGAACCGGCGCGGCCCACCAATCGCCAGGAAGGCTACGTCCAGATCGAGGCGGGCAATCTCAATGACCGCCGGACGGAATTCGCGGTCAACCTGCCGATCGTCGATGACAAGGTGCTGTTCCGCGTGGCCGGCGAGATCGGCCGGCGGGACGGATACACCAAGGATGTCGGGCCTTATTTCGCGGGCAAGGACTATGACAACCTCAACTACCAGAGCGTCCGCGCCAGCCTGATCATCCGCCCGACCGATCGCTTCGAGCTTTACACGGTCGGCCGCTACTACCACTCGACCAGCAACGGCCCTGGCACCGTTCTCACCCAATTCAACCCGGACCTCGGCGTGCCGTTCGCACCGGCCGAGTTGATCTTCCCCGGCCTCGCCACGGCGGTGGCCGATCAGCAGGCGCTCGGCCCGCGCCGTGTCTCCTACGATCTCGATGAGTTCACCAAGACCGACTACTGGCAGGTCCTCAACCAGGCCAAGTTCGAGATCAACGACGCGCTGACGCTCAAGAACATCGTCAGCTATTCCGAGCTGATCTACCGCTACGCCTACGATTACGACGCCACGCCCTACCCGATCGCCGGGCAGACGGGCCGGACCGGCAACCCGACGCAGGATCCGACCTACCTGACCGAGGAACTGCAGCTGCAGGGCAAGCTCTGGCACGATGCGGTCAATTTCAGCGTCGGCGGCTATTACGACCGTTCGGGCCTGAAGAAGGATCAGGGTGGCCTCTTCACCCAGTTCCCGACCAGCCTGATCATCGGCCCCTTCCCGGCCGTGCTCAACAACCGGGCGAACAGCCATGCCGTTTTCGGCCAGGCGACGATCGACTTCGGCAAGGCCGGCCTGATCGACGGCCTCAGCCTCACCGGCGGCCTGCGCCACACCTGGGACGAGACCTCGACCTACACCCAGATCTATGTGCTCCCGTCGACGAGCGGCAGTGGCAAGTTCCAGTATACCAGCTACAATGCCAGCCTCGATTACCAGCTGACCAAGGGCATCCACGCCTACATCACCAGCCGCGACGCCTATAAGGCCGGCGGCGTGAACGGCCCGGTGCCGGATGACTCGCCGTACCACACCTTCCCGCCCGAGAAGCTGCAGGATCTCGAGATCGGCCTGAAGGCGCAGACCAACCTCGCCGGCATGCCGACGCGCTTCAACGTCGCCGTCTATCGCGGCAACTACCACAACATCCAGCGCACCACCGGTGAGGTGATCGACGGGGCCGTGCTCAACGTGACGCGCAGCGCCGCCAAGGCACGCATCCAGGGTGTCGAGCTCACCACCGCGATCGAACCGGTCCGGGGCCTGACTCTCACCGCCAGCTATTCGTATATCGACGCCAAATACACCAAGGTCACCGATGCATCGGCGGACGCGATCCTGCAGGGATCGGCTTTCCCCTACGTGCCCAAGAACAAGATCGCGCTCGGTGCCGACTTCCAGCAGCCGATGGGCCATATCGGCACCCTCGATCTCTCCGCGAACTGGGCGTACCAGAGCCGCTTCTCGACCGCTCAGACCAACTCGGCGCGCGTCCCCTACCTGCCGGGCTACAACACCCTGTCGGTGCGGGCGGGCGTGAACGGGATCGGCGGATCGAACCTCGATCTCAACCTGTTCATGGCGAACGCGACCGACAACACCTTCGCGACCGGCCTGCAGGACCTCTACAATGCCGGCCTCGGCACGGTGACCTACACCTACAACGAGCCGCGCACCTACGGCGCCCAGCTGCGTTTCCACTGGTAATCGCCGGCGGACACGGATGAGCCCCGCCGATCTCTTCGGCCCGCTTTTGGTGGAGGTGCAGCGGCGGCGGCTCTACGGCGACGGCAAGACCTTCGTCGATGCCGTCCCGTTGCGGCCGGCGACGGAAATCATGGCCCTCTTCGAGCGGGTCGAGCGGAATGACGATGCGCTCCGGGCGTTCGTGGCCGAGCATTTCGTGCTTCCCGCCCCGGCTCACGTGCACGCCGCGCACGGTGAGCGCGATCTCCGGCACTACATCGCCTCGCTCTGGCCGGAGCTGGCGCGCGCGCCGTCGGCCGATCAGCCTGACGGTTCGCTGCTGCCGATCGACCGGCCTTATCTCGTACCCGGCGGGCGCTTCGTCGAACTATATTACTGGGACAGTTATTTCAGCATGCTGGGGCTGGTCCGCGACGGGCACGAGCCGCTTGCGCAATCGATCGCCGACGCGTTCACCGATCTCATCGAGCGTTACGGTCACATCCCGAACGGCACGCGCAGCTATTACTTCAGCCGCTCGCAGCCGCCGCTTTATTTCGCGATGCTGGAACTCCTGCCGGACGCCCGGCCCGACAAGAACAAGCGCCGTCTCCGTGCCATGCTGCTGGAACACAGCTTCTGGATGTCCGGAGCGGACGCGCTCCCGCCGGAAGAACGCGCTCGCAGGGTAGTGGCCATGCCGGACGGCGCCGTGCTCAACCGATATTGGGACGATCGCGATACGCCCCGCGACGAATCCTTCGCCGAGGATGTCGATGTAGCCGGCGCCTCCAGCCGGCCGCCGCATGAAACCTACCGTGCCCTGCGCGCCGGGGCCGAGAGCGGATGGGATTTCTCCTCGCGCTGGCTCGACGAGGAAGGCGGGTTGAAGACGATCCGTACGCCCGAGATCGTGCCGGTCGATCTCAACGCCTTCCTCTACGGCCTGGAGCGCGCGATTGCGGGATTGGCCGACGCGCTCTGCGAAGACGCCATCGCTCAGATCTTCGACCTTGCAGCAAGCGCGCGGCGGTTCGCTATCGAGCGCTGGTTGTGGTGCGAGGACGGCTATTTCACCGACTTCGACCTCGCACTGGGCGCGCAACGCAGAGGGCCGACCGCCGCGACATTGGCGCCACTCTTCACCGGCGCGGCGACGGCCGCGCAGGCAGTCCGGGTCGCCGACACCGTCGCGGCACAGCTTCTCGGGCCGGGCGGCCTGCGCACCACGCTCGTCGAAACGGGCGAGCAATGGGATTGGCCCAACGGCTGGGCGCCCCTGCAATGGATCGCTTTTTCGGGGCTCCGTCGATACGGGCACCGTGAGCTCGCGACCGAAATCGCGCGGCGGTGGACGGCGATGGTCGACGCGGAATTCCAGCGCAGCGGCTGGCTCCACGAGAAATATGACGTCGAGCATGAGCGCGGCGGTGGCGGCGGCGAATATCCGCCGCAACTCGGCTTCGGGTGGACCAACGGCGTGACTGCGGCGTTCATCGATCTGGTGGCGCGCGACATGCTTTCGACGGTCGACGGTCTGCCCCTGGCGTCGGCGGCATGAGCACGATCCCACAGGAAGGCCTTGCGGCACGCGAGGCAGCCTCCCCGCTGCTGCGGCATCTCGGCCTGCGCGTCTCCATCCTCTACGCCGCGCTCTATCTTCACTACGGCTTCTTCAATTTGCTGCCGCTGTGGCTGACGAGCCAGGGCTCGACGCCCGCCGAAATCGGCACGCTGATGGCGATACCGCTCGGGCTGCGGCTGATCTCGGTCGCGCCCTTCTCGGCCTGGGCGGGGCGACGCCAGCGGGTACGCGGCTCGATCACCATCACCGCCGTGATCGCGGCAGGGCTCGTCTGCATCCTGATGCTGGCGCGAGGGCCGGTCGAGCGCGCCGTGGTCGTGATCCTGTTCTCGATGGTCTGGGATCAGATCCCGGTGCTGGGCGGTGCCTACGCCACCATGGCGGTGCGCAGCCAGTCGCTCGATTTCGGGCGGTTGCGGGTGTGGGGATCGATCGGCCTGGTCGTCTCCTACCAGATCGCCGGCTGGCTGATCGGCTTCACCACCATATCGCCCCTGCCCCTGCTCGCCGCGGCTTTCCTGATGCTGACAGCCGTGGCCAGCTTCGTCGTTCCGAAGGACGCCCTGCTCGCGAGGCACCAGACGACGACCGCGGTCGGCTGGCGCGAGATCCTCGCCGATCGCCCGCTGATGGGTGCGCTGATCGCGGCCTCGCTGGTCATGGGCAGCCACGGCGTCGTCAACAGCTTCGGCGCGATCCAGTGGACGGCCGCCGGGCACAGCGCCCGCGAAGTGGGCCTGCTGAGCGGAATCGCGGTGGCGGCCGAGATCGTCGGCTTCACGATCGGCGGCAAGCTGCTCGGGAACCGCGATCCGCGCTGGATGATCGCGATCGCCGCGCTCGTCTCCGCTGTCCGCTGGGTGCTGATGATGCTCAACCCCTCGCTTCCTGTTCTGATCTTCGCTCAGAGCCTGCAGGCGATCACTGCGATCGGTCCGCTGCTCGCTCCGGCGCTGATGATCGCGCGGCGCGTGCCGAGCCGGCTGAACGCGGGCGCGCAGGGTCTCAACGCCGTCCTGCTCGGCGTGGTTCTGGCGGTCGTCACCGCGACATCCGGCATGCTCTGGTCGGGCGGAGCCGGCCGCGCCTATGCCATCATGATCGTCATCGCGCTCGCCGCCTTGCCGTTTCTGCTGGCGCGCGGTCGCCCGGTGACCCAACAATGACGGGCGCTGCGGCCCGCGAACCGATGGAGTGGATCATGTCAGGCTTCGACAGCGCCTATCGCGACCGGCTGGTCACCGCCGAGAAGGCGGTCGCGACGATCCCGAACGGCGCACGCATCTGCATGGCGCTCGGCGTCGCGCAGCCGCCGGCCCTCCTCGATGCCTTGGCGCAGCGTGGTGCGTCCGGGGGGATTGAGGGGGCGAGCCTCTACTACCTGCTCTCGACAGCCACGGCGGGCCAGAGCGTCCTGCGTCGCGACCTGAACCATTGCCTCCGCCCGATGAGCCTGTTCCACAGCGCGGTGGAGCGCGCGCTGGACAATCTCGCCGCGCAGGAGAAGGCGGCGGCGATCGACATCATCCCGACGGCCTTCAGCCGCGCGCCCCGCCTGCTGTGCGACGATATCGGCATCGACACCCTGATCACCCAGGTCGCGCCGATGGACGGGAATGGCGAGTTCAGCCTCGGCACCAACGTCGATTACGCCCTCGCCGCCGCGCATCGCGCCGAACGCGTGATCGTCGAGGTCAACCGCAACATGCCCCGCACATTCGGGCGCGCGACCATCCCGCTTTCCGCAGTCACGGCGATCGTCGAGCATGATTCGTCGCTCGTCGAGGTCCCGACGGTCTCGCGCCGCCCTGAGGACGACGCGATCGGTGCGATCATCGCCGGCCTGATCGACGACGGCGCCTGCCTCCAGATGGGGATCGGCGCCGTCCCGGAAGCGGTCTGCGACGCGCTGCACGGTCACCGGCATCTCGGCATCCATACGGAGCTGATGACCCCTGGCCTCGCAAAGCTCATGCAGGACGGCGTCGTCGACAACAGCCGCAAAGCCATCCACGCAGGCAAATCGGTCTTCACCTTCGCGATGGGAACGGCACCGTTCTACGACTTCCTCGGCGACAATGCCGATCTGGAGGCCCATCCCGTCGACTATGTGAACGATCCTGCCGTGATCGCCCGCAACCCGAACATGGTATCGGTGAATGCGACGCTGGAGGTCGATCTCCATGGCGCCTGCAATTCGGAGGTGGTCAACGGCCGCCAATACAGCGCATCCGGCGGCCAGCTCGATTTCGTGCGCGGCGCATCTTCCGCCCCCGGCGGCAAGTCGATCATCGCCTGCCATTCGACGGCATCACGGGGGACGGTATCGCGGATCGTGCCTCGCCTGAGCGGCCCGGTGACCACGCCGCGCAACGATGTCCATATCATCGTGACCGAATATGGCTGGGCCGATTTGCGCGGCAAGTCCGTCTCGGAGCGAGCACGCGCGCTCATCGGAATTGCCCATCCCGAGTTTCGCGATCAGTTGACGGCAAGCGTTCAATGAGTTGAGGGATCTTGGCCGTTCGTGGCCTCTCTGCTTCCGGCGGGCTCACGTTGAAGCGGGCATCTGACGGCGCGCGATGAAGGCTCGTTCAGCAATTCGGCCCATGCCATCAAATTTCACGGGAAGCGAAGACGAGCACTGATCGCTTTCGGACTACCCCTTGCGATCGAATTGATTCGAAGGGTCGAAGGTGCGAATTCTCTACTCGTCGCGTGGGGTTTAGTCCGTTCCCCGTCCCCCCTGGCCGAACAAGGCCCCGCGCGACGTACGCGTCTCATTATGAGACACGAGCAGCTTGCCAATGTCGCTTGCCGCCGAGACCAGTCGGTCGTAAGCAATTGTTGTCACAGTTGAAACGGAGCCTGGCGCGATTTCCCCGCGTCGGGCTTTGTTGTTTTATGGACCGTTACGCCTGCCGTCTGACAGGCCGCCGGCGTCAAAGCCTCGTCCACCAAGCCTAACCGCCCATGCATCCCGGATTATTGGGCGGACAAAACCCTGCGTGGGCGGCATTGCGGAAGGTATCGACGCTTTGTTGACCTTGATCACTGAGCATCTTCCATTGCGATTTGGTATGGCAGATACGTTTGGAAATCAAAGTTCCCGTTTGCGTATCATCGATGCATATGACTTTTTCTTTTACAGGCTTATTTTGAATAACCGCGTTGGACGATCCGTCGCCAGCGGGGGCGCTCTGTAATACAAAAGCCAGCAAGCCGACGAACACCACATCCTCCCGCTCAAGAATCATTCCGCTGACTAGACATCAGCTGCAACGTGGAAACAACCTGCTTCTCGGGCGGCATGGCCCTTCTCGACGACGACCTTTGAGTGTCGACGATCGGTGTCTTCGCCCGAAGGACGCCATGCGTCGACCGCCCGGCAAATAGCTTCCGATCACGCTGACGCGCTTCTGGCTCTAACCATCCCCCAGGCAACGCGCGCCGACGATCCCGCGGGAACGATCAAGGCTGGGAAGTCTTGTGTTTCATATCGAACCAAGGAACTCAGCATGAAATCCAAGCTTGCATCCGCCATTCTCATCGCCGCTCTCGCCACATTGGCTGCGTGCAACACAATTCACGGCGCCGGCAAGGACGTCTCGTCGGCCGGTAACGCCGTTTCGAACGCCGCGAAATAGCGGTCAATCTGCGTTCCGGCTTGATCTCCCTTTCCGGAACTCGTCGGTGGCCGCGAACCAACCGATACGCCGAGGGGAGGGCCCGGCCTCCGGTGCCCTCCCCGAGCGCAACATATAAAACTTTGGACAGCGGGCCGTAGCGTCGGCTGAGCACGCCGCGTGGCCCCAAAAAGCCTCTATGGCGCCGAGTTCGTCGGCCGTCGCGCTGTTGATATCGGGTGCAGGCACCGAAGCACCGCGAGGCATGCATCGCGATCGTCGGGCTCGCCCCAGATGCCGGGTCAGGTCATCCGCGTCGCACCGAACCCTGGGCGGTTGACGGCCATTTCGACGGGACGGCGCTGCTCGGTCGGTGCCGCAGTCCTCATATGTTGATTCAGGCGCCGGTGCCGGCCCTGTGCGCCTTGATCGGGAGATATTCGCAGGTGAAGCGAAGGGGTCGCGTTCCTTCGCTGCGCGTCAGGTGAATCTGGAGACGTTGGTCTCCCGCTGCTTCGTCGAGGGCAAAGGCTTGCTCGGCTTCGTAGAGATCGTCGCGATGTGCTGCGTCCCAGTCCCTGACCGTCCGCAACGCGCGGGCCTTCGCCTGGGCGACGTTCTCGGCGACAACGAACATGTTGCGATGCTTCTCCGAGAAGTCGGCCGGGTCGTAGCCGCCAAGATTGACATAATAGAGCCGCTCGCTGCCTTCGTAGGGTTCGGCGGAGAGCGACACGTCGTAGCCGTCGGCATGGTCGATCTCGGCCCAGCAATCGATATGGAGGCTGCCGGGTCTCCCCCACCATTGGCGCCGGAGCTCGTCGTGGGTCTCGCCGATCGAAGGCGCGACGACGAAGCGCATGTCGTGGACCTCGATGTTCGCCCGCGCGACCTCGCCACCGATATAGACTGCGTAGAGCTTCATACCGCCTCCTTTTCCGGCTGGGCCTCGTTCGGGGGCGTTCCCGGGTCGCGCCCGATCGCTCGAGCGAGTTGCTCGCCAACGACCAGCCCCATTTCGTGCGAACTGGTGATGCCCTGGCTGAACGGATGGCGGCCGAGGATGAAGGGCAGGCTCAGGCAAAACAGCCGGTCGACCGGGATGTCGTCAGCCACGGGGTGAAACTGGTCGTCGATGGCAATGCCTCTCGGCGGGGTCTGCTCGGCCGTCGGCTCATCGTGGACGACCCCCTGTTTTCGAAGCGAGGGAAAGGGGAAGTCCCGGGCCTGAAGCGGACGCTGGCCCGTCGCCTCGATGAAAGCGGGGAAGTGGATGGCCTGCCCACCGAGGCTGAGGGTCGCACCGCCCTCCGCGCGATGACTGTCGATCCTGTAATCGTCACCGAGATCGAGAAGATCGAGCGTCCCCGCGCGATGAAGCGCCAGCATCCGTTCGATCGATTCATGCGGGACGGTCGCATAGTCGTCCACGAAAACCGGTTTCCAGAAACGCGAGAACCGCGCGAATTCTGGATCGTCGAGGTGCGGCACGATGAGTTCGATCACCTCGTGCATGCGCAGGATGGCGTATCGCCAGGGGACCGTCGTCTCGGTCTCGAAATTCCGCCGCGCTTCCATCAGATTGCGTTCCGCCCATTCGAACGGATCGGCCGCGATCCGCTCCATGAAGAATCTATCGCAGAAATCCTCGATATCGAGATCGGCGAGGCCCGTGCGTGCGGCATAGTCCGGGTCAGCCTCGGCCAGTTCCCGCTTGAAGAGCGCGTAGGCATCCTCGAGCAGATCACCGTCCCCAGCCTCGATAAGGTTTTGCATCGCCTGTTTCGTGCAGATCGACAGTGGCTCGTAAGGGATCGGGTGAAAGAAGTCGGCCTCGGGCAGGAGACCCTTGCGCGACATCATCGTCAGCCGGAAACCCTCGGCCTCAGGGTTGGGCCGATAATGGAGGCCGCCCTCGCCCTCCTCGAGAAAGGCTCCATGCTCGACGGCAACCGCGACCGCAGCATCGATGGCTGTGAGGGACGTGCCGCGGATGCCGATGTGGCAAGACCCAATCCGGGCGAGCGCGGATGCCGGCCAGGGGCTGAGAAAATAGCCGGGCCGCACTTCGGGCTCCTCGGGCCATTGGTGTCCGGTCGCCATCACAACATGGTCGAACCGCGCTTGGAAAGGGTCGCGACGCTTCGGCTGCACTGACAGGAGGATGCCGTCGGGCTCGTTGATCGCGTCGATGACGCAGCAGCGGGTCCGTACATCGATCGTCACGCCCTTTGCTCGCGCGCGATCCAAAATCGCCTCGAACTGGTCCCTGAAATACTCGCCCAGTGCGAGCCGGGGATAGAAGGCACGATCGTCGATGTCGCGATGATCGATCCCGAAGGTCCGCAGGTGGTCGACGGGTTGCCGTTGCAGCCACCCGACCAGCGTTTCCTCCAGGGGCGGCAATTCGATGCTCGCGATGTTCGACAGCATCGCCGGGTCGTTCCAGCCCGGCCGATAGGGCGTGCCGCGCCCGGCGACGGCCTGCTCCTCGAAGATCGTAAGCGCGAAAGGCGCATCGGCACGCCTCACCAGCGCGTGCAGGGTGTAGATGGTCGTCGGGCCCGCGCCGACGAAAGCGACCGATGGATGCATATGCGCACAATGCGCCGGTGAGCGATCGGTGCCCTGTAGAACAAGCCGAGCGCGCTTCGATGACGAAATGCTGATCCAGGTTTTGAAATCCTGGGCACGCATGGTTTCGAGCCGAGGGTGTCTGGCGAGTTTCGCCGCACTGGCCGCGATCCTCGCCAAGGTCGGGGCCAGGGCATCAATTCCGATCTCGCCACCTTATTCCACACGATCGCCATCCTCGCCGTGCTGGCACTTCGCAAACGCCCCGGCCTTGCGGACTGGTTCGATGGGCTCACGCCTCGGCGCAAATGACGGCCCGCCCGCTTGTGCTCCGATGCGATTGGGCTTCTGGCATCGACATACGGCCACCGAGTCGGAAGGCAGAGGCGGCAGTCGATAGTCACGGCGCGTCGATCTGCATCCAACCCGGTGGCCGGGCGTTTCTGCCGATCATTCGTCCAACCAAGAGCCCGAACACGTGACCGACACCGAACAGAGCTATCGCCTCTTCCGCATGAATCCCCTCACCGGTGACATCATCCGCATCGACGACGTGTCTGCCTGGTCGGACGACGACGCCATCGCCAAGGCGCTCGACGCGGCCGGCGATCAGCGGATCGAGTTGTGGCGGGACGGCCGGAAGCTGGCCGCGATCAGCGGGCGCTTCGGTCCGCCCGAACTCCACATCGCGCCCGGCGGCGACTGAGACGTCGTCGCGCCGGTCAGGCGGCCACGGTGACAGCCTTCGGCCCCTCCGACAGCAGCGTCGAGGCGGTCGCGATCAGAATATCATCGCGGATCGGCTTGGCGATGACCGGGGCATCGCACTCGGGATGATCGGGATTGCCGGTGACGTAGATCACGGGCACCGGCCCCAGCATCTTGCGGATCGTCCTGACCGCCGCCGGCCCGGTGCCCTCGACCAGACGGACATCGGACAGGATGAGCGACGGTGGTCGAGCCTCAGCCATATGAACGGCTTCGCGCTCGGTCGCGGCGAGATCGATCGTCGTGCCGGCGATGTCGGCAATGAGGCTTTCGAGATGCATGGCGATCAGCATCTCGTCCTCGATGATCAGTACGTGTTTCATAGAAATCCACAAATCCGATCAGACCTAACCTGCATCAAGTGCAGAGGTTCCATCATGATCAAAACGATGACGCTCAGCGCGTGGTTCGATTCGCAAAGGCCACCATGTCATCGAACACCGGCGTCCGGCCTCGCAGCGGCTTGGCGATCGCGGTCACCAGTCCGGCATGGCCGACCTCGGGATAGCGCTTGCGCACCACCTCCGTACCCACCGACTGCAGCTTGGCAGCAAGGGCGTCACTGTTGGCGGGACGCACCGTCTCGTCCTTGTCGCCGGTCGCCAGGAAAGCCGGAGGATCGCCCGGCTGGACATAGTGGACGGGCTGCGTCGCGAGGCGATCCCCGGCTCCGCCGAAGGTTTGTTGGACCACCGGGCCGTCGAAAGGCAGGAAATCATAAGGTCCGGCGAGACCGATCAGGCCGCGCACCGCTTTGCTGTCGGTCCCAAGATAACGGGGATCGAGCGCCAGCATCGCTGCATCGTAGGCGCCTGCTGAATGGCCCGCGAGGACGAGCCTGTCGGGATTACCTCCGAACTCTTGCGCATGTCGGCGGACCCAGCGGACGGCGGCGGCATTGTCCTCCAGGAAGGTTGGATAGCGGACCTGCGGGACCAGCCGATAATCGGGAATGGCAACGACAAAGCCGCGCGATGCCAGCGCGCGTCCAACAAAGGAATAGCCATTCTTGGTCCCTGAGTTCCAAGATCCACCGTAAAAGAAAATGATGATCGGGCGCGGGCTATCCGATGCGGCATTCGGCACGTAGACATCGAGGCGCTGGCGCGGATCAGGCCCGAAGGCGGCGTCCCGCACCGCCAGCCGCGCGCCGCCATCCTTCGGTACGACGGCGTCGAACATCTTGAGCGGCGAGCAGGCCGATGCCAGCAGCCCCAGCAACGCGCCGACGACGCGCCCCTTACCGAGCTTCACGAAGCATCCCGTTGATCTTGATCGTCAAAGCCTTGATCCTCTTGCCAGCCGCTGAGGCTCCTCTAGTCTGCCCCTCGTCGAGCTACGGAGCTCGTCTCGCTATGGATGCGCATGGGCTCGACAAGTTCCGACAGCGACGCCGCCAGTCTTGCCGCAACGCTTCGCCGCGTCGCGGACGGCGATCGCGGCGCGTTCGAGGACGTCTATCGCCGTACCTCGGTGAAGCTATTCGGCGTCTGCCTGCGTATCTTGCCCGTGAGACAGGAAGCGGAAGAGGCGTTGCAGGAAGCCTATCTCTCGGTGGTCGCCCGAGCATCAAAATTCGATGTAGCGAAGGGCAGCGCGATGACGTGGCTCATCACGCTGACGCGCAACCGTGCGGTCGATCGCCTGCGCAGCGGCGGCAAGGTCGCCACGGCGCCAATCGAACTGGCTGACGAGGTGCCCGATCCCACGCCCGCCGCCTCGACCCTGCTGGAGATCGGGGAGGACCAGCAGCGGCTGGCCTATTGCTTGGATACTCTCGATGGCGGCGACGCCGGGTTGATCCGCACCGCTTTCTTCGAAGGCTCGACCTATGCCGAACTCGCCAGCCGCGCCGCGACGCCGCTCGGCACGATCAAGAGCCGGATCCG
>Ga0105240_10005618_pt1 | contig 18615 bp, 9 predicted proteins | sample KBSC54metaG_FD_80426 | JGI IMG/M metagenome (GOLD analysis project Ga0105240, IMG submission 80426) | Corn rhizosphere microbial communities from Kellogg Biological Station, Michigan, USA - KBS C5-4 metaG | ecosystem: Host-associated > Plants > Roots > Rhizosphere > Soil | place: Michigan, USA... | reverse complement strand
TTCCTGATTGATTGGCTATAAATATCATTTTATAATTATGCTGCTTCCCATATTTTAACAAAAATGAATTGATTTGTGCGACCACCCCCTGTGTGAGTTTACCATCTTCTTCCTTGGCATTATTTTGTATGGCATGCTGATAATCTGCCAATTGTTTTTGTTTCACTGTAATAAGCTGCTTTGTGAGTTCCTGCTCCTTTGGCGAAAGTGTAGCGATGCTTTTTTCGTACTTTTGAATAGCTGCCTTCACCTGATTTGTTAACGTATCAATGTTGGCCTGCCAAACACTTGCTTTTGACTGAAACGCCTTTTTTGCCTCCGCCGAACCTTTGTATTCATTAAGAATCCGGGCGGAATCGACATAAGCTATTTTATCGTTTTTAAAAAAAATGTACGACAATAAAAAAACAATTGAACAGGCTACAATGATTTGATATGCGATGTTATAATAATTCTTTTTGGGCGGGGTAATATCTTTTTTCTGCATTATAAATTGAACGTTATTCGTTTTTAGATTTATTTGGTGGATATGTATTTTTATTTGTTTTTTAGGTCTTTTTCAAGCTTTTGAATGCGCTCATCCTGTTCTTTCATCTTCTTTTCGTTTGCAATTAAATACAGCGTTAGCTCCTCCACTTTTTTCAACAACAGGGTGTTCATGTCACCAAGGTTTTGCCCGTTTTTGGCAAATTCAGCGGCTGATGGCATTTCCGGTAAGTGATGATTTTTGTCGATATAGGTTTTTACTGTGCTCAGGGTGGGCAGGTCGTAGGTTTTGTCGAATACATAGTCAGGAGTTGGTATATTAGTGTCAACAATAACCTGGCTTGAGTGCACCGTGCCGTTTACAGTAAGTTTTTGATCGGGGGAGGTAGTGCCAATGCCGACGTTTCCCCCGTTGGGGTTTAGCGACAATGTATAGTTTTGTGAGAGGTCGATTTGGCTCGTAGCCTGCAATGCTGCGCCAGAGCCGCCGTTTACGCTAAAGTCCAGCACGCCATTGCTACCGGTGCCCTGCAAACGTAAAATACCTGTTTGGGTTCCACCGGCATTCGCAGGGAAACCCAATAGGCCTGTAATTTGTGTTTTAACGCCAGGGCTATTGGTGCCGATACCCACATTGCCCGAAGTAAGCACGGTGAGTTTGTCAGCGGTTCCCAATCCGATTCCTGCAGCAATTTTAAACGACTGGCCGCCTGCAGTTGAATTGTCAATTCCCATTGTCCAGCGTTGTACACCTGTTTGCAAAAACTGCAATAATGCATTACCGGTTCCGCCTTGCTCAAGCGTTATTCCGGTTGCGCTATTGTTTCCTGTACTGTTTTCATATACATGCAACTGGCTCGCTGGGGTTGAGGATCCAATCCCAACATTGCCAACAGAATTGATACGCATAGCCTCATTAAGGGATGTCCCGGAACTGGTATAAAAAGCCAGGGCGCCTGCTGAGTTTCCCGCATTCGTATTTACTCCTGTGATAGAAGCTTTTGTTCTGTTCCCCGGCAGTGTTCCAAACGCAATGCCAATGGTTTCATTAAGCGTATTGGTTGAAAGTTGAAGATTAAGTGTATTAGTTCCCGTCACATCCACTATATGTAATTTGTTTGCCGGAGCCGTAGTACCGATACCCACATTACCTGAAGCGGCGACACGCATTGCTTCGGTAAACGTAGAAGTGCCGTAACCTGCATTGGTATTTGAGCCAAAAACAAGCGGCCCAAGGGCGGAATAGCGTATACCATACGCCGACGACGGGTTATAGTCAATAAATCCATATGCACCAGCCGACGAGCCGGAGCCTCCAAATGTAACAGCTCCATTATTCCCTGCGCCGCCAGCTGAATTGTTAATATGCAGAACTACTGATGGGGCTGCCGTATTGGCGTCAATAACCAGCTTACCCGTTGTAGGAGTTGCCGTTCCGATGCCCACATTGCCGCCATTTTCGGCCAAAACAGTATGTTGCGCATTAATGTTAAACAATGAAAAATAAGTAGCCGTTTGCCTTAACTCCATACTTTTGGCACCGGTTGAATTTTCCATCCTGAACGTAACCGGCCCTGCCTGTTGAATTTCGAGGCCGGTGCCGGAAGCGAAGTTTGGCGAAGCGCCAATACCGACACTGCCGCCATTTGGGTTTAACAGCAATGGATAGGTTTGCGAAAGATCTATTTGGTTGGTTACCTGGAGTGCAGCTCCCGAGGCACTATTTACGCCAAAGTCAAGCACGGCGTTGCTGCCAGTCCCCTGCAGACGCAGCACACCGGTTTGAGTTGTGCCCGTAGTTACGGGGAAACCCAGCGCCCCTATTATATGGACCTTAAGACCTGGAGTGATCGTGCTACCCGTGCCAATGCCCACCTTGTCAGTGCTGGTTGTAAGATACGCGTAGCCAGTTCCGGCTGTCCACTGCGCGCGGCAGGTAACGGTAAATAATAAAATTGCGAATGCGGTTGTTAGAAAGGTTTTCATATTTTCAGTATTGTATTTTATAGCTTTCAATTTATTTTTCTCAAAATCATAAACGCGTGACGGTTCATCAGACATTTTTTGAGCAGGGGCTTCAAGAAACGTCAATACCGGCTTTTGACAGGTCTTATTTCGCAAAAAAAGGCAACAGTAATCTGTGATTACCTAGCGCTCTTTTTATCAACCTTATAAAGTTTTCACGATATTCGATTTACGGAGTGACGCCCGAGAATACGATAGCAGTGTTTGTTTATGATAAGGATTCAGCAATGGGCAACGATCAGCCCACTAATTTGAATGCAAAATATTAATGTTTTTTTAATCCTCAAAATATAATATCAAATCGTCGTTAATTTAATAATCTATTGATATTCCCAAGATCTTTAGTTTTAAAGATCAGCCTGCCGATATTGCTGCTTTAAAACACATATATCTAATTATCAAATCATTACAATAAATCAATATCTTCAAAAAGCCATTATTGCATATTTTACCGTTAGGATTTGTTTTCTACATTTTTAAAGACACCGATCTAACGACACAGATTCCTGGCAAATTTTGTTTTCGGCAAAGCACCTTGAGCGCTAAAAAAATTCCGCTCAAGATTGAATTTCTGAATAATTTATTTTTCGCAATGAGACGACACATTTTGGAACGGGCATCGCCCCTTTTTACATATCCTTACCCAAAAACCATCAAAATGGAGCAATTGGGGTTAATAACAAAGCTATTGTCGTATATTTCGCCACGGTTGACTACATCATTCCCTGTAAGAGGGTTAGCGATTTGTGCAAGATAAGTCACTAAACAACGGTTGTAGCATTCAAATGAAAATAGTCAAGGTGCTTCAGAACACCTAATTTTCATTCCAGAACAAATAGGTCAATAGCCCCGGAATGTTCAAAGTAATTCTTTTAGATAGGATCGAATTCGATACTTTTGTTGAGACCTGGCAAATTTTGGAAGTAAAAAAATATCCCTCACTGGTCAACAGTCCAATTGATGCGAAAGCATTATCGTCATATTATGTGAGCAGTGATTTAATACCCGTAATTAAAAAAAGAAAAAAAGTTTTACAATGGCTGGAAGCAAATTAAAAGGCAAGGTGCAGGCTTCCACCATATTGGAGGTGGTAATATCGATGGTAATTATTGTCGTTGTGTTTGGTATCGCCATGATGATATATACCAACGTTTTACGGATGTCGTTATCGGTAAAAAAGTTAAAAGCGCAGGCTATACTAAATGAAATGGCTCTGAAGGCAGAACACAGCACCTCAGACGCAATACCTGACGTCATGGTAGACGACTTCCGGATAGAACAGGAAACGAAGCCATACAACGGCAATGCCGCCCTCCTTGAAATACATTTAAGCGCTTACGACAGTAACAAACAAAAAATAGCCGAATTGCAACAGGTAATAACCAACAACAATGAATAAACACAAAGTAAAGGCATATACCATAATGGAAGTAACCATCACCATGATGGTTGCCGCCATACTTATTGGCATTACCTACACTTCTTATTCTATAATTGTAAAGTCCTATGGTTCGTTTACCAGTAAGAATAATGACATGGGAGAACTGATAACGCTCGACCATTTGGTTAACCGCGATTTTGACCAGGCAAAAATCATAAGAAAAGATTCGGCCGGATTTTCATTTGTGAAAGACAGTGCCCTGGTGCGGTATGAATTTTCAGCCGATTATATTCTTAGAAAAGCCGCCAGGATTGATACCTTTAAAATAAAAAACCGTGATGTAAACGCAAGCTTCGAAAGTGTGCCGCTGGCGGAGTTACACGAACAAGCCGACCAGAATATTATAGACGCGCTTGATTTTGTACTAATGTACCAAAAGGATACCATTGGTTACCATTACCATAAAACATACAGCTCCGAAAACCTGATAGAAAAAAAATCAAATGCCATCAATTGATTTAAGCAGCTACGAAACCAAAAAAAAGGCAAAACCATCCAAACAAAAGGATGAAGGCGGCCTTATGGCCCTGCTTAACCGCGATATAAGCTTTGGCAGCAAGGAACTGAGCGACAAAAAGAAGGAATACCTGTACCTTGAACTTAGTTCGCTCCTGCAAGCCGGCATAAATTTAAAAAGCAGTTTTGAACTAATAACCGCCGACCAGCAAAAAGAACAGGACAAATTACTGTACCAAAAAATACAGGACGCCGTTTTAACCGGCACCACCTTTTCGCAGGCGCTGCAGCAAACCGGCAAGTTTTCGTTATACGAAGTATACAGCCTGCAAATTGGCGAAGAAACCGGGAAACTAATAGAAGTACTGCACGATCTGGCCAAGTTTTACCACAATAAAATAAAGCAGCGCCGTAAAATAACCTCGGCACTTACCTACCCGTGCGTAGTATTGACCACCTCACTAGGGGCCGTATTTTTCATGCTGAAATTTGTGGTGCCCATGTTTGGCGACGTTTTTAAACGCTTCGGCGGCAAGCTGCCCTGGATAACCGAAAAAATAATCGGCATCTCAAACGCTATGGAAGATAATTTTTGGCGGTTTTTGATATTGGTAGCATTAATAATTGGCTTTATACTGTTTACCCGCAAAACGCCGAAGTTTAAAGAAATCTCCGCCAAAATTCTAATGCGGGTGCCTGTAGTTGGCAACCTGGTGCAAAAAATATACCTGGCGCGCTTTTGCAACTCTATGCGCCTGCTCATCAACGCGCACCTCCCGCTGCTGCGTGCCATTGCACTCATCAGGCAGATGATAAACTATTACCCCATCGAATCATCGCTGCAAAAGGTGGAGGACGACATCATGAACGGTAAATCGCTGCACGAGAGCCTGGCCCAGTTTAAGGTTTACCCCTCCAAAATGATACAGCTCATAAAAGTTGGCGAAGAAACCAACCAACTGGACATGTTTTTTGCCAAAATATCCGAACAATACATTGACGAGGTGGAATACAAAACCAGCACCCTCAGCAGCATGATGGAACCTTTGATAATTATCTTTTTGGGCCTTGTTGTGGGGGTTATTTTGATATCGATGTATTTGCCGTTGTTCCAGATGAGTAATAGTTTTCAGTAGAAGAACCTTATGAAGCGTTCCATTTTTGCACACGGAACACCATGAACGCCGCTGAACATGCTGATTGTCAGCGGTATTCAGTTTTTAATTTTTATAATGCACTGATAGTCAGCGTATTAATTGCGGGTTTACAGGCCGGGATTACAGTATAGCCCGACTAAACGATAAATTACTGCAATTCAATTCGTTATAAAATACAAGGCGTTTACACCTGTAAACCCCCGTTCAAATTTACAGAGCAAATACGCACAGCGGCTTTTCCGGCTTTTCGATTGCCGACCTGAAAACAAGGTGCACATGGCTTTGGCATTATACACCAGGCATATATTTCCAATCCATTTTCATCCACGCAATGGTTCAAGCTTTCAGCTATGCAATCAAAATATAGCCTGCACACAAACACATCAACCTAAAAAACTGTAGCAAAACTTATAAAATATATTCCCTCCGGATTATGAAATTTGTAATTACGGCTCATGGTTTAAAACTACAAATTTTGTATATAAAAATAGCCCGCTTTGTTTGTAAAGCGGGCTACCTGGATATTGTTAACAACGCTGGCTACCTAAACGCGGGAGCACGAGTACGCCACCTCTAAACGCCTCTGCGCTGCATACTCGCGCCTGAAGAGGGGGTAAGAGGGCTCACGAGTTAAAGCTACATTTTTTGCTTTGGTTGGCAAATTGGTTTAAATAAAATAGCCCGCTTTGATTGTAAAGCAGGCTATTTGAATGCTATTAAAAACGCGGGCTACCTAAACGCGGGGCACGAGTACGCCACCTCTGAAGGCCTCTGCGCTGCATACTCGCGCCAGAATGGTAGTACATCGCGCCTGAATGCGATTACCAATCTTGCCAGCTTGAATCTTTATCATCTCGCCACAAACCTTTACCAATCGTCAAATCTACAATTGGTTGTAATGTAGCGTCAATTCCTAAGATTGTCCCTAATGGTACAATTCTCATATCCTCTTTTTTTACATCTGGCCCAGGCTCCGAAAACATGTCCCATACATGATCTTCCCATTTAGTGACTTCAGTTATTGTTTTGCCTTTTAAAGCATTAAGATCAGTTATTACGTAAGAATTTTTAGGCGCATCAATATTCCAATCCATTGAGAGCCATTTCCAAACGGGGTCATTTGGAATTAGTGCATTTGACATTAATGGTATGTCCAATGTTCTTTCTTTGGGGATAATTTGATAGGCTGTGATTTTGTCCACCTTATAATAATCATAAACGCCTAACATTAAGTTTTCAGACCAAGATGAATCTACTGTACCTAGATAGTAGACCTCCTTGTCGGATAATGAAAACTGAGAGTCAACTTTAAATCCAGATTGTAGTTTTTGATAAATATTTCTAAATATTGATTCATTCTTCTTTATAGAGTCAAATCCTCCTGCATTAACCAATTCAAACCCAAACTTTTCAGATAAACCAATAGAATAAGAAAAATCAGGATTTTGCCCACCATTGACCAGCGTAATATGATAGCCATTTTTATCAATATTGCTTCTTATGATGTCCAAAAATTCTTTATTCGTCATTGTTCTTTAATTTTTGTGTAAATATACATGACATTCTTTGCAAACAGGAACTGTTTTGTCGCCGCCATCTGCATGTCTGTCTGGATAATGATGTGACCTTGTATCTTCTGGTTTTGTTTCATTGCCACAATTAGCGCATTTATTGTCGTTATCTGCTCTTTCTTGAGCTTTTTCTTTAGCTGTAGGAACTCTTTTATTTGCTCTTGCTGAAGGAGGGACTGTTCCTTTGCCAGTTGGAGATTTTTCAAGTTTTCCTGCTGTACCTGGTTTAGTAGTGTTGGTAGTTGTGGTTGTGGGTTGTGTCGACTTGCTAAAGTCATTATTCGCTTGTTGAACCTGCGTGAGCTTCCTTGAATCTATACTCAAATCAAAAGAAACCGCTGCTTGGTTAGTGTAATTTATCGTTTGAGGCGCTTGACTGCTTGTACTGGTGGCATCGCGTTGCATTGTTGGGACACCTTCCGAGTTGTGCGGTCCTGTAGAAATTGCATGCAATCCATACATGCCGATAGCAGTAAGACCAGTAGCCAAAACCGCCTCGCCTGCTTCAATTGCAGGTGGAATTAATGGCTCTAATTGAATTTGCCCCGCTGTACCACCGCAACATTCGCTTCCCCCTGCGTCTTCCCCAAACATCCCATCTGGGTCTACGTGTCGAATCGGGTCGTCGAAAGTATACGTGTACGGTGTAGTCCGCCTATCCTGTTCCGCCAACGGATCCACCACATTCCACCTCGCAACCACCGGGTCATAGAACCGTGCGCCATAGTCATACTGCCCCAGCTCCTCCTGTAGCTCCTTCTTATTGTAAAGATATTCATTTTTTGGATTTAATACGTTACGGTTAATTTCCATCCCAAATGGCAGGTAGTCATCATTTTGGTAAGTTACTACAGCTCCCGTTTTTGTTCCAAAAGTTACCCTGGTATTGCCCAGGTTGTCGCCAAGATAATATTCATAGTTGTATCCTGCGCCGTTTGGTACCGCTTTGCCTTCTTCGGTTTGTATAAAGCTAAGGGTATCGGTTGTGGCGCCGTCATATTGGATGCCGCCTATATAATCGGTGTTATGGGTTATGGTACTTGCCCTGCGCAGCTTATTTCCTGTGGCGTCATAAGTGTAAGTAATGGTTTTTCCACCTGTTATATTTTGCGGCAGGTTTAATAAATTATAAGCTATTGTAATCCCCTTGCTGTTATCGGTTTTTACGTTGCCGTTACCGTCATAACCATAAGCATGGCTGCCTGTCGGATAGCCGGTAGTTCCTGCATCTAACGATCTGTCATTTACGCTTTGCAATTGGTTGGTACTGCTGTAGGCATATACCATGCTGTCAATCACTACATTATTGTACACCCTGTTTAACGTATTGATGTTCCCCATTACATCATAGCTAATTCCGCGTTCAGCAAAGTGGTCGTTTGATGCACCCGATATAAGCCTGTTCAGTTTATCATAGGTATAAGTAAAGGTATTTGCATTCGGCGCTGCGCTTGTTCCCCAAAGCTGGTAGGCAATATTGCCGTTGTACTGTTTGTTGCTGCCGGTATTATACAGCAGTTGCATCTGGAACAAACCTGCACTGCTGCTTGTTAGCCAGCCCCTTTCGTTATAGGTGTAGTTTATCGGCTGTAAAAAGATGACGCTATCCGTACTGTGCAGATTTTTCGTTTTTACCTGCCCAATTTCGTTGTAATCAATTTTACTCAGCAGCGTTTTGGTAGTCGGTGTGCTTGCACCATTTTGTATCTGCTCCCAGGTTTTCAGCTTACGCCCCGCATGGTCGTACAAATAAGTATTGGTTATCGTCAGCAACGGGTTGGTGGCGCTGGTGGTGTTCCAGTGCTTCCTAACCGTGGTAGTAGGCGTGTTGGTAAAATCATAGGTGCTGTTTATTACATCATAATTACCGGCATTCAGCGTACCGCCTAAATAATGCTGCTGGTAAGCGGTTAAACTCCTGCCAAAATAATCATAATAATGGGCACCCCACAGCATATCAGCCGGGGTATTCAGCACCGCCGTTTTGGTGGCCACCAGTTGCCCGCGGGTGCTTAAGTCAGCTCCCGTTGGCGGTGTGGCAAATTGTGTGGGTAAGCTGGGTGCATTGGCGTAACTGTCATAAAAGTTCCAGGTAAGCGGCGTGGTGCCGCTGGTTGGCCAGGCTACATTGGTATAGCCCGTGCCGGTAGTTTGCGCCTTTTCAAAGAGGTTGCTGTTTATGCCGGTCAGCGTTGTTTGCAACGACGCCCTGGATGTGGCGCTTGCCCATATCCCGGTATTAATTGCCCTGCCCATTCCGTCGTACTTAGTGTATATCCATTGTCCGGCGGCGCGTTGCAGGCTGTCCTGCGTGGCAACGGGCTGGTCCATGTTATTGTAAACGGTATATTCCCAGCCCTTCCCCGGCAGCTTTTTCTGCATCATTCTGCCCAGGCCGTCATACTGGTACTGGTAGCAAAAGTTGTTCAGTGTGGTGCTGCTGATGGCGGCCGTACTATCCGGCTTGGCGCCGGGCGGCAATACGAATGCCAGGTGCCCCATATCATCGTACACATAATAGGTACTTAACTGCTGGTTGGTTGTGCCGACCAAATTGTACACCCGTTTCAGTACTACTTTGCCGTCAATATCTTTATACTCTTCCACGGTACCGGCCCTGCCGCTTACCCAGTTTTCGTCCTTGCTGATGGTAACGCTTAGTGCGCCTGTGGTATACGTTGCTGTATTCCCGGTGCGGGCAAGCGTTTGCACGCCTGCGCTGCTAATGCTGGTGGTATATAGCGCCACCTGCCTGCTATTTACCGAATCGGCGGCAAAGGTGGTGTTATTGTTCGAGCTGTAATCTATTTTAAGGGTATGCTGGCCAAGCTGCCAGACGTTACCCGGTGCGCCTTGTTCAACAGGCCGGTTTAGCGGCGAGTTATCAAATGCGGTTGCCGCATTGGCATTGGGTATAGTGGCCACATTATCGGGCGGGGCGCTGTAAAATGTTTGTTGCGATGTGGTGGCCGATGAACGCAGGCTGCCTGCTGTGCCTGTCAAGGGCGTATAGGGCAAGTATTTGGCTATTTCACGTCCGTAACTGTCATAAGCCTGCGGTTGTATCATATCATACCCGAAGGGGCTGGCCATAACCTGTATGGTTTGTATGGGGCGGCCCAGGCCATCCACATATTGTATGCCCTGCATCAGCTGGCAGGTGCCCAGGCCTATTAACTGACTTTCGTCGGTAAAACCGGCCACGCGCGGGCTATTGCTGATGATGTAATTGGCATTCAGTGTGGGCGTAGTGGTAAGCGGGATACAATCAACCGACACTATTTTTGCGGTAAATGGTACCGTGGTGCTAAAGCCCGTGCTCAATGTTATGCGTACATTGCTGGTATAATTTCCCGTGGTGCCTGCCGACGACAGGGTTACCGGGCCAACTGTTTGCGCATTTATGGCGGTAAAGCAAATGGCCAACAGGCTGGTTAACCATAAGCTAAGTTTTGTTTGTTTTTTCATGACCATGGCTTAGTTAATGGTTAAGGTTAAGTCCGAACTGCCGGTTGCTACCACCACGGTGCTGAAGCTTGCACTGTGTACACCTGTTTGCGGCGTGCGTGTGCCCATGGTAAATGTAGCGGTAAAAGAGCCTACCGGGTTAATGCTTACCGTGGCATAAGTACCTGCCGGCACGCTTACAACGGTACTTCCCGTAGTCGGGAAGTTATAGGGCGTAGCAATACCGCTGAACGTGGCCTGGTAGCCCGAGTGCCCGGTATTGTTGGTTAGCGTGTACGAAATCATGTTGACCGGGCAGCCACATACAGAATTGGCTTTTATCTGCCCGTTCACATTAAGGTCGAAAGTAGCTTCGGCGTTGGCGTCGGCGGTAGTTACAGCATAGTACTTATTTGCCGGCACCGAGTAGGTGGTACTGGTAGGCGAGGTGCCCGCCGGGCAGTTATCGCGCGTAAAAGTAGTAGCGCCGATGGCAGCATTCCCGTGGGTTTGGTCGTAAGTGTGGTAACCGTAGTTTTTTACAATGTTGCCGGCCCAGTCTTTCGTGTTCTTTAATCGCGAAAATGCATCGTAATCAAAGTGGTTGATGGCGCCCTTGGTATCGGCAACGTCGCTGATGCCATCGGTGGCGTAAGCGTAAGTTGTCATTTGCGCATCCGTTGGGTATATGCGCAACTCGTCGATGGTGGTCGTTCCGCTAACGGTAACGGTACTATTACCCGCAGGTACAGTATATTCATAATAGGTCCAACTGCCCGTTGAGCGCAGCGGAGTTCCTGTCAGGCTGCTGCCTGCGGTTACCGTTGGTGCGCCGTTATTGCTCCATACCGATACCACGTAGCTTTTACCGGCGTCCATGTTGGGCGATGTAACCGATCCGCCCACCAGGCTATAAACCCGGCTGCCGCTCGGCGCGGTTGGATCGGTAACCGTAGGGCCGGTATAATTCCAGCCATTATACCGGGGCGCTTCAAAGCTGGTGTAGGCTTCCTGCCCGGTTATCGTGTTGCTAAAGGTGGCATTTTTTACCTGCGCAACCGGCAACTGGTACTGGTAATCCCAAAGTATGGATACCGGGGTACCATTGCGCGGCGTATATTGCGCAATGTTATTTTGGGTATCATAGGTATCAAAGCTTATCATTTGCGCGTACCGGCTGTCTTTAGTTAAAGCGCCGGAGGCAACGCTGGACGGGGTGAAATCGGTAACCGGGGCCGTTATATTTAATATGCTCACCTTATCGGGCACTACCGAATTGGGTATATATCCGAATTTAAACTGGTTCAGCTGCGCCGAAGTGGTTTTGGCCGCAGCAGCGCCTATTTTGTAGGTTTCCGATTTTTCTAATCCATCGGCCCACATGTGGCGGTTTACCATGGTATCGATAACCGCATTTCCGGTTGGATAATTAAAGGCATATTTATTACTGGTTGTGCGGGTATTGCCTTTGCTGTCAACATGGGTAGTGCTCACAATTTGCTGGTGCACAATATCGGTACCGTAATTGTAAGCCACGGAGCTGCTTACCGATTTTGTGGTGTCCGCAAGGTCATAGGTTGTCGTGGTAGTACCGGTTAAATAATTATCATCTGAGGCGATACTGTAGTCGTCAAAGGGATAGGCATCAGAATCGTTGTCACCACCAAGAACATGTTCCGGGTGAGCTTCGGTAACAGCACCGTCCGATCGTTTAGCCTGGCCTACAACCATGCCCACATCCGCATAAACCGTATCCTTGAACGCCGTATACGTATTGGTGGTTTTTTTTACTATTTGATAGCTGCCATCGGCTTTGCGTAAATAGTCTGCCTTGGTAAGCAATTGCCCGCGGGCATAAAAGTAATCTAAAATAGTGGGTACGCCTGTAAAACTTGCGCTGCCCGACCACTGGTCGGTTGTATCCCTGAATGTATAAACACTTTTTCCGATATTGGTTCCCGGCGTACCGGTATATTCCGTAACATTCGTATAGGCCACCGGGTTACCATCTGTAGGTGTAAGGTTTAATGCCGATTCGGCCAGGTATGTTCTTACTCTTTTTGTAGCGTTTATTCCCGGATACGACCCCGTAGATACCCAGTTCCTTGCGGTTATGGTGTGTACAAAAAAACCATAGTTAATAAGCCCGGTAAACCCGGCTGTCATAAAATTGGGCAGGGCTGTGTTGTATTGATATGTTTTTAAAACAGGGATGGAGCCGATATTGTCATAACTGGCAATACTGTCAATCCGTAAGCCGCCGGTAAAATGCGTAGCACCGTAAATGTCTTTATACCTGTTGGTTTGATAACCAAACGTGGTGTATCCACCGGTTGGGTAGTAAATTGTTTTTAACACGCCCGCCTGCATATAGGTGGTATCGGGGTTGCGGCTGGTTGAGTCGCTGCTGCCGATGGTAAGTGGTGTTGGGGTGTCGCCGAGATGCCCCTCAAATTGAATAACTTTCATCGGTATAAGCGTGGGGTTCGAAACCCCGTTCATTTTACCGTTGTAATAGCCCCAGTAGTCTTTTGAATACGAGCTATAGGTTGGTACCAACTGTTGGTTATAGGCAAACCGGTAGCGCTGGGTAACGGCGCCGGCTTTATCCAAAACCCGCAACGAATCGAGCCTTAACCTGCCGTTGCCGCTTGGATAAGCATTGTAATAGCTTTTATAAAAAACGATGGTCTTTTGCAGCTCATATACTTTTTGAGCGAAATTATAGGTGTATACTTTTATATTTTTTAATCCTTTGTTGTTTAAATCGGTGCGAGCTGTATCATCGAGCGTAAAAGTAACCTTCCCATTTTTAAATGTAATGGTGCTGATGTCTTGCTCGGTTATTCCCGAACTGGTATTACTGTCGGATACAACGGGATTAAAGTTTGCGTAACCGGAAGGCGGCGTACCGTAAATGTAAATCAAGTTCTGCTGGTCTTCAACGGTTACAGACTGGCCCCTGTCGATAGTCGTCACGCTCTGGCTGGCATAGCCAAAATTTATAGTATCCCTGCCATTCTGACCAATCATATTTTCCAGTTTCCATGCTGTTATGTTTGTTGCGTCAATACCGCCGGATATTGAGGGTGTTGAGGTTGTCTCGCGAGTGTTATAACCAAGGTTGTATTTGGTACCGTGCTCGTCAACAATATTGAAACACATATTGCCGGCCGAGGTCGATTTTTTGATGGCTAACGGCGCATATGGTATAGTTTCAATTTTGTAACTATCCTTTACATTAAAAAAGAACTTACCGTTATGGCCCGGTAAGTCGTACGAGTAAATATCCGGCCTCGTATCGTATTGGTTGTTGTTAGGGTTGTTCGTAACAAAATACAGCCAGTCGATATCAGCATCTACTGCGGTTGGGGCGAGTGTACTGGCATCACGGAAGGTGCTAAGGTAGCCGCCATTGTCATCCGACCTGCCTAATACATTCCGGGTCACGCCACCGCCACCAGTATTAAGCGACCATCCTGCGCCCACCCAGCTTGCCGGTTCGTTAACCTTAAGCCCCGAGGCGTGGTACGAAAGCGTAATCGGCACTTGTAGGCTACCCGCTTCAACCGTGTACAACGGTATGGATATTTCAGGCAAACCGCTAAACAGGTTTACCGGGTAATTGCCATATTTATCAAAAGCCTGCGAGTTTGGCGATTTTTGAAACACCGTGGGTATAAACCCCTGCGATTGTGCCATCACCTGCATCGCCATAAAACACATGGCAACGTATAAACTAAAAAGTATCTTTCTCATGAAGGTTTAGTTTTTCTTTTTTAACGCTTCAATTTCCTGCTGCTGCGCTTTCACAGTTTTGTTAAGTTCAGCAGTGGTTTTGTTAAGCTCGATCATATACAATGTAAGTTCCTCCACCTTTTTCAAAAGCACCGCATTCACTTCGCCCAGGTTTTGTCCGTTTTTGGCAACTTCGGCTGCCGATGGCATTTCAGGCAGGTGGTGGTTTAAATCGATATAAGCTTTTACTGCCGACAATGGACGCAGGGCATATGTTTTATTGAATACATAATCGGGGAAAATGCTGTTATCAACCACTACCGCTTTTGAGTGTACGGTGCCGTTGACGGTAAGCAACTGATCCGGGCTGCCTGTTCCGATTCCAATATTTCCCGTTGGCGTTATATACATCCGTTGTGCCGCGCTGGTTGCCAGCGACAATCCACCTCCATTCTCTACCGCGAAATAGATATCCAATGTTCCCGAAGAGCCGTCGCCTAAATACGCCCGCCGTGTGGTACCATTAGAATCATAAATAGTCAAAAATCCGATGCTACCGGCACCGGTCGTCCCGGTTCCTGTTATTCGGAGACCTTCTGCGCCTACTATGTTTAATTTGCCGGCCGGGGTCAGGGTTCCGATGCCAACATTTCCACTTGTTGGAAATGTATTAGTTTGTGCGCTAACGGTAAATGATAAAAAGCAAATTGTGATGATAGTTGATAATAAGGTTTTCATATATATTATAATTTAATTTTTTACTATTTTAATTTTTTATTCCCGAATTCCATAATATTAGCAGGTTCATCAGCATTTTTTGAGAAGGGGTTCTCAGGATATGTCAATACCAGCTTTTGATATTTCATCTTTTGCAAAAAAAGACAACGGAAACCGTGATTACCTTGCGATTCCAGCAAAAAATCGGACCTTATAAAGCTTTCACAAAATTCGATTTGCGGAGTGATACCGGGAAATACGAGAGCAGTGTTTGTTTATGATAAGGAATTGCTAATGAGCAACGATTAGCCCATTAATTTGTAAGCAAAGTATAAATGTTTTTTCAATCCTCAAAATAAAAAAACATTTATTGTGAGGTAACAATTACACACATTTTAAGGCACAAAAGTCGACCACTCTAAATAGATCACTTTAAAAACACCCCCTGCTGATAATCAAATTATTGCCGCAAAGTAGACATCCATAACAATACTGCTGCCTGCCTCACCTTTTGAATTTGTTTTTTGCATTTTTAACGTCACCGATCTGACCACTCCGATTCCGGGCGAATTTTGTAGTTGATTCAGCACCTTAACCAACGAAAAATATCCACCCTCAAAGCTTAATTTCTGAATAATATACTTATCGCTGCGATACAATGCATTTTGTAACGGTACGTCGCTCAATTTCACGCCTTGTTTTTCGGCAATCAATGATATGGTGCTGATGATATTGCTTCTAAACGCAACCGTATCTGTTTTATATAAACTAAGTATTTTGTTAAGGTTGTTACTTTTCCGTTCAAGATAGGCGGGCTGCAAACTCAGGTCGGATGATCGCGCGATTTGCGTTTTCAGGTTTTTGTTGATCTGCCAGGCTTCAATTGTTCGTTTAAAGGCAAACTGGTAGCTAAGCAATAATAAAACTATTGTTGCGCATGTCAGCAGGTGTTGTTTTTTAAATGGTAATTGTTTAAGCATATCAATAATCAATTACGATTGTAAATATCCCGGTGTTTTGCTCGCTGCTAAATGCATAGCTGCCCAGTTGCACATTTTTCACCCAGTTTTTTGTTTTTATCCTGGCTATCCATTCATTTACAGGTATTATCCGTTCCGAGTTTCCGGTTATCCTTATTTTCCGCGTAGAGAATAAAACCGATTTCTGGTTCCTGCTTGCGGCCTGGTCAACCGGGTCAACCCAGGCTTCTTTCCAGGTAATTTCGGGCGGCAGCATTGATGCCACCTGGTCAATAAGCCCTGCTTTGTTGATACCGTCTTCCCAACCCAACACCTTGGTTAACGAATCTTTTTGTCGCACCAGCACGTTGATTTGCTGCAGGTCATCAGAATTTTGCGCCGAACGGCTAACCTGTTCTGTCAACTTGCTGTTGGATGAATTTAAAGATGAAAAGATAAAAAAGTTAACCAGCAGCAGTACGAAAAACACGCCCAGGACAAGCGCGCCGTAAACCTTTAGCTTCCTTTCTTCGGTTACTTTTAGCAGCACGATGTTAAGTTCGGGAACATCAGCCTGTATAACGTCAATTTTAGACGAAAGCACGAGTTGAAATGCGTTTGCATAGGCGATTACCAGCTTTTCATCAATACTTTCCGATTCAATTTTTACCGGGAAATCTGAAACTGTACTTTTATCATATTTAGTTGATTCCCACTCCGACTGTTCATTTCGGTTAATTAAATTACCATCGAACTTTATCTCGTTGCCGTAAACATTTAACTGGGGCAGAACATGCTTAACCGGAAACGGTCCCAGGCTTAACATTAATACCGAAAGCCCAGCTTCGTTTACAAGGGCGATCCACTTATCAGCCTCTGCCCTGCGGATAACTGAAACAAAAGAGTAATTACCTGAAATGAAATTCTGAACATAAAAATCCGCTATATTACCATTTGGAAGAATTTGGCTGAAGTTGTTTTGATTTATCTCTTCAGTTTTTTCGATTTGCTTTTGCAGCACGCCCCTTCCGTACAGGTTCAATGCAACCAATGACCGGGCAGGTATTTGCTTGGCTACATCGCTAACCTTGTCAAGATCGGGCAGCTTTGTTTTAATGTGGAGCTGTTTTTTTTCGACAGTTACCGAGCAGGCACTAACCCTATAAAGGCCGTCATTCCCAATGCCTATGCTGATGCCTGCTGCGTCGTTTATCTGATAATATTGCTGCAGCATAGGTGAACGCATAATGGTTGATTTGATAAACAATACCGTTACTACTTTTGAGGAGCTTTTGGTCCGGCTCCCGAAAATCCATTTCAATACCGGTATCCTTGATAATATAGGGAACCCTTTTCCACCGCTATCGTTTTCAGTTCGTTCAATACCGCCGAGTAATATGGTGTCTTCACTATGGACCCGCAAGCTGGTTTCAAACTTGCTGATAGATTGCGGCGGCGGTGAACCGTCGGTAGGAACAGAGGTAAAATCGGAAATATTTACCTTTATACCCAAAGTAACCTGGTCGTCACCTGAAACCAACGGTTTAATGTCCACTGATAGATTTGCTTCGACCGGAGTATAAAGGTTGGTAAAAACGGATGCGCTGGTTGTAGCCGAAGGGTACAGGTTTTGGGTTGTACTCTTATAATACAATTTGCTGCCTATGCTCAATGTTGCAGTGTGCCCGTTCATAGCGGTAAGCTTAGGTACCGACCGTATATCAACATTATCATTAGTTTCAAGTGCTTGTAACTTCACAAAAAAGTTAGGAACCACGTGGCCCAGGTTAACCGACGTGAATTTACTGATACTGGTTAAAAAACTGTTGACCGAACTTGCGCTGAAGGTAAAATCCACACCTGGTAAAACTGTCCCCCCGGTTTTCACGCTGTCGGCCACGCCTGCGGATATGCCCGTGGCGATACTCCTGGATTTGCGAAAATCGATCATTGTTACCTCGATCAACACTACGGGTACCAGCACATCCAGCTGTTTAACAAAGTTTTCAACTTCGCGTATCTGTGCCGCAGAACCCGACAACAGTAAAGTATTTTGCTCTCTGAATTCTTTTATTTCCAACCCTTTTTTCCATTCAACAGGAATCATGGCAACAACAGTATCAATAGCTCGGTTTTGTAAATGCAGCGCCTTGTAGGTTCTCAAACCTTCTATCTTCTTATCGCCAATCAGGTAAATTCCATCTTCGGCCTGGTAAGTATAATCGGTACCCCTGAAAAGCAAGTTCAAAAATTGCTCGTAAGGCACATCGGTTACATGAATATCGATAGTTCCCTTAATATCGGAGTAAATGGAATAACTGATATTTAATTCCTGCGATGCCTGTTTAACCAGGTTTATGATCGGCGCATTAACTGCATCGGCCGAAATCAGCTTCTGTCCGTTTACAACCCTGCTGAAAACCCCCGCAGAAACATTATTGCCGGGGTTAGCATTCGGCGGTCTGAAAGTTTTTCTAACAGATGTGTTTTTATCGCCATTTATGTATAACTCTTCGTTCTCGCCAAGCGGCTGAAAAAGAAAAAAGTTGTCGCTGGTTTTTACCATTTTGATCTCGTTTGAAAACGCAAGCTTATCCAGCGCTGTTTCAAATGGTGCG
>Ga0105240_10005615_pt1 | contig 18621 bp, 26 predicted proteins | sample KBSC54metaG_FD_80426 | JGI IMG/M metagenome (GOLD analysis project Ga0105240, IMG submission 80426) | Corn rhizosphere microbial communities from Kellogg Biological Station, Michigan, USA - KBS C5-4 metaG | ecosystem: Host-associated > Plants > Roots > Rhizosphere > Soil | place: Michigan, USA... | reverse complement strand
GCGCGTTGTGCTGGTGATCGACGAGGCCGGCATGGTCGGCACGCGCCAGCTGGAGCGCGTGCTATTCCATGCGGCAGAAGCCGGCGCAAAGGTAGTGCTGATCGGTGATCCCCAACAACTGCAAGCCATCGAGGCGGGTGCGGCGTTCCGGTCGATCCATGAGCGTCACGGCGGGGCGGAAATCGGCGAAGTGCGCCGTCAACGGGAGGACTGGCAGCGCGACGCCACGCGCTATCTGGCGACGGGCAGAACCGGCCATGCGCTTGCGGCTTACCGCTCCCGTTGCATGGTGCACGAGGCGGAAACCCGCGAGCAGGCGCGCGCCGATCTGATCGAGGGCTGGGACCGCGACCGGCAGGCGGCGCCGGAGCGCAGCCGTATCATTCTCACCCACACCAACGACGAGGTCCGAGCCCTTAACGAGGCCGCGCGGGAGCGGATGCGGGCCGACGGCGATCTGGGCGACGAGGTGCATGTGGCGGTCGAACGCGGCGCACGACACTTCGCCAGCGGAGACCGCGTCATGTTCCTGCAGAACGAACGTGGGCTTGGCGTGAAGAACGGCACGCTCGGGACTGTCGAGCGAGTCAACGCGCAATCCATGACCGTGCAGACCGACGATGGCCGATCCGTTCGCTTCGACCTTAAGGATTATGATCGCATCGACCATGGCTATGCCGCAACCATCCACAAGGCGCAGGGCATGACGGTAGACCGCGCCCATGTGCTGGCGACGCCCGGGATGGACGCCCATAGCAGCTATGTCGCCCTGTCGCGACACCGCGACGGCTTGGAGCTGCATTATGGCCGCGACGATTTTGCGAGTCAGGACCGGCTCACCCGCTCCCTGTCGCGCGATCGCGCGAAGGACATGGCCTCGGACTACGACCGTGTCGATCCGGTGCAGAGCTACGCCGAGCGGCGCGGGATCACATTTCGCGAGCGCGTTGCCGAGATCGTGCGCAGGGTCGTGCCGGAAAAGCTGCGCGACAGGATCGATGGACTCCGCTCTCCTTCAGATGTGCCCGCCCGGGATGGCGGACGCGGGCCGGAGCGGGAAACGCCGGAAAGGGAAAGGAGCGGTACGGCAGCCGAGCGGCGCCAAACCGAGGCGTCGGAAAGGAAGGTGGCGGCAGACCCGGAAGCAGAATTGCGTCGCGCACGCACGAAGGCGCTCATCCGCCATGCCCGCGCCGTAAATGCGATCTTCGAGGCGCAGGCGATAGGCGGCGAGGCAAGTCCCGAGCAGGTGAAAGAACTACAAAAATCCCGCCGGGCCTTCGAGGAGGTGCGGCCCTATGGTTCGCACGACGCCGAAGCTGCCTACAAGAAGAACACGGAGCTCGCCCGCGAGGCGGCTGGCGGCCGGGTCAATCGCGCCATCCGCGCCCTCCAGCTCGAAACCGAGCTGCGCATCAATCCGAATCGCCGCGCTGACCGTTTTGTGGAACGCTGGCAAGAGCTCAAGCAGACCAGCCAGCACCAGTATCAGGCGGGCGACATGTCCGGCTGCAGGGCCACGCGCTCGGCGATGGGCGACATGGCGAGAAGTCTCGAACGCGATCCGCAACTGGAGTCCATCCTCGCCAATCGCAAGCGGGAGCTCGGCATCGCGTTCGAATCAGGACGCCGGCTAGGCCACGAATTGGCTTTCACCCAGGGCCTCGACCTTGGCAGAGGCCGGGGCCTTGGCATTTGAAGCATCCTATTCTCTGCCGTCTGAACGCCCTAGTACGCCGATGCGTAAATTGCTCTTGCGCGTCTCCAACGGGCCGTCCTGTCTAGTCTCAGATGCCGTCAGAAACAACGAACAGGAGGCAGCGCGGCCATGCGAGAACCAAACCGTATCATCCGCTTAAAAACAGTTCTTGCACAGACCGGGCTGTCCCGGTCCACCATCTACCGGAAGATCGCCAAGGGCACATTCCCTGCTCAGCTGAAGATCAGCACCAACGGGTCTGGGTGGCACGAATCCGACATCAACCGCTGGATCGCCGATCCCATCTCGTGGCGACCGAAAGGCGAGCTCGATGAAGTACGGTGACGAGTAGAGCTAACCGAACCGGTTCGTCCTATTTGTACGCCACGCCACCCAGGAGCCGGACCTGTGAACCTGACTTCTTTCTTGCTGGAGCGGCCTGCGATCTTATTCGCTCGGACTGATTATGATTCAGGGCGGAGGCATGCGCGGCAAGGACGAAATGACTCGGATCGAGGCATTTGGGTCGCCACGTGGTGCGGAAATCCCGCGTGCGACGATGCGTCGTCGCAACAGCCGTGGCATGCTGCCGCCCGCGACGACGTTTGAAATCGATGCGGTGGCGGGCAACTCTGATTTAACCGCACTCGAAGGCAGCCACCATGCTGCAGCAACAAGACCCACCAGGACAACCGCGCGCATGCGCAAAGCCGACGGCGTGCTGAAGCGCCCGTACGTGCTAGGGCCAGCGAAGCGATCGCAAATCAATAGACGCCGGTTCGCGGAGGCGGCTCCCTGGTGGAAAGCATCTGAACCGACAAACAAATGGAGGGGGTTTTAATGAGCCGACGCCCCGTCCGATTTACCCAAGGCGACGTGGCGCGGGCAATCCGCGCCGCGAAAGCGGCTGGCGCCCCATCGCTCCAGATCAAGCCAGACGGCACGATCATCGTTAACTTGCTCAAATCCACTGCGGAGCAAGAGATCGATGAGGCTGTTGAGCCTGAAGAGCATTTCGTGCTTTGATTCGTTCCATGCCCCGTCCTCGCAAGCCCTACCTTCACAAGGAAACCAACCGTCACGGCAGGACGGTTTGGTATGTCCGCAACAAGGACGTTGGTGGCAAACGTACTCGCATTCGCGGTGAGTACGGGTCAGTTGAGTTTAACCGCAACTACGACATCGCAGTGGCGGATATGTTCAATAGGCCCCGGCTCGCCGTCGACCCCAACGAGACTACCGCCAAGGTTTTCAACGGTAGCCTCAAATGGCTGTGGGAGGAGTACAAAGCGAAAGCGCCGGATTGGCGCGAGATGAAGGCGAGCACTCACAAGCAGCGCAATAACCTCATGATGCATGTGCTGGAGGCCAACGGCAACAAGAAGGCCGCCGCGATCCAGAAGCAGCACATCCTCGACGGGCTTGGGCGGCGCGCTCAGAATCCGTCCGCCGCTCGGCACTTCCTCACCACCATGAGGCGGATGTTCGTTTGGGCGGTTGCGCAAAAGATCCTGCAGGCCGATCCAACCGAAGGGATCAAAACGCCGAAGCCGGCGAAGACAGAAGGTTTTGCCACATGGTCTGATGCCGACGTGCGCCGCTACTACAAGCGCTGGCCGCTCGGCACGCGCGAGCGCGTCATGATCGACGTCTACCTCTTCACCGGCTTTCGGCGCGGTGACGCAGCGTCGTTCGGCCCTGCCGACGTGACGGAGCAGGTGCAAGAGCGAATTGGACCGGATGGAAAAGTCGAGAAGGTCACCGTTCCGATCATCACGAAGCGCCTCGAAAAGGGAGATGAGACCATTGAGGTCACCTTCCCGATGCTCGATGTCCTGCGCAGGACACTAGAGGCTGGGCCAATCGGAACCGAGACCTACATCGCGACTCGGCACGGCAAGCCGATGACCAAGGAGAGCATCGGCAACCTGTTCAAGGAGAAGTGCGTCGCTGCTGGCCTGATGAACAGATCAGCGCACGGGCTGCGCAAGGCGGCCGCGACCGTCGCGGCCGAGAACGGCGCGACCGAGGCCGAACTCGATGCTATCTTCGGGTGGACCGATCGTCGGATGGCGAGCCATTACACGAAGAAGGCCAACCGCAAGAAACTCGCGTATGGGGGCGTTGCAAAGCTCGAACGAATGACCGGCTCCATGGACCATAGAGCGAACGTCTATTCCCTCACCGAGAAGCTAGGTGCGGGAAATCGAGCAAAAACCTCAATGGAATCAGATGGCGGTCTGAAGCGTGGTGGGCACGACAGGGATCGAACCTGTGACCCCTACCATGTCAACGCAGCGCGCTGACGGAAACTACAGGGAAATTCGCTCAAACAGTGCCACGAACGTCCGCTTCTGTTCGCGTTTAGATCACGTCAATCTTGGGCATTTCTTGGGCCGGGAGAAAGCGCCCCGTCAAACTGGCGGTGCAGCGTGAACACCGATCGCACCACCACGGTCCTGAAGGGCTGCCTTTGCCACTGCCACCCTCAGCCACGCCAGCCTCGGGCAAACCCGCTGGCGCGTCTTCTGCCACCGCCTCGCAGGGCGCGGGCCATCCGGCCTAACCGTCTGGCGCGCGTTGCTGGCGCCCGCCAGACTGCCTCCCTGACGGAGGCGCGGATGGCTGAAGAACCGGATCAAGAATACGACGCCGAGGAGCTGGACGATCTTACCCTTGCAATCAGGTTGCTGACGGGGCGACACGATTGGAAGGATGGGGCGGCAATACGGAAGCGCCAGAGCTCGCATTTGTCGACACGCCAGCTACCCCCACTGGGTTTGACACCCTCTTGGCTCGCTCGCGCATAGTCTACGCCGGCCTTGCCGCCGAGTTGCTGTTTGCTGGGAAAGACAGGCGCGAAGGCTCGAGCCTCGACGAAATTATCATGTCTCAACTTCTGGCAGAACGCGTCGCGTCGCTTGCCACTCGGGACCGCCAAGGCAGATATCAACCAGCGAATCCGCGTGAGATGGATCCTCGTCGAGCCAATCAGATACGTCGGGACCATTGTCTGCGAGGCGGGGCAGGTCTGACAATTGCACGACACGCAGACTGGCAACCACGCCATGCAACGCCTTCGCGGCGGCAAGCGCTCGCTTTTGTCCCTTATCGTCATTGTCTTCCAGTATGAAGACATGCCGACCCTTGAGCGGCGCAACGCAGTCGGGAGTCCAGCTTCCGCTAGCAACTGTGGTCGCACAGTGATCGAGTGAAGCCAGGCGGTCTGCGTCCTTTTCCCCCTCACAAAAGAAAACGGTCGCGTCCGGAAATTTGACCAGATCCGGCCAGCGATAGAGAACACGGCGGCCTTTCAGCTCGTCCAGTGATTTAATCCAGCCGCCGTTGCCGTCCGGCATTCGCTGCCGAAAATCCTTGGGATCGTGCCGGGTGACTTGATAGAGCAGAGTGCCGTCAGCCTCAGTGTAGTCGTATGTTTTGACGATTGGACCGAGCTTCGGTTTCTGTTTCTTCGGAGCCTCGTCCTGCGGTTTCGCCTGTCGTAGTCCTTCTTGGCAGCACGCTCTCTTTCAGTCATCCGCTGGATGGGATCATCCTTTGGCTTTGATGGTTCCCATGGTTTGCCGCAGGCTTCCCGGACATAATCGTTGAGGGCTTTCCAGTCGTCATTGCCGCCATAGTAATCATTGACGGTGAAGCCGCCGGCATATTTGGAGCCAAACTTGACCTCCAGCGATTCGTCCGTAGGGGGCATGCCGGGAGCTGGGGCGCGAATGGGCGAGCATCCCACGCTGTGCGGATGCTTGCTGCAACTCCCTATCCAGCTTTGACCACCCCTTTTTGAACTCGTCCGCCAGATAGTAGGTAGCAACACGATCCACCAGAACGCGTTTTGCCTCGAATGATGGGATACTAAAATATATGATGGAGCAGATTTCCTTTTTTGTACTGCCCATCATCTTGCGAAACGCAAGGAAATGGGCCTCCTCGACATCCGCCCAACTGGTAAGAGCGACGCCCATGTATCCCATGAAGTGCAGATAGTCGTTATGTTCCCGTTCGGGTCTGGCATAGCGATTCGCCTGGTGATGCGCGGGACTTTTGTCACAAAAGACTCCTGCCCGCGCAAGACGAAGACCGGATTAGGGGCTACTTATAGGCGGGGATAGGCCGCGCCTAATAATTGACTCGCGCAAGGGACAATCTGGACAAAACTCTCGCGGCGGGGATTGGCGCTTTGCCGCACTCCAAAAGACCGCCGTCCAATCCGACATCGACGGCGGCCTCAGATAAGCCACAGCAAGCGACTTTGCTGAAACAAGAGCCCTTACCCTCGGGCGACATCATCTGGAGTAAGTAAATCAATGAATGGTCAACGCGCACTCGTGCGCGCCGTGAACGGAACTGAACCAACTGAAAAGGACAATGCTGCGGAGGCAATTGACCGTCTGTTGCACGAGGTGCAGGCAGCGCGGCGTGACCTCCGCGTGACTGACTTTTGCCTGAAGCAATCGGAAGCAGTTCGCAGGATTGATCGAGCCCAAGCCAGTCTTGCTGATCTAATACAGTTCCGGAAGTGAAGAAGGTTGTTTCGCTGAACCGGTCGGAGCGGTCTGACCCACCCCAAATTAATTCCTCAACCCGCGGCGGAATTACCGCCGGCCGATTCCCGCACCCCTAACGAAAAAAGCGTATCAACGGCATTCCCAGGATTGTCGCCATTTGCTCAGAGAGCGCGGACGTGGTTCGCAAAAAACTCCACATCAAAGTCGTTGGGATTTTTCAGCGTCACTATCACCATGGGTTGACGGTGCGTTGAGGGCGCCATGGCATACTGCCTGTGTGTTTCTTCCAAAGGCGTCATGGGTAAGAAAGCTGGGTTTGGTTCTATCGACACGTTGAAATATTCAGTCGGCTTCGCGTCGTTTCCCCACCAAAAAGTAAATGTGCTTTCAGGATCACCTAGTCTGCCTGAAGCGTGAGCTCGGACAGTATAGATACCTGTTTTGGTATCGACATTAGCCATGACATCACTCCTGGTTTGGCTCCCACTGCTCTCCACAACTAGCGTACCGGAGACAAAGTCGGTGTGAGATAAGTCACGTGTCGTGCCGGGCGGGCAGTTGATATGGCGCCTCCTTGGGGCGCTTCTTGCCCTTTACAGGTTTCGTGACGGCACGGCCGCCGCTCAGTAAAGTCCTGACATTTACTGAGCCTCAGCCTGCCTGAGGGCCTCGAGCGTGCGCTTAACCTGCATCGGGCTCCAGGTCCCCTGCCCGCGCGGCGTGGGGATGCCGGCATCATTTAGCCCGGCCGCGATTGCCGCCAGCGTCTCAGCCCCTTCTGCGCGGATGTGAGCGATTGTTGGCGCCAAATCGGTGGCCCGCGCAAGCGCCCGCGACCGGTTGGCCGCCGCGCCCTGTTGCTGGGCGGCGTTACTGATGACCACGGCGTTGCCATCGCTCTTCCGGATGCGTGTGCCGCCCAGTTTCACCCCCCGCACCTTTGCGGCGCCCAAGGCAGCCTTTGTGCGTGCTGAAATCATTCCGGCTTCCAGCTCGGCCACAGCCACCATTTGCTGAAGCAGAAAGCGCCCTGTGGCGCCCTCGATCTGCGGCAGGTCAGCAAATCGGACATCCACGTTTGCCTCTAGCAGGCGGCTCAGAAAGGCTACGGAGCGCGTCAGGCGGTCAACCTTGCTCACCACCAACGGGCAGCGATGCAGGCGAGCCGCCGCTAGTGCCTTGTCCAGCGCGGGGCGATCGGACTTCCGGCCGCTCTCCACCTCGGTGTGCTCGGCGACGATGCTCCAGTTACCGCCGTTCAGATAGTTCTTCACCGCCGTGCGCTGGGCCTCCAGGCCAAGGCCGCTGCGGCCCTGACGGCTGGTCGACACTCGGTAGTAAGCGACGAACTTCCCGTTGGATGTCATGTTCGAAGCGATCAACGGCGTGCTGCTCGATATGCTCGCCGCGGTCGCACGGAAGGATTACGAAGATAGACGCCGGCGCCAGATGCAGGGGCAAGAGAAAGCCAAGGCCGCGGGCAAGTACGTCGGCAGGCCGGAGAACACCAAGCGCAATGCCAAGATCGCCGCTATGTTGCGCGCCGGCGCGTCTTACAGCGCCGTACAAGAGGCTACCGGCTGTGGCCGTGCAACGGTGGCCAAGATCGCAAAGCGTCTGTAGAAGGCCATCAGCAAGGCCGCCTGATCACCAGCGCTTTTCATTGATGCAGGTCAATCGGCGCAGCCGCCTGGCAAGGCAAAAGAGAGATAACTCCGTGCAAAGGAAGTTTCTGATGTGGATCGAATCCTTTCACAATGACCTTTGGCCGTGGCGCAAGAGGGCTAAACCTCGGAATGTCCGCGAAATCGCAGTAAAATTCGGCGATCTCACCACCGCACTGTTGCGGGATGATCGATTTTGGCTGGTTGGCCTGCTACTCGTCGTCGCCGGCTGGATCATGCTGCGGTTGGTGCTGACGCTGCTCGCACATTGACTGGCGCTGGATCGCCAGCGCCTCTATCTCGATCTGACGGGCCGCTCTCTTCGGGGCGGCCCGTTTTCGTTTGCCAGACGGCCTAGTCGCAGCGGCGCTCCCTGCGCGTGATGCTGCGGCCGTCCTCCCTTTCAACGGTGGTCGTCACCATCCGGCAGTGCTCTCGCGGGCCGACTCTGACGCCGCCGGGACCGACACCAACGGTGACGTCGCGGTCGCGATAATCCCTGTCATGACGGTAATCGCGATCGTAGTAACGATCACGGCCTGGCCCGACCTGAACGTCGACGCCTTGTGCCATCTTAACGCCTTCGGCCTTGACCGGAGTGACGAGCGGGGCAGTGGTCAGCACCGCTGCAGCCGCTATCGCAGCCATCGCGATCTTCATCATGTGGGTGTCCTCCCTTGGGTGTTTAGAGAGGTGTAACGGGGCCGCCCACTAGGGGTTCCACTTCTGAGTGAATCGGCCATAGCTACGGGCGATGAGCGGATCTCAATTGATCGCGGGGACCACTAACCTAGTCTGGGAATGGATCCCGTTTGTTTTGGACAGGCGCGGCGGGGGATTAGAAGATTAACATATGATGGTGCGGGAACAGTTCGGATCAAGAATGTGGTTGCGGCCCTGTTGAAGCCCCCAAGCCCCGTGGGGCCGCAACGGCCTCAGCGCTGGCTCATTCAGCACTGAGGCCGTTTGCTTGGGCATGCTGCTTAGATTTGGAGCCCCTTTCGGCTGAGCGTTCTATTCCGGGCCGCTTGGCGCGAAAAAGCCTCAGACCGGGGCTGGCTGGCTGAGGCTTTTTCTGAGCGCTTGAAATAGTGAAACAGCGCTTTGGTTATATTGCCACTGAATCCCGAAAACTGGGATGTCCTAATTTGTCACCACGGGTGTTCTGATTTGGACAGCACCCTTGCACGCGACAATCCGTTCCCGCTCGGCGAGCGCCCAACAAATGAAACGCCTCTGACTGCTCCAAACGATCCATGCCTGCCTGTTTCTCCAGGCCAGCGAGCCAGCTCATAAACAGGATCAGAGCGTCAACGAGAGCGGCGATGCCATAGAGGGGATAGAATTTCCTTATTGCGTGCGCCTCGCGTGCCGGCTTAGTGCGTCTCAATCGGCTGAACCGCCACGTGGTGTTTTCTGCTCTAACACAGAAGTGAGTCTCCGCTGGATCAGATCCGCCTGCTCCTTCGTCAGCTCAACCGCGAAATCTGTTCCTACGAGCGCCGGTCCCTTCCGTTCGCGATCGTGAACAAACCACCCCTTAGAGCCCTGCCGCACCAAAAATCGGGACACATGACAACCCCACTTTAACCTCGAAGATTGTTCAACGCCCCGAAGCCGAATGCGGTTTCAAAGTACCTTTTTGACAAAGCAACGTCGAGCGCAGATCACTGTTCGTGTCCGCAAACCGCGTCGCGGGGCAGTTCGCCACATCGAGGCCATTCGCCTTCTCCGTTATCCTGGACGCATGGACAATTTCGGCGTTCGAACCGCAATCGCCATGGCTGCGCTCACAGCGATTTTGCTGGCTCTGCTGCTGCTCGAGCGTTGAGCCACGGTTCGGCCCGCTGGCGCGCGCGCCTGCCAGCATTCGCGGCCCTCCCCTGGCGCGCTTTCGCGACCATGGCTTACGCGCGCTACTCCTTCCCCATGACTTGCACGAGCCTTCCGCTAACGCCGACTGTATACGTGGCCACCGCGCGGCACTTCGGGCATTTGAATTCCATCAGATGGTCCTCCGGAGGTTGTCGTAGCGGGCACAGTCGGCGATCGGCGCATGGCGGAGCGTCAGTGCGGCCGGCGTCATGATGTTGGCCGGTGGGGCGGGTTCACGTTGACGGGCCAGGATGTTGAGAACGACATCTGCGGAATGGACGCTGTGACCGAGCGCCTCGGCACAGGCGGCTTCCACCGCCGGCAAACCGTCAGTCAGCACCGCGTTGAGGATGTCGACCATCTGCCGATTGCCATCGTCGGTGCTGGCAAGCCTGCGCCGGATCCGCTCGATTGCGGCCGGCAACACCCAGTCCTTGAAGGGGGCGCCATTGCGCAAGGCGCCGGGTTTGCGAGCAAGCACCGGCACATAGTGCCAGGGATCGTAGGTCGTCTCGCCGCGTCCGAAGGATCGTGGGTGCTCCGCAACGATCCTTCCATCCTGACGGATCACGATGCGATCGGCATAAGCCTGGACCTCGACCGGGCGCCCGACGGCGCTGGCCGCGACCGAGTACTTGTTGTTGTCGAAGCGCACCAGGCAGGTCTTCGAGACCGATGCCGCTCGTACTCGAAAGAGGTCTCTCCCGACCTCAGCACCTTCCGGACCGTGTTCCGCGACACCTTCAGGTCCCGGGCGATCTCCTTGATCGTCTTGCCCTTGATGAAGTGCTCGCGCCGAATCCGCGCAATCGTCTCCACGACCAGCATCCCCAACCACCTGCTTCATTCCAAAGCAGGCAGCGCAACAGACCTAACGATAGGGGGTCAATTTTGGACGCCGATCCCCCGGCTTAGGGCGTCAATATTGCAGGCCGAATGACAACCACGCCGGCCCGGAAGGCACGGCTTTGCCCATGGTGGGCAGGCAGAACTCAAACCTAGGCAGCATGCGGCGAAGATAGGACTATTTGGGCCAATTGCGAATCCGAGGGCCACCTTAACATTTGTGGGCGCCGGAACCGCTTCACTCGACCAAGGTATATGCGACCCAACGCTCGCAGGTGGGTCAGACCTCCAGCCCCAGCGCGTTAGGGGCGCGCTGGGGCTTTTCACCGCGGGCCCTGAGTGGTAGCGGCAATTGCGCCGAGCGCCCGCTGCCATGACGATCAAGGAAGCTTTCCAGAGAAGGCGGAAGCTCGCTTCCCTCAATGGCCAGTCGCATTGCAAGCTCGTCAGCAATGTTTTCTGAAACGTCGTGCGACCATTTCTCGGCAGTATTGAATGCAACCACCCGCACAGGGGGTGACGCATAACGCAACTCCACGGCAGATTGGAGTTTAAAATAAAGACTAGAGGCTGAAATTGCGAATCATGCGCCCGAACTTCCCAAAGCGTCCCAGGTCTCCCTCATAGAGCATTTTTCGGAGGGGTTTTCATGACGCAATTTGAGTATAGGGGCTTTCGGATGACCGCTCAGGAGATGGCCGCGGGCTGGAGGATAGCAGTAGTTCACAGGGATGGCGGCCAAGCCCGCGAAACCGGAACCCATCGCGAGCTGTCCGATGCGATCGACGAGGCCAAAGAAATCGTAGACAGGCCGGGATAATCCGCTAGCCGAGCTTGTCCTACTAGCGCCTTGGCGGCCTGGATGGCTGTTGTGACCCGCGGCGAAGAACGCGCGCATGTCCTTGACGAAGGCCTTGGCGACCTCGGGCGGTAGTTCGATCGGTTTGTTGGGCATGCGGCGAACATAGGCGGGCAATCGGCGAATCGCGAGTCCGGTCAGTCTTCCGTCACGTCGTCTCGAATGAGCTCGAAGCCCTTGCTGTCGACGATCACGCCGTTTTCCCTGATGGGCACGTAAATGCACGACCTGCCTTCGGCATCAGTGAGCTTTATCGCCTGGGGCATCGTATCCGGCTCGTCGCCGCCGTGATCGAGTGTTTCGAAGGTAAGGCCGGTGCCGTCCAGGTGGGGATCCTGCGGTCGCTTTTCCGGCGGCATCGGCTCGAAGTGATGGATCAGCTTGGGCATGGACGTTTCCAGTCGAGAAACCCCAAGCTCCTATCCGCGGAGCCTGGGGCCTTCTGGTATGGGCAACCGCTTTGGGCAACGGTGGCGCGGCTGCCGCGTGATAATCCGACCGCGCGGGACTCGTTCCCATTTACGCAAATAGATCCTTGCCGTCCTGCGTGAAGCGTACAAACGTACCGCTCTCGTGCAGCACCAGCCAACCATTCTTGACCGCAAGATCGAGCCCGGCCCGGTACTCGGCCGGCGTCGCTTTGTGCTGATACAGCATCGGCGCATTGATCAGCTCGATCATGAGCCGACCATCCATGTACGGCTCGAGGCCGTTCGCAATCTCCATGATCTTGCGGGCAGCCGCTTCCGGATTAGCGTAGGGACGAGGCTGGACGAATTTGTTCAAGTCATTTGCTCCGTTGAGCGCGTCGTGAACGCGCTAAATTCCACTTGGCAGCCTGCTTCAGTCGCGGCCGATACTTGCCTGGTCTGGGTCGATAGACCCGCGCGCCGAAGGACGTGGAGACGACGATCATTTTCATGAGTGCTTGCATCCGGCGCTGTGATGTCGGGTGCGGAGCTTGCACCGATCTCCCGTCAGCATCTCCACATAGTCATCGATTGCCGTGATCAGCGGCTTGCGCGGAACGTTCGTCTGGCTTTTGAGGATCAGATAATTTCTCAGCCGGTCCAGCTCAGCCAGATCGGCGGCGATCCTTTCATTGCGGATGGCGTCCGAAAGCTCCTGCATCTTCTGTTGGTGGTAGACTTTCGCAGCGGCGCGGTTTTCTGCTTTTGTCATGGCCGCATCGTCCAGCAAAATCGGTCGAACTGAAATACCGCTAGACTTGGGGCCAGGAAGCGCGCCAGCTACAGCGCCTCGTGGGGGCGGGTCGAACTCTTCGGTCTTCTGGTCGATCGCGCTTATCCTAGGCGCAAATCTGTGGCATGCTGTGGCCATGCTCCTCCACCGGATTTTCATGCTGGTAGCTGGGGCGATGATCGCGCTTTCGATAATCTTTGTCTTCCGACCGCATCGCCCTTCCCCTGGAATACCGCCGGCTCATCGGTTGGCTGGCACGGCGTGTGAGGCTCCTCCCGAAACTGTAGCGATGCCGCCGGAATATGGTTGCGAGAAACCATGACGCGGGATTTACCGGAATCCGCTCGTTGAAGCTGCTGGTTGATTGAAATCCGTGGAAGCAAACATTCTTGGGCTGAAGCCAGGAGAAGTCCGCGAGGTAACAGCTGCTTAGACGCCGGCTTCAGGTCGCTCGTTTTTTGGGTTTCTTTTTTGGATCGTTTCTGGTCGCAGCCTCTTCTTGTTTTGAAGCCGCTTCTTTCGCCAGCCTCAGCTCCCTAAGACGTGCCATGTTCTTGCGCAGCGCGATTTGTTCCTTCTCATGTTCGGTCAAGGGGCTGTCCGATGAACGAAATGCGTTGTTGGCGTCATTTTCGCGTTTGCTCATGACGTGACCTTTCGAAAGCAGCGCCCGGCATTGGCCGCGGATGCTTTAATTTTTACTGTCATATCCCCATATTCTGTTGATGACGACATGGAAACCGAGACCACGCGAGCAGGTAAAGACCAAGGCCGAACTTCAAGAGATGCTGGCACAGGCCGTCCGCAACACGCAGCCTCAAGGCGAAAATAAGCCTCTGCAGAAAGCGCAGAAGCGCCCCCGCCCGCGAATCTGACAGGCGATCGGGCATCCCGAATGATTCCGCGCCTTGGCCGGCGAAGCTGTTGGGGTGCGGCATGGCGCTGAGCTACAACGCGTCGTATCCGGTCCGTCCATTGGAAACGCGCGGCGATACATTCACCCTTGCGCTCTAATGACGTAACATCTGGCATGAAACCCGACCAGTCCAAACAACTCAAAATCGGCCAGCGCGTAGCATGGCATGACAGCGAGACCGATCAAGGTACCGTCACAGCCAGCGACTGGTCTGGCGTGCGGATCGCATGGGATAATGGAAAGGACCAGTTCTTTCACCACAACAACATGACCGAAATCGAAGTGGCTAGAGCTAATCTGCAGTAGCTCTCATTGCGGCCTACTACGCGTGGCGAGTGGTCTCAATGTCGCGCCTGGGGGCGACGGTAGAGCGCCTTTCGACCAATTGACCGCACTGTCATGGACGGGCTGTTATATCGCGTGTAAACGAATGGGAGGCGCGTCGATGAGGTGGGCCGCAGTTGTCGCCGTGGGTTTTTCGATTGCCTTGGCTGGTTGTAGTCGCGCCCCCGGCCCAAAAGGCGACGCAGGTCCGCAGGGTCCCGCAGGCCCACAAGGCGCCCAGGGGATTCAGGGTGTCCCGGGCCCGCAAGGTGCTCAAGGACCACAAGGTCCGCAGGGACCCCAAGGCGAAAAGGGCACAAAAGGCGAGACCGGCATTTCCAATCTTCGTGTCGTGCAGGTTGATGGTGCGGCGAGCTGCGACGCCAGCGAAACGCTTGTATCGGTCTTCTGCCCGGGTGGTGGTGCCGCTGACGGAGCCAAATGCGGGACCTCGCCGACCGTTGGCCTCTGCTTGAAAAAGCCCTAGGTCCAGTCGCGGCGCGGCAACATCAGGCGAACAGGTCTTTGCCACCTTGCGTGAATCGGACGAAGGTGCCGCTCTCATGCAGCTCGAGCCAGCCGTTTCTCGGTCGCGCGATTGAGGCCGGCCCTGTATTCCGCAGGCGTCGCCTTACAGCCAGCGCTCCACATCTTGTATTTCCAATCTGTGTGGGCTCGCGCCGGTGCGGTGGCGGTCGAAGCGTTAGTGACTGAGCCGCCAATTCCAGACAATTACGAGGGCGGCGATCATTAGTATCGCAATGACTTCTTCCGGGTCTAAGGCCATTGGTGCACGCGCACACTTAACGCCCTGGCCGTAAAGCCAGCAGCACAACGCCCCCGAATGCCTAATTCCAGATTAGCTGAGTGCCCTTAAAACATTATTGCGAATCGGCCTTGTCCTGCTCGGCTCGAGCAAGCACCTTGGCGGCCCCGAGGGCCTCTTCGCCGGTCATTTTCCCGGTGATCGAGCGCCGGCCGACCCCCTCAGGTTCAGCCCCACGCTGTTACCTCTCCTGTGCGGTCCTTTCGGAGTACGCTTTTCGAGCCCGCCGGAGTTGCGGACGGCCTCCACTCTTCGGTGAGCCGGCGGCCTCACTTGCCAGCGCTGGTCAGGTGGGGCCGTTCGGGACTCATTTGAGCTAGGGCAGCCAGGAGGGGCGGTGTACGGCCGAAATTCCTAGACTGATCCGGAACACAATCCTGGAAAGCCGGTTCTCTTACCGGAGACGGAAACCTTGCAGGGACAGTCGCCGATCAAGATTTCCGGGCGGTGTAGCGCCGGCCCGGACTTGGTCATCTTTCAGCAAATCGGAAAGAACTTCTATGTACCGACGCCAATCCGCTGGCGGGCGCAACAAGCTTGACCTCAACGACCGTGTGCAGGTTCGGATTGTGCGAAAGCGCCTGAAGATATCTCACGAACAACTCGCTGAATTAGTTCGATCGGCCGGAAACTCGCTATCGGCCGTTCGCAAGGAGGCGAGATTGAAGCAGCTGACGTTGCCATAAGCAAGCCTCGGCTGGCGTGCTGAGGCCGGGCCAAGTGCCCATCCCAATACATTGTTAAGTCCCGACGCGCCCCTTTAGGAACATCGGTGCTCACGGTCCCGTTAGCGACCATGATCCGCTATTTCTTCGATTTTCGATCAGGTGATGTCGTTTCGAAAGACGATGAAGGGCGCGTGCTTGAGGATATCGAAGCGGCACACGAAGAGGCCGTTGAGTCGCTGGCAAACGGAATCAAGGGTCTTGTTGTAGAAGGACTAGAGCGTTTCACGTTTTGAAACACCCCTTCACAATTCCAAAAATCGTTTTGACGCTTACAGGTTCGGTCATTTGTGCAAACCCCGGGTAGTTGAAAATATAGATGTCGGCTCGGGAGATGCCTACCCTCATCATTACTACGAAACGCTGGCAATTGTCTCAGATGGGTCAAAGGCGGCTGTCGCAGCAACGTGAACCCACTTCCGGTTCACACTCGACTGCCGACATGCAGCCGGACTGCGTCAGCTTCGGTTCAGAGCCAACTGCGGACTAAGTGCACCGGAGCGAATAGCATCCTACTCGATCACGTCATCGGCAATAGCAAGTAGCGTTTGTGGGATGACGAGTCCTAGCGCCCCTGCCGTTTTTAGGTTGACGACCATTTCAAATTTGGTGGGCAACTGGACAGGAAGATCGGCGGGCTTTTCTCCTTTCAAGATTCGGTCGACATATCCCGCCGCGCGTCGGTAGGTGTCAGGTATGGCAGTGCCGTAACTGATTAATCCTCCGTCCTCTACAAACTCCCGAAACCCGTAGACGCCCGGAAGCTGCTGCTTATTAGCAGCTTCAACAATCAGTTTTCGACAGGTGAACAGGAACGGGTCGTTTAGAACGACGAGGATATCGGGATTCGATTGAGGAATCTGAGTTAGGACACTCGTCAACTTTTCAACTCCGCGCGGATCATAAAGCGTAATGGCAAAATCGCCCGCGGCAGCCGACTCCTTGGCGAATCCCAATTCAAGTCTAGGGGTAGAGCCGCCCAAATTCGCTAGAACAGCCGCACGGCGCGCCTGAGGCTTAATCTCCCTCATAATCTCGAAACGCTTTGCCGCGGTCTCCGGCGCGGTGGCAACAAATCCCGTTAGATTCCCGCCTGGTCGGCCAAGGCTCGCTACCATTGCCTCCAGCGAGGCAAGATCGTCGACACCAGCAGCCACGATCGGAATAGTTGACGTAGCGTGTTTCACGGCCTCTACGACGGGCGTTTCTCCCGCCAGGATGGCATCGACCTTTAGTTGAACCAGATCGTTTGCCAATTCAGGGAGGCGAGAGAGATTCCCTTGAGCCCATCGGTACTCGACGCTTATGTTCCCTCCTTCGACGTAGCCCACCGCCTTCAGTCCGTCCTGAAATGCGGCCAGCAAAGATCCGTGCGAGGTAGGAGAGCCGGTGACCACCCATCCGATCCGGCGCATTTTCGGCTGCTGCGCCGGTATAGCCAAGGGCCATGCAACTGCAGTGCTCGCGAAGAGGCTCACGAATTCCCGCCGCCTCATGGCGCGGACAGCGTAAGCGTGAACCGGCTTGGAGATGTTTTTGAGTCGCTGCTCACCGCGATCCTCGAAACCAACGTCCAGCTTGCCTTCGACTTCGCTGTAGACCTTTTCGGAAATCAGGATGCCGCCCGGATCGGCGATCCCCTCCAGCCGGACGGCAATGTTGATCCCGTCGCCGTAGAGTTCACCGTCCTTCCCAACGATAGCGTCACCAAGGTTGAGCCCGATGCGTAAACTTAAGGAACTGCTACCCGAGGCGAGATGATCCTGTATCTCTACCGCGCATCCCACGGCGGCCAACGGACTCGCGAACTCGGCTAGCGCCCCATCACCCGTTGTCTTAATAAGTCGCCCCTCGTGGCGGGAGAGGCTAGGCTCGATCAATTCTCGCTTGAGCCGCTCGAACTCGGCATAGGTGGCTTCCTCAGCGCGTTGCATCAACGCCGAGTACCCGACCACGTCAGCGGCCAATATTGCCGCTAATCGCCGATGAATCCGTGGCTTGTCCTGAACAGGCCAGAAACCCGGCCCGTAGTAGCTGTCGATTGGCCCCACACGCCAAAGGGAGCCGGTTGGGATATGCCGAAACCATCGGTCGCCGGGCTCGCGCGGTTGATCGGCTGAAGGCTCTATCTCTTCGGATATTCCGCTTGCGATCTGGCCCCGCATCCACGACAAAAAGCAGTCTCGCTCCCGTAGCGAACCAAAAAAATCGATCCTCTTCCACTCCCATGGGACGGCCATGATGCCTCACGCAATCCCCTGATCCCCACACTCACGGAAACCCACAACTGCTGAGGTGTAGCACTTTGTCGGGGGCCTGTGAGCCGAAATTGCCAGCCCAAATTGGCGCAGGTGGCATTTTGCTCGGCCGTGGATGGGGCAATGAGCGCATCGATCGGAAGGTCCGCCTTGGGTCATGAGCGTCGATTGGCAGCACGCCGACCATTTGCGGTTTACCCCGACAGCCGACATTTCGATGATGCTGGATTGTCGTCCGTGAAGAAATCCCAAGTCGTTGATTTGGAATCAGGAAACGGCGCTGTGGGGCCGTTGAGTTTGCCGGGAATCGGGCGTGCGGAAGGGGATTCCTTGCAAATTTGATTTGTGATTCACTCGCCTTTGAATGCTTCGGCGAGGGAGCAAATGCGGCCACCGGAACGGCGGGCGACGGGAGAGCAGGATCTGTTTCGCTCCCGGCTCGATCAGATCATCGACCTGAAGCATCCGCTGGTGGCGCTGGGGCGCACAGTGGATTGGGGGTTCCTGGAACGGGAGTTTGGGGCGGTCTACACCGATGACCCGGGCCGCCCGCCACTGCCGACGCGATTGATGGCGGGGCTGGCGATCCTCTAGCACACCTACGACCTGTCCGACGAGGTGCTGTGCGAGCGCTGGGTCGAGAATCCCTATTACCAATTCTTCTGCGGCGAGGAGTTCTTCCAGCATCGGCTGGTGTTCGATCGCTCGTCGCTGACACGCTAGCGCAACCGGATGGGCGAGGCGCGGCTGCAAGCGCTGATCCAGGAGAGCCTGTCGGTTGCCACCAGGACCAAGGCGATCAAACCGTCCGAGCTGTCACGGGTGATCGTCGACACGACGGTACAGCCCAAGAACGTGACGTTCCCCACCGATGCGAAACTTTTGAACCGGGCGCGCGAG
>Ga0105240_10005612_pt1 | contig 18627 bp, 14 predicted proteins | sample KBSC54metaG_FD_80426 | JGI IMG/M metagenome (GOLD analysis project Ga0105240, IMG submission 80426) | Corn rhizosphere microbial communities from Kellogg Biological Station, Michigan, USA - KBS C5-4 metaG | ecosystem: Host-associated > Plants > Roots > Rhizosphere > Soil | place: Michigan, USA... | reverse complement strand
CGAGATGAAGAAAATAACTACCGAATCAAAGGATAAACACTTCAATCAGCCGCAGAAAGATGTCTCTGGCGCGCGACGTCGCCACGCGGCTACTTAAGGCAAATGTGTGAGTTCGGTTAAATCCCCCGCACGCGAGGCGTGACCCGCTTCACGGTCACAGCGCCAGCGCCTCTTTTCGTGGTTGCGCGACCACTTCCCGCAGCAACTCGGCCAGATCGGCAGCCTGCGCTTCGCGCGAGAACCGGGCGGCAACCTCCCGCCGCACCAGCGGCGCGGTTCCGGCCGCGCAGCGACGCAGAAACTCGCCCAACGCGACGGTGATCTGTTGCTGGTCATCCAGCGGCGCAATGATCGAGGCCTCCAGCTGTCGCAGCAGCGATGCGGAGTCGCCGGCAGGGTGCACGAGCGCGAGCATCGGCCTGCGTGCACGCAGATACTCGTACAGTTTCGCGGGAATCGCCGGATTGGATGCGCTGCCTTGCAACAGCAACAGGCCGTCGGCGCGCAACATCTCCTGCAGCGCCTGCTGATAAGGCAGCGGTCCCGGCAGCTCGACGAGATCCTGCACGCCGCTGTGGGCGATGAGTTGCGACATCTCGGCGTGGTAGCCGCTGGCCCGCAGAACCAGGCGGAAGCCCACCGGCAACTCGCCCAGATCGCGCAATCTGGCGATAGCGCCGAACAGCGGACCCGGGCCGCGATCGTCCCCCGGATAAACCGTTCCGCTGTGCAGCAGACGAAAGCCAGCCGCCGAGCCGGATGGCTCCGGCGGCAGTGCCCGTTCCGCCGCCTGCACGATCTCTTCATCGTACCCGTTCGGGATTATCGCGAAGCGCCGTGCGACCTCTTCGCCGTAGCGCTCGATACAGATCGACCTCGCACCGTTGGTGCAGAAAACGACGCGCGAACTTCGGCGCATGACTTCGCCCTCGACGTCCAAACGCGCCTGACGCAGTGCCGGGTCCCGCGGGTAAAGGACGCCGGTGAACGGATCCGTCTCGACAAGGGGGTCGCGCATGTCTGCGACCCAGGGCAGACCACTGCGCTCGGCCAGACGCGCGCCGATGACATGTGCCGAAGCGATAGGATAGGTCGACCAGATCAGGCTCGGCCGGTATCTGCGGATGATGCGCATCCCGGCTGACACCGCGAACGGTATCCAGGTACGCCAACGGTCCGGTAATGCGAAGGCCGACACATAGCGGCCGCGGACAGCCAGGTGTCGTGCGGTGTCAAGGGCGAAAGCACGCACCACACTCACTCCGCGAGGCGCCGCTCCGACTTCGTCAGCGTTCACTCGCTCGTACGCGCGTGTGTTCACAGTCAGGACGATGGGCTCCCAGCCGTGCCGGGGCAGATAACTGCTGAAAGCGAGGGTGCGCCGCGAGCCGCTGCTGCCACCATAAGGCGGGTAATGAAACGCAATCATGAGCACTCGCTCACTCATGTGCGCCGCCCCGTCACGAGGACCCTAAGCCGTGCGCCTCGGCGAGGGATCACGGCACGCCCGGTCGCGGCTTGCGCTTGTCCAGAGGAAGCGGCGAGCGCATCGGCCGCGCGACACGCGTAGCGCCCGCGGCCGTTTCGGCTTTCGGAATATGGATGGCGGTAATGGCGGCGAGCAGGGTCCACATCCAGATCTGCACCTCAGTCTTCAGGTAGTCCGTGAAGTTTCCCGCGACCAGGACAACCACCGCAGCCCCCACCACTGCCGGGCCATAGATCACGATCGTACCGCGCGCGTCGGCCGCAATGTCGCGGAAGCGTTTCAACGTGAAGATCGATTTCACGACCCAGGCCGCCAGCCAGATGAAGATCACGGCACCCGGCAGACCCTGCTCAACCAGAGCGGACATGAAACTGTTGTGGGACGATCGCGCCGGCGGCGCAGACGGGTTATTGGGATCCTTGGTGAGCCATTTCGCGTCCAGATATCGCGGGCTCAGCACCGCTGTACCCCGATGTCCCACCCCCAAAGGGTGATCGAGAAACATCTGCACCTGCGCATGAAAGAGCACGACGCGGCTCTCAGCGCTGCTGTCGATCTCCTCGTTCTGGTCGACTGTCGCCTCGAGAGTGCGCATCCGATCCCAGAAGGTGCTGCTCTGCGCAATCATTCCGAATCCCACGATGCCCAGCATGGCGTAGACGTAGAACTGCTTGCTGAATGGCTTGGGCTTCAGATAGAAGAGCACCAGCCCGGCGACCACCAGCGCCAGCATGGCCCCGCGACTCTGGCTCTGCACGATGGTGTTGAGCAGGAACGGCATCGCCAGGATGGCCGTCCACCGCTTCCAGCCCTTCTCGGCAAGCATGATCATGGCGGCGCAGACCACGCCGGTCGCCATGAACATCGCCAGAGCATTGGCTTCGTCGATTCCCGGGCCGCCGACACCTTCGAGCCGCCCTCCCGGCGGAGCAATGTGCGCGAGCCATCCCAGATAGAAGCAGCCGAGCACGTGAACCAGGAGCACGCCGCTGAGCTCCTCCAGGGAGCTCATCAGGCGGTAGATCATCGCGAACAGGATCACGTACTTGGTGAACAGGATGGAGGCGGCCAGGTGCTCATCGGGAGCGAGTGCCCACAGGTTCTGTATCCACAGCCACACCGTGAAAACGATCAGCAGTCGCGCAGGTGTCGTGGTGCTCCACGAGGGAGTGTTGGGAGGAACGGGCGCGCGCAGAGTCGCAAGCAGTGCGACCACCCCGGCCACCAGGGACCAGCGCATATCCGGGAGAAAAGCGCTCCACCAGCGCGAGGGGGGATCCAGATAGTAGACGGCCAGGTAGGTGTAGACGCCGTAACGCGGATGGCGAAACAACGCCAGACCCAGCCCGCCGAGATACGCCAGGAGGACGGCAAGTCCGGTCAGCGACATCGCACGCCGTCCTCTCTTGCAGACAGGAACGACCGGGCCGAGGCGCCCCCGCCCGCGCTCGCCTCGAGCAGCGCACGCAGGCGGTCGAGCCAGTCGCGGCAGGCGGCGACGGCCCGCTCCAGTGCGGTGCGGCTGGAGAACGTATGGTCCGCCTCCTCGAGCCGCACGAGGCTGACGTTCGCGCGCGCCAGCAGACCTGACCAGGCGGCATCGTCCCGGGTGAGAGCCACGAACTCCGCGGCTGTCAGGTCGCGGCCGCTGATCAGCAGCAGAATGGGCCTCTCGCAGGCGGCGATGCCTCGGCGCATGCGCTCGATGAAAGGCAACGCGGCGTTGGAGGCGTCCCCCAGCGCCTGGCGCGCGCGATACAGCGCTGTCACGAACTCCCGCACGGATCGCAGAATCTGCAGCCTGCCGGAGAGCAGCTTCTTCCAGAACGAGCCCTGTAACAAGCGGCGCGCATAGTACTGCTGCACATAGGCCTTGGCCTCGCCGGAGGCCGTGCGCACCCAGGGGTTCACCAGGACCATGCCCGACAGGCGCCTGTCGGCCATGCTCTGCATCGCTACCGCACTCGCTCCATCACACAGGCCCCACAGGACGATATGGGATAGGGACGGAACTGCCACGGCAAAGGCCTCGATCGCAGCCTGTACATCCTCGGCCACGTGCTCGAATCCCCGGAACACGCCTTCGCTGTCCCCCATGCCGCGATAGTCGAAGCGCATCACCGGATAGCCGCTCGCCGCCAACGAACGGGCCATGAGCACGAACTGGCGGTGGCTCCCCACCCGGTATTGAGGCCCGCCGACGATGACCAACACCCCGATGCCGGCGGCGGCGGCGTGGGTGCCATGAACGACCCCCACCAGTCGGCTTCCACCGCAGGAGAAAACAACGCAGCGCTCAGCGGGTGCGCTCATGCCGCCGCCGCCAGCGTGGCGACCGTCTTGCTGATGATTTCGGAGTTCACCACGATTTCTGTGGACGTCCAGAACGGCTCTCCCCCCACGATAGCCGAATCGATGCATACGCCGCGGGTGCGCGCATCTTCGATGCAGGCGCGCGAGGCCGGCGGTAGCTCGGGGGTCTCCCCGGGATGGACCTCGAGCCAGGTGACCCTGCCCGCGTGCGAGCCGAGCGCGGTACTCAGCCTGACAGCCTCCAGCTGATCGGTCAGACGCGCCGTCAGGGAATAGCCTGCGATCTCGAGCGCCTCGCCCGAGGCGAGACGCTGATTGAGCCCGGCCACCGTCTCCTTCCTGTCCTCCATCAGGGAAGCGGCGACCCGGGTGCGCAGAAACTGAGTGAGGAACCTCGCACCATCGACGACGGGTTGCCACAACACCGTGTTGGACAGCGTCCAACCGCTGTCGCGCGCAGTTTCCAGGCCCAGGGCCGCGCCGCAGCGGATCCCTACGAGCGAGCTCAGGTTCCACCCCTCGGTGCCGAGTGCTGCGGCGACCCCACGCAGATCCTCCTTCCAGTCCGACCAGCTGCCCGCATCGAACTCTCCTTCGCTGTCGCCGGTGCCGCGCAAATCCGGCAGCACGCTCCAGAAACCGGCGCCTGCCAGGCCCTGCGCCACGAGCGCCAGCATCCGCCGGCACTTGTTCATCTCCTCTGCGAAAGGGGGCACGAGCAGCACACCCCCGCGCGTGTCCGCGACCGGCCGATGCGAGAGCACGAACAGGCGCCGTCCGGCGACGGGAACGAAGTCTGCGTGGATCTCGTACGCGCTCAATGCCCGAGCTTCTGATCGACGAAGTCGGTGAGTGAGCCGAGGGTCTCGAACACCTCTGCCGACAGATCGTCGTCGTCGATGGTGATACCGAAGCGCTCTTCGATCATCGTCACGATCGACACCACCGCCATCGAGTCGAATTCCGGGATGGCCCCGAGCAGCCTGTCGGCGCGGGTGAGCGAAGCGGCGCGCGGTCCGATCTGCAGCGTGTCGCCGAGAATCTTCTGCAGACTGTTGAGGGTGCTCGTCATGGGCTGAAAGGCTCGTGTGGTTGCGGTTGGATCGGCGGCGCGGGCGTGACAGCTCAGGTGCGCATCGGAGTCCATGTCACGTACCTGCGGCCGCGGTAAGCATCGATGATGCCGATGGCGCTCGCCAGATTGACCAGGCAGAAGTAGTACGGCACGATCACCAGGCGTGGCAGCGAGGCGCTGTTGCGCAACAGGTGGCCCGTCAGCGCCAGCGCATAGAACAGCACCTGCCCGGCCAACAATACGGCATAGACCGGTGCGCGCTGGGGCGTGCCGGCCACCAGCCAGAGGTTGCAAGCCAACACCGCGAGCATGCACAGCGGCATCAGCCAGCGCAGCAGCTTGTGAGAGATGAGCTCGAACGCGAACAAGCCGTGACGGAACGGGTTCATCAGGGTGCGCATGGCGAGCGTCGCCCGCCAGCCGCGATTGACGATCCGTACCTTGCGCGCGAATTCCTTCCGGAAGCTCTTGCCCGCATACTCGTAAGACTGCGCGGCAGGCTCATACACACAGCGGTACCCGGCACGCACGATCTGCAGCGGGTTCATGAAATCCGAGAGGCTGTCGGCCGCCATCGGCACGTACAGCGCGCGCCGGATGGCGTAGATGGCGCCGTCGCCGCCGACGACCGAACCGATCCGTGTCTCCAATCGCTTGATCGCCGTCTCGTACTTCCAGTAGAGCCCCTCGCTCATCTCGGACTGCGTTTCGCTGTCGTAGTAGCGGGACTCGCCGACGACGCATCCCACCCGGGGGTCGGAGAAATTGCTGGCCAGGCGGGCGACGGCATCCGGCCGGTACATGGCGTTGGCGTCGGAGAACACGATGATCTCCCCGCGTGCCTGCTTGACGACCTCGTTGAGCCCGGATGTCTTGCCGCCCCGCTGCGGCATGCGCAGGAGCTCGACGCCCTCCGAGGCAAAACCCGTAACGATTTCATCGGTACGGTCCTCGGACGCATCCGACACCACGATGATCTGCAGCAACGAGCGCGGATAGTCCAGACTGAGCGAGTTGCGCAGCTTGTCCGCGATCACCCCCTCCTCGTTGAAGGCGGAGATGACGAGCGTCACGGGGAGATCCGTGCGCGACTGAGCAACCGTGCGCACCGGACGCAGCGCGGCTATGAGGCACAGCACAGCAGGATAGCCAGCGTATACGTAAGCTGCGATCCCGGTCAGCAGCCAGAAGGCGGTCTGCATGGCGGAAGCCGGATCCCCAAAAGTATGACTATTGTTCGAAAACCGCGGCTCTCGCGAGGCGCGAACAGCGCTGATTAGCATATCCGATCGCCGCTTCCGCGTCGTAAGATGTAGTTCAAAGTTTGTGAAAAAACCATGACATTCAACGGCGAGCACCCCCTGCGACTGTTTGGATTCCACGGCGACTGGGGATCGCGGGCGCAGCCGGATACGCTGCTCGAATACGCCCGCACACGCGCCGGCGGCGCGACACCCGAAGCCCGCCAAGGGCAAGCCCGTGGCGGCTTCGCGCACGCCACCCACTTCTTCGAAGCTGACGGGTTGACCGTTGCCATCGAGGGGCAGCCGTTGTGCGAGAGCGGCAGCGCCCCCGCTGATGGGGCCGTCAACGCGGCGGCGGAAGTCGCTACTCGCTATCGTCAACGGGGAGTCGGCTTCCTCGAGCACCTGCACGGCAGCTTTGCGCTGGCATTGATCGACCGGAGCAGCGCGACGGTCGTGCTCGCCGTGGACCCGATGGGCATCGAGCGCCTGGCGTTCGCGACCTCCGGCGAGGCGATCGTCTTCGGCTCCTCCCCTGATGCCGTGGCCCGCTTTCCGGCGGTGAACGCCCGCCTGCGGCCACAGGCTTTCTTCGATTTCCTGTTCGTTCACATGATCCCCAGCCCCGACTGTGTATACGAAGCGGTACACAAGCTGCGTGCCGGCACCTGCGCGGTGTTCCGGAAGGGGCAGTTGCGGATCGACACCTACTGGAAGCCGGTGTTCACGGAATCGGGAACAGCCGATCTGGAGGGTCTCGCTCGTGAATTGCACGCGAGCCTGCGGGACGCGGTCGCTGCCTGTCGGCCGGACGGTACCACCGGCTCCTTCCTGAGCGGCGGGCTGGACAGCTCCACCGTCACGGGCAAATTCGCCGCTCAGATGTCCAACCCGGCGCCGACCTTCTCCATCGGTTTCGGCGTCGATGCGTACGATGAGCTCGAGTACGCGCGGATCGCCAGCCGCCGCTTCGCCACCCGGGCTCACGAGTATCAGGTGACCCCGGAGGATGTCGTGGCGGCGATTCCGCGTATTGCCGCCGCCTACGACGAGCCGTTCGGCAACTCATCGGCCGTGCCGACCTATTTCTGCGCCCAGCTCGCGCGGCGCAACGGGATGACTCACCTGCTCGCGGGCGACGGCGGAGATGAGATTTTCGGCGGCAACGAGCGCTACGCGACGCAGAAGGTCTTCGAAGCCTATCAGCAGATCCCGGCGGTGCTGCGCCGTGGCCTGATCGAGCCGACGAGCCGCCTCATCCCGCCCGAGTTTGCGTTTACGCCGCTGCGCAAGTTCCGCAGTTATGTCGACCAGGCGCGCATCCCCATGCCCGAGCGCCTGGAGTGGTGGAACTTCATGTATCAGGCGAACCTGGACACGATGCTCGATCCGTCGCTGCGCGCGGCGATCGACCCACGCTTTCCCTTCCAGCGCATGGCCGAAGTGTATGCGCTGGCGCCCGCGCGCTCGCTGGTCAACAAGATGTTGTATTACGACTGGCAGTACACGCTGGCCGACAACGATCTGCGCAAGGTGGGCACGATGTGCGCGCTCTCGGGCATCCGCGTGTCGTACCCGATGCTGCACCGGCGCGTCATCGAGACATCGCTGCGCGTGCCTCCCGGACAGAAGGTGGCAGGCCTCAACCTGCGAGCGTTCTTCAAGCGAGCCATGGCTGACTTCCTGCCGGTGGAGATCATCCAGAAGAAGAAGCACGGCTTCGGGCTGCCCTTCGGTGTGTGGCTGAAGACCCATCGGCCCCTGGCGGAGCTCATCTACTCGCTGCTCTCGGACCTGAAGTCCCGCCGCATCGTCCGTGGAGAGTTCCTGGACAAACTGATCGAGGATCATCGCGGCGGACATCCCTCGTTCTTCGGCTATGCCATCTGGGACCTGGCGCTGCTGGAGGGATGGCTCGCCAGCCACCAGGGGCCGGGCTAGCGGTCCGGACGGCTCCGGGGGCACGCCGCAGAAGCGATTGCCGGCCGGTCAGGCGCCTCAGGCGGCGCGTTGCAGATAGGAGCGCGCGTATGTGTGGACGAGACGCGCCCAGAATGGCCGCCGGCTGCGGTCCCAGAACGCCACGCGCGGAAGCTGGAACACATCCGAGCGCCGGTTGGCACACCCCCAGGCCGTGCTCACCGCCAGCTCGTAACCGGCCTCCCGAACCATGCGGGCGTGCGAATCATCGTAGTCGCGCCCCGGGCGGCCGTTGGGATACGCGAACGAGAGCGGCGCCGAGCCCGTCACCTGCGCCACCCAGTCGCGACTGGCCTGTATCTCGAAGCGAGCCACATCCGCCGCCTGCATGGCCAGAATCGGATGATTCACCGTGTGCGCGCCGATATCGAATCCGTCCCGGCCGAACGCCGCGACCGTCTCGGGAGTCATCATGAGCCGCGGGGGATCGCGCTGTGCGACACGCCTGTACAGTTCCGCCGCAGCTTCCCAGCGCTCACCCAGGGGCCGGTACTTCAAGGCGTCCAGGGCGCGATTGACACATTCCGCCGGCGAGGCCGCGGTACCTGCCGGTCCGCTGATCCCGATGGCGGTCCAATGGGGTGCCTCCAGCTGCCCTCCTGCCTGCCGGACACTCTCGATCACCAGGTCGTTCCACATGATGCCGCGCTCGACGGCGTCGACTGCGATGAATACCGTGGCCGTCAGACCGCGCTGCAGCAGGATGGGCCGGGCAATATCGTAGTTGTTGGCATAGCCGTCATCGAAGGTGATGCAAGTCGCACGTGCCGGCAGAGTGCCGTCGCGCAAGCGGCGCACCGCCTCCGGCAACGGCAGCACGTTGCAGAACTCACGCACCCAGTCCATGTGCGCCGCGAAGCTGGCGGCATCGGCCTCGTCCGGCAACAGCGGGTCCGGCCGAGCGAGCACTCGATGATAGGTGAAGATCAGCAACCGGCCCCGCCGGCCGTGCGGCGACAGCAGGCTCAGGGGCATGCGCAACGGCAGGGGAAGCGCTGTTCGCTCTGACATGAGCTTACCCGCCCTGCGCACCGGAAGTCCGCGGCGCGATGTCTTGCGCCGGAGCACGCGCAATGCCCGCAAGGCGCTGCCTGAAGAAGGCCAGCACCCGCTCAGCCACCACGCCCCAATTTCCGACCTGCGCCCCCAGTTTGCTGGAGATCGCGGCACGATCCCAGTCTGTGCGCTTCAGCACTGCACTGAGTGCGCGCGTGGTTGCAGGGGCATCGTCCACCGGCACGATCTCGCCGTTACGGCCGCGCTGCACGAAGACTGCGTTGTCGCCCGCGGGCGTTGCAACAACGGGCACACCGACGGCAAGCGCTTCCAGCACGGCATTGCAACAACCTTCACGCGCGCTCAGGAGCGCGAACACATCGGCGGCCCGGAGCCAATCGACCACCTCCGGCTGGGCCAGGTTGCCAACCAGGCGGACCGAGCTCTGCAGCCCTTGCGCGCGGATCTGCGCCTCGAGCTGGGAAGCGTAGCGGGGCTCCGCAGACCGTCCGCCGATCACGGCCAGGGTCGCATCTGGAAACTCCCGACGCACAGCAGCGAACGCCTCCACCAGCACGTGATGCCGCTTGCGATCGATCAGATGACCGACACTGACGATCAGCTTCGAGCCCGCAGGCAGCCCGAGCCGCTGGCGTGCACCCAGTGCGTCCGCGGGACTGAAGGTGGCCGCATCGATGGCGTTGTGAATGACCTGTACGGCCTGTGGCTCCACACCGCTGCGCAGCGCGAGATCCCGCAGTGTCTCGCTGACGGCCACGCAACCTGCCGCGGCACGCATAGCCGTCCTCAACTGGGGGCCGATGAAGAAGTCGCGTGACCGCTCCTGCTCGAAGCCCCGCAAGGTGATGAACACGGGGATGCCCAGCCGCCGTCCGACGCTGACACAGCCTGCGCCATCGGGAAACCCGAAGTGGGCATCGATCAAATCGATGGGACGCGCCGCGTGCATCCGCTCGATGAGCGGGCCGATCGATCGTGCCAGCCATGAGCCATCGAAAGACTTCAGAACGCCAGGGATGTACAGCATCGGGGCGTGCTCGATCTCGAGCTCCCCCAGGCGGTGCCGCGGGGCGCGGGCCCAGGAGGGCAGCGGCCGCCCGAAGGGCAGATGCGGCACGGGCTGCACCACCTTCATCTCGGCTGCTTTGCTCATCGCCGCGAGGCGATTCAGCACGAAAATGCCTGCAGAAGGATCCGCTGGCGTGGGCAGCGAACGGCACACGCTCACGATCCGCAAAGGGTTCACGGGGCGAGAGCCTTCGACCTGGAGGCATCCCTGCGATCGGCATCCAAGGCGCCGCGTCCGTTGCGAGCCTGGGGCTCGACAGCCTCGCCCGCATCGACCTTGAGGAACGCATCGAACATCAGCAGCGACCACAACACGGCACTGTGGTCGCGCCGGCCCGAGTCGTGCTCGGCAATCAGCTTGCGCAGCGCGCGTGGCTCGAAGATTCCGCTGTCCGCCAGCCGCTGTCCGCTCACGGTATGCGCCAGGTGCTCGCGCAGCGAGCCCCTGAACCACTGCTCCATGGGCACCCCGAAACCCATCTTGCGGCGGAACAGCACCTCCTCGGGCAGCAGCGGCCGCAAGGCTTCCTTCAGGATGCGCTTACCCTCCCCGCCCTTGAGCTTCACGCTGGAAGGCAGCTGCGCCACCCACTCGACGAACTGGTAGTCGAGGAACGGTACTCGAACCTCCAGGCTGTGCGCCATGCTCGCCCGATCGACCTTGGTGAGTATGTCCCCGGGCAGGTAGGTCTTGAAGTCCAGGTACTGCACCATCGCCAGCGGGTCCGAGAAGTGCTTGCCGGCCACGTGCCCGTGGAACACCTCGCGGGCGTTGTAGCCCTGCAGCCGCGACCGGAACGACTCCGAGAACAGCCCGGCGCGAACGTCGTCCGAAGAGATCGAGACCCCATGCAGATAGGCGTCCACCGTTCCGCGGGCGAGCGCCTGGAACGTCGTCTTCCCGCGCAGCACCTGTGGCGCCCAGTCGAGCTTGGGATAGAAACGCCCCAGCGGCCCGAACAGGGCGCGCCGCGCGAGCGCCGGTATCCGGCTGCGCACCGCTTCCTCCGCAGCAAACAGCCGGTAACGCCGATAGCCGATGAAATTTTCATCGCCGCCATCTCCGGAGAGGGCCACGGTCACATGCCGCCGCGCCAGCTCACACACCCGGTAGGTGGGAATCGCGGAGCTGTCGGCGAACGGCTCGTCATAAATGCCCCCGAGCTGGTCCAGGACGCCGTAGTCGGAAGCCTCCACGATCTCGCTGCGATGATCGGTGTGCTTCGCGTCAGCCACCATCCTCGCGTAGCGCGATTCGTCGTAGCGCGGCTCGCGAAAACCGATCGAGCAGGTGAGAATGTCGTTGGAGCCGATCTCGCGCATCATGGCGACGACCGCGCTCGAGTCGATGCCACCGGACAGGAACGCCCCGAGCGGCACGTCCGAGATGAGCCGCTTCTGCACCGCCGCCTTCAGGCGCGAGCGCAGCTCGACTTCCCAATCCTGTTCCGACCCGGGCAGCGCTCGCGTACCCGTCAGGGGCACGTCCCAGTAACGGACCGGTTTCGTGCGCGGCTTACCGCGGGACAGCGTCCACATCCCACCCGGCTCGAGCTTTTTCACGTCGGAGTAGATCGTCCGCGGATCGGGCACGTAGCCCAGCGCGAAATAATCCTCCACGGCCGTCGGGTCGATACGGCGGGTCACTCCCGGATGGGCGAGAACGGCCTTGAGCTCGGAGCCGAACACCAGCTGGCCGTCCGGCAGCTCGCAATAGTGCAGCGGCTTTACACCGAGGCGATCGCGTACGAGGAACAGCGACTCCTTGTTGCGGTCCCAGACTGCGAAGGCGAACATGCCGTTGAAGCGCTCGACACAGCGCTCGCCCCACTCTTCCCAACCATGCACGATGACCTCGGTGTCGCAGCGCGTGCGGAACACGTGTCCGCGCGCTACGAGCTCGGCCTCGATTTCCATGAAATTGAAAATCTCGCCGTTGAAAGTCACCACGACGGTGTGATCTTCGTTGTACAGCGGTTGCTTGCCGCCTTCGAGGTCGATGATGGAGAGCCGGCGGTGGCCGAAGCCCACCCCCGGCTCCAGGTGAAAACCGTCACCGTCGGGGCCACGGTGACTGAGGGAGCCGTTCATCCGCCTGAGCACGCGCTCATCGATTGGCCGCCGGCCCGCGAGATCCACGATTCCAGTGATGCCGCACATCAGGCCAACACTCCCATCCGCTTGCAATGCGCGCGGTACAGATTGTCGTAGTCGCGGAGCATTCGGGCCAGCGAGTACTCGCGTTCCGCGCGCTCGCGCGCGGCCGTCCCGTGCTGTTTCCGTAGTGCCGGATTGCTGGCATACGCGACGACGACATCGGCGAGGGCGCGTGAATCGCCGACTTCGACCAGCTCGCCAGTGCGTCCGGGCTGTACGAGCTCGAGATTCCCCCCAGTTCGGGAGGCAATCACCGGCAGACCCGTGGCCATCGCCTCGAGCACGGTGTTGGATATCCCCTCGCGACGCGATCCCAGAACAAATAAATCCAGCGCCGACAGCAACGGCCGCACATCCTCGAGGCTGCCCGGAAGCCACGCTGCCGCCGCGTGGCCGCTATCGCGCACAATCTGGAGGGCCGCGCTCAGCAATGAGCCGTCGCCGGCCATGATCAGCCTCAGGTCGATTCCGCTCTGCAACAGGCGCTCGCGCGCCGTGATGAACGCCCGAACGGTGTTCAACGGATCCTTGATCTCGCTGAATCGTGTGACGCTCCCCATGACGACGCTCGCCTGGGTCAGCGGCGCCCATGACGGAGGCTGCAGGCGGACTCCGCCAGGTGCAAATCTCGCCGTATCCACGCCGTTGCAGATGCGGCGCACCTTGTGAGCGGCAATGCCCACGCGCTCTTGCAACCACCGCTCCAGATCGCTCGAGACGGCGACGAAGCCATGCACCAACCGCCCGAACAGCCGGCGAATCGCGATGAATTTTCGCGATGTGCCATCCGGATCATGCACGTCCCACCCATGCTCCCCGTGAATGCGCACCGGCACTCCGGCCAGCAGCGCAACCAGGGCACAGTCCAGGGTGCCGACATTGCGCGTGTGAACGACATCGGGGCGCAACGTCCGCAGCAGCTTGTAGAGCCGCCAGTACGCGCCAGGGTCTTTGCCCGGCTGCTTGCGCAGCTGATGCACCTCGACATCCGGCCGAGCGATGCGCTTGCGGAACTCGGAGGCCTCCGTGAGAGCGATGACGCAGTGGCGAAAGTCGCGCTCAGGCAGGCCGTTGATCAGATTGACCAGCCCGTTCTCCAGGCCGCCGTAGTCGAAACGGAACACGATGTGGGCGATGAGCGGGCGGCCGTGCGCGCCGGGGCTCAGGGCGCTCTCGCCCGAGGCGGCCACGAGGTTTCCGCTCATGCGACCTCCGCCAGCCCCGTCAGCGAGGCGCTCACATCAGCCACGCTGCGGCGGTCGAGGAACAGCCGGCACCAGATCTCGAGATTCACCAGGACGAGCAGCAGATCGGAATAGTCTTCGCGGGCCGCATCGTGATCGCGGATGAGGGCGCGGACGGTCTCCGGAGACAGCAGTCCACGCGCGGCGACGACATCGGGATGCAGGAGCTCCTCGAGCAGGGGTTTGAGCTCGGCCTTCAACCAACTGCCGACGGGGGCGCCGAAGCCGCGCTTGCCGCGCTCGAGAATCTCCTGCGGGACAATGCCCTGCAGCGCGCGACGCAGAATGTGCTTGGGCTCGCCGCCACGCATTTTGATCGACTCCGGAATGCCTCCCGCGATTTCCACCAGACGATGATCCAGGAACGGAACACGACACTCGATCGAAGCTGCCATCGTGATCTTGTCGGTGAGTAGCAGCAGGTCCTCGGACAACTGCGTGCGGGCATCCAGCCGCAGCAGCCGCAAGAGCGAATCCGGAGAGCTCTGTTCGCGCGCGATCCGCTCGAAGCCGTCCTCGGCAACGCCGGAGGCGCCCCGCAACAGCGCATCGGCCTGCTCACGGGCGAGGATTTCCATATAGCTGCGGTACTGCCCGCTCCAGGAAAGCTCACTGCTGTCAATGAACTTGCGGGCGTACCTGGCGAGGTCCATCAGTCGGCTCTGCCGACCCGCGGGCAAACGGCGCGCCAGCGGCTGAATGATGCCGCGGCGCATCCACGTCGGCAGAAGCCGATAACGCCGCCCGTAGTGCTCTCCCAGGTAGCGCGTATACCCGGCAAACAACTCATCGCCGCCGACGCCGGACAGAATGACTTTGACGCTCTTCGCCGCGAGCTCGGAAACCAGGAACGTGGTGATGATCGCACTGTCGGAGATAGGCTCCTCGACGTGCCAGAGGAGCTTTGGAAGCAGCGTGGCCACGTCGGGTTCCACGGGAATCTCGGTGTGGTGCGTGGCGAAGCGGCGCGCCACGGTCGCGGCATATGACAGCTCGTTGTAGTAGCTGGCCGCTCCTTTCCCGACATAGCCGATCGAATACGTGTTGACGGGACGATCACTGTACCGGGACATCAGCGCGACCACTGCGCTGGAATCCAAACCGCCCGAAAGAAAGGCGCCGATCGGAACGTCGCTCACCATGTGCTCACGCACGGCTCGATCGAGCTCGGTGCGAATGATCTGGACCCACTCCTCCGAATCCAGATCCGATCTCACGGTGTCGGGAATTTCCCAGTAGGTCTGGATCTTCAGGCCGGACTCGTCCCACACCAGCACCGACGCCGGCGGCAGCTTGCGGATGCTGCGGAACAACGTACGCGGAGCTACGGTGTAGCCCAACGTGAGGTATTCGCGCAAAGCATCGCGGTCCAGCTCCCGATCCACTCCGGGGATCTCCAGGAGCGACTTCATCTCCGACGCGAAAGCGAGCGAGCCGCGAGCCTCGATGTAGTAGACGGGTTTGATGCCGAGGCGATCGCGCGCCACGATGAGACGCTTGCGGCGCTCATCCCACAGCGCAGCGGCAAACATGCCCGAGACGTGCTCCAGGAAGCGATCCCCGTGCTCCTCGTAAAGATGCAACAGCACCTCCACGTCGCTCCCGGTCCGGAACCGGTGGCCGCGCGCGATCAGCTCCGTGCGCAGCTCGCGAAAGTTGTAGATCTCCCCGTTGCACACCAGCCAGAGAGTCTCATCTTCGTTGGCGATCGGCTGATGGCCGCCGGCCAGATCGATGATCGACAGTCGGCGCATGCCGATCACGGCGCGCTCGCTGGCGTGAAAGCCCTCGTCGTCCGGCCCGCGGTGCACGATCGCCGAGGCCATACGCCGGACCAGATCCGGCGAGGGCGGCGCAGAGCCCGCGGTGCGGGCGATGCCCACGACCCCGCACATGTCAGGGAAGATTCCGCGCCAGCATGGGACCGATCCGGTTGGCGACGGATAACGGCAGGCGCTGCCAGGCACTCACGGCCAGCTTGAATTTGGGGTTCGAGGAGTTCAGCACCGGCGGCGCGCCGCCACCGCGCAGCCAGTAATGCCAGTGCAGCTGCTCGGGTTGCGCGCCCCACTGGCGCTTGAAGCGGAATGTGCCGCTGTCCACGGTACTGCGGCCGAAATCGAAGCGGCGATAGCCCGCCCCACAGGCGTACTCGAGTACGCTCCAGTAGAGCAGCATGTTCACACCGAGTGCGTTGAAGTTGCGAAGCGAGGACGCCCAGGGGATCTCGAGCGCCGAACCGTGGCCCAGCACCAGTCCCGCCGCAACGGGCCCTTGCGCATGGCGCACGACGAATACTCGTGTCTCCGAGGGAAACTCGCGCAGCACCGCGGCGAAGAACGATCGGGGGTAGACGGGCGTGCCCAGATCGCGCATGTTGACTGCGAACACGCGATAGAACTCCTCGAGGAGCTCCTCGCCGCCATTGACGGCGCTGACACCTTCGCGCTGGGGACGCTTGATCTGTGAGCGCAACTTGGCAGGGAGCGCCTTGTTGAGCTCCGCGGCGCTGGCAGGCAAGTCCAGCAGCAGCGACACCTTGTCGGTCCTCGCCGGCAGAGCCGGACAGGCATTGGAGCGGTGGCGCAGCTCGATGTGGTCCACTCCGAGCCGCTTGCCAAGATCGCAGGCAGCCTGCACGAGGCCGCTTTGTGCGGCGGCGTGGCTCGCCACGACACCACCGTAAGTGAAGTACGGCAGGGACACGAGCACGTCACCGACGACCAGTCCCTTCAATCTGACCAGCGGCAGAACGCCGCACAGCTCTCCGTGCGCGCCGCGGGCGCCGAGATAGTAGGTCTCTCGGTCGAACACGCCCCTGATGACTTTACGCCAGCCATAGCGATGATAAGCGGCGGCCTCGGGACGTGACTGCACATAGGCATCCCACAGGCCGGCGTCCTCATCGCCGATGGGCTCGACCTTGCAGTGCCTCTGCTCCACCTGGGAGTGGGGCTCGGCGGCTGCAAGGAGGCTCCCGCTCACTGCCGAACTCCGCCGGTCGCGCCGCCAAAGCCGCCTACGGGTCGCGTGACCGTCCCGCCACCGCCGGCGCCCGTGTAGTAGAGCGAGATGGACCCGGTATTGGCGTTATAGCGAATCCCCGGAGTATCTCCGCTGCCATCGTCATGCTCGTACGAAATGCTGAGCGCCAGCCTTCTGCCGAACTGCCACTGATAGCGCGCGCCGATGGCGTTTTCCCGCGCGGTTTCCCCGATTGCGGTGAAACGATCGTTCCGCAGGCTATCGTAGAGGCTGACCTGAGTGCGCGGCGAGAGGCGATAACTCACCCCGAAAGCCACTGCAATCCGATCGACATTGAGCGCGGTCTCGGTCTGGTGTCTCTCCTGGCGGTAGCTGGGGTCCACATTCAGTGTCACGCGGCTTGCGTTGGTTGCCCAGTCGAGGAAGACATAGCGCGCCCGCAAGGGGTCGGCCGCGATGATGCCGTTGCCATAACCGGCGGCCGCACCGGAGGTCGCCTGTCCGAACTGAAAGAATTCAGCGCTGTCCGAATACTCCTCTCCGCCGGTGAGGGTGATCCGCGAACGCTGCGTGAGATTCCGGGAGAACGCCGCGCGCACGAGAAACGCTCCCGTTGTCGAGCCCTGCTGGACCAGTTGGCTGTATCCGAGATCGAGGTCGACGGTAGTGTGGGAACCCTCCCGATGCGCGCCGATGGTGGCTTCGCGAATATTGAAGGGAGGAGCAGCGTCGTCCTTGAATGTCAGGTGGCTGTCGGAGACGTTCAGACGTACGGTCGTGAGTGGAGAGATCTTGCGCTCGATGCCGATCCCGCCGCTGAGACGCGAGTTGTCGAAGTCCGGCCCGTCGAAGGTCGCCAGCGAGTAGCGCCCGTTCAGGATGAGGGCGGTGCGCTCGCCGAGCGGCACCAGCACGTCCGGACCTGTCGAGAAGTAATTGGTCCCTTCCCGGTTCTGCGGGGAATTCGGACCATAGGCATTGATCGAGCTCTGACCGTACACATCGTCCGCAATCCATTTCAGCACGTTGTCGAACAGGTTGAAGGACGCATGGCCGTTGGCCCCTCCCATCAATTCGTCCCCGGCGGCCTTGGTGTCGTACTTGCGGTAGGTCACATCACTGGTCAGCTGCCCCTGGAAATTCGGGCGCGCCAGGAGGTAATTCCCCGCAAGGCCTGCCTCGAGCCACTCGCCGCTGATGGGCTCGACGCCGCTCGTCTGGTCGATGTTGTCCGAGGCGCCGACCCCGACATGCAGCCCGGCAATGCCCGACAGGAGATCCTGCGCGGCCTCGGTACGCGCGCTGGCCAGAATCAGAGCAACCGCAACACACGGACCCCATCGGAACCCGGCTCGGCAGGCGCTTCGAGCAGCTCCGTGCGATGCACTAGCCACGGGCCCCCTTACTCTGCTTCGCGTACGCAGCGCCATATTCGTACCAGCGGCCGTCGTAGTAGCCGGAGAGCCGCGACACGGGTGCCTGATTGAGGATGAGCTTCAGTCGCTCGGAGTTGCCGATCTTCGCAATGGCATCCAGCACGGCCGCTTCCTGTGTCTCGCCGGCCTTGACGACCATCAGGATCTGACCTGCGCCCGAGACGACCACGGCGGCCTCGCTCGTGACCAGCACCGGCGAGGAGTCCAGGAGGATGATCGAGCGCGGCAGCATCGACGTGATGTTTGCACGCAGCTCATGCATGCGCGCGCTGGCCAGCAGCTCCGTCGCAACCTCCGAAGGAGCGCCGGCCGGCAGGACCCACAGGTTTGGCCGGTCGGTGGGCAGCAGAACGGAACGCAAGCTCATCTCGGGGGAAGCCAGCAGGTCCAGCAGCCCGGGCTCGTCGGACACGCCCAGCAGGCGGCTCACGTGCGGTTTGGCAACGTCGGCATCCACGAGCACGACGGAATGGTCTTTCTCGAGCGCGAGGCTCAGTGCGAGATTGATGCTGGTGTGCGTTTTGCCGTCACCGGGCAGTGCGCTCGTGATGGCCACGAGACGCGCTTCGGGTAGGGCGCCTTCGGCCTTAAACGCGGCGTCGATGATCGTGCGTTTGAT
>Ga0105240_10005610_pt1 | contig 18629 bp, 13 predicted proteins | sample KBSC54metaG_FD_80426 | JGI IMG/M metagenome (GOLD analysis project Ga0105240, IMG submission 80426) | Corn rhizosphere microbial communities from Kellogg Biological Station, Michigan, USA - KBS C5-4 metaG | ecosystem: Host-associated > Plants > Roots > Rhizosphere > Soil | place: Michigan, USA... | reverse complement strand
CAGACGATTACCGGCGCGTGTCCGCCGAGTTCCATGATCACCGGTTTCATGTGACGTGCTGCCATTGATGCCAGCTGTTTGCCGACCGCAGTCGAGCCGGTGAAGGTCACCAGCCGCACTAGCGGATGGCAGATCAGCGTTTCTGAAATCTGCGCTGGGTCGCCAAATACAAGGTTGAGCACGCCCGGCGGCAAGCCCGCATCGGTAAATGCCCGAGCCAGCATGACGGCGCCTGCGGGTGTCTCTTCCGCGGCCTTGAGAATGATCGAACAACCTGCTGCCAGCGCACCGCCGACCTTGCGCGCCGGTGAACTCAATGGAAAATTCCAAGGTGTGAACGCAGCGACGACGCCGACCGGTTCACGCAATACGGTATGCCGCATCCCCGGTTCGGCAGGAATCAGGCGACCATACAGGCGGCGTCCTTCATTGGCGTCCCAGGCGATCAGATCGCAGCCGCGCAGTACTTCAGCCCGCGCCTGCGCCAGGGTCTTGCCCTGCTCCAGCGTGATCGCGGCGGCGATAGTGTCGACGCGTTCGCGCATCAGATCGCAGGCGCGCAGCATGATTTCTGCGCGCTTGGCGGGTGCCATGTTCTTCCAGATATGAAAACCTGCATCGGCGGCCTGCAGCGCCAGTTCCAGATGCAGCGGCGTGGCCATCGGCACGGTGCCGATCACGCTTTCGTCGGCCGGATTGAGAATGGGCTTACCGGCGCAGTGTATCCAGTTGCCGTTGATCAGAAATTGAATTTCAGGATAGTTGTTCATGGCTCGACCTTATGTTGTTGGGGCTATGTTTCTTTACTATCTTTTTCCGCTTGCCAGGCGCATTGCTTCCGGCCGCAAGCGCAGGCGATACATGGCAACGCAGCCAAGTGCGGGGCCGATCGCCAGCATGCAGAAGCCGGCACGCCAGCCCGCCCATGCCACCACTTCCGGCACCAGATGAATACTTGCCAGCGTCAGCAGAAATCCGGCACAGGTTTGTACCGTCAGCAGCGTGCCTGTCATAGACGCATCTCCCAACTCGGCCACGCTGGCAGAAAACTGCGCGGAATCGGCGATCACCGAAATTCCCCATGCCAGTGCAACCGGCACCACCAGCCAGGGTGTCAGGCCGAACAGGAAAGCAATCAGCACTGCGCAGCAAGCGCTGGTCGCCATCGCGGCAATGGTCAGCGTGGTGCGTCCGAATCGATCCGCCAGCCAACCGCCGCCGCCGGCGCCGACAGCACCAATGGCAATCGCGGCAAACGTCCACAGACTGGCGAAGTGATCCGCACGCGCCATGCCTGCCGCGGCAAAACTCGCCGCAAGAAAAGCAGCCAGCCAGGCCCACATGGCGTACAGCTCCCACATGTGGCCGAGGTAACCCAGGTTGGCAAGGCGAATCGCCGGGTTACGCCAGGCCTGAGCCATGTAGTTGAAATCGATGCGGCTGCTGCGCGCCATGCTGGGACCGAGTCCACAGAACAGAATGCAGATCCCGGACAAAGCCGCGCAGGCCGCAGCCATCGCATAAATGGCGCGCCAGTCGATACCGCCCAGGGCCGCCAACAGATGCGGGCTGGCCGAACCGAACGTCAGTCCGCCCACCAGCAAACCGATCAGCAAACCCATGTCACGCTGCGCCCACGTCACGGCAAGCCGCATCCCTACCGGATACACGCCGGCCATGCACATGCCGGTGATGAAGCGCAGCAGGAATACCGCCGGCCCGACCGGCGGCATCAGCGCCAGCAGCCCGGTGGCTACTGCCGCCACCAACGCGGACGCCATGAACAGGCGGCGCGGATCGTAGCGGTCAGCCAGTGACAGCAAGGCGCTGATCACCGTGCCGGCGACAAAACCGAACTGCACGGAGCTGGTCAGCAGCGCCTGATCCCATGCGGGGATAGTTTGCGTACGCTTGATCGTCGCTACCACCGAGACGGAAGAAAACCACACCGCCATCGCACCGATTTCGCACAGCAGCAAGATGAACAGGGAGCGCATCTTGCCGGGCAGCGCGATGGTCTGGTGAGACGGCATGGTGTGAGCGCCTGTGTTTGATTTCGAGCTCAATGTCTTACTCAGGCCTGTCAGGCCGCGAGCGCAGTCGGCAGGCGATGGAAATTGCGGCCCAGATAAATCAGCGCCTCCATGCCCTTGTTGCTGCGCGCTGCCTGTACGGAGCAGAAGAACACACTGTGGGTGCCGACTTCCGATACCGAATCGATCTTGCAATCGAGTGCGACCAGCGCATCGACCAGCACCGGCGCGCCTGTGTCGAGGCGCTCCCATTCAGCGGACAGGAAGCGCTCCTTGACGTCGACGCCCTTGCTCGAAAACAGCACCGCCAGTTGCTGCTGGCTGGCCGATAGCACGTTGATGCACAAGGCGCCGTTCTCTTTGAAGATAGTGTTGTTGCGACTGTCGCGATTAATGCAGAGCATCAGCGTCGGCGGCTCGTCGGTGACGCTGCAGACGGCGGATACGGTGCATCCGGCCAGACCTGCAGGACCATCGCTGGTGATGACGTTGACGGCGGCGCCGAAGCTGGACATGGCTTCGCGAAAAATGGCTTTATCGATCATGACGGGCCTTCTCTATGGTGGAACCGATGGAACGGACTACGCGATTGAAATCTGATGCTTGATTCTTTGGACGCAGACTCTCCCGCGGCGCATCGTGACTAGGCGATGCGCCGGCAGAATCATTGATCGGGAGAACGGGCCTGGCCCGGTATTACGGCTTCGGGTGAATCCGGTACTGATTGGCGCTGTGGCTAGCCGGCAGACGAGCCTTACCGAACAGCTTCTCGCGCAACGGCCCCTGCTTGTAAGCGGTCTTGTAGACACCGCGTTCCTGCAGAATCGGCACCACCAGTTCGATGATGTCGTCGAAGCACTCCGGCACGACGGTGCGCGACAGGTTGAACCCGTCGACACCGGCCTGCTCCGACCAGCCCATGAGGGCATCGGCCACCTGCTCCGCCGATCCCACCAACGGTTGCTGGCGGCTGCCCAGCGTCATCTGCTCCAGCAGCTTGCGCTTGGTCCATTGCGGGCCGGCGCTGCGGGTCATGGCCTCGACGTTGGAGACGATCGCCTGGCTCTTGCCGGTTTCAATCGGCTCGTCCATGTCGTACTTGGCGAAGTCGATGCCCATGGAAGCGGCGGCATGCACCAGCGCCGCTTCCGAACTGACGTAGCGTTGGTATTCGGCGAATTTTTCCTTGGCCTGGCTTTCAGTCTTGGCCGTGATGATGGTGGCACCGAGGAAGACCTTGATGTCGGCGGCAGCGCGTCCCAATGCCATCGCCTGTGCGCGGATATCGTCCACGATGTTCTTGACCCCGTCCTTGCTTTGACCGTTGACGAAGACGCACTCTGCATGCGTGGCGGCGAACTGACGGCCACGTGTGGAGGAGCCGGCCTGATATAACACCGGCGTGCGCTGTGGCGACGGCTCCGACAGATGCATGGCGTCGACTTGATATTGGCGTCCACGATGATGGACGACGTGTACTTTGGCTGGATCGGCATAGAAACCGTCAGCGCGATTGACCTGTACGGCGCCGTCTTCCCAGCTGCCTTCCCAGAGCTTATAGACCAGCTCCATGTATTCATCCGCCAAATCATAGCGGTCGTCATGCGCCATCTGGCCGGAAAGGCCGATCGCACGTGCTGCGCTGTCCAGATAACCAGTCACGATATTCCAACCGACGCGGCCGCCGGTCAGGTGATCAAGCGTGGACATGCGCCGTGCAAACAGGAATGGCGATTCGTAGACCAGGTTGCTGGTGACACCGAAACCGAGGTGGGTAGTAACGCCCGCCATGGCCGGAATCAGCATGGTCGGATCATTGACCGGCACCTGTACAGCGCCGCGGATGGCGGCATCCGGGTTGCCTGCATACACATCATAGACACCGACAACGTCAGCGAAGAAGATACCGTCGAACAAGCCCTTCTCGAGCTTTTTCGCGTAGTCCATCCAATAGTGGATGTCGCGATAGTCGGCGGAACGATCTCGCGGATGGCGCCACAGGCCTTGCTGAATATGCCCAACGCAGTTCATGTCGAATGCGTTGAAATGGATTTCCTTGGACATCCTGTCTCCTCGGTAGTGAATGCTGTTTAAAACTTCGTTATGTTTTTTTGTCGCTGCAAACCGACGCACCCTCAATCCATCAGGTGGATATGCATCGTATTTTTTCTGCTTATCTATCGTTTACTATATTGGACAAAAATACACTATGCAAGAATATTCTGTATATTTCTTAGACTAAATAAAGATGCCCCACATTGATCCGGATCAAGCCCGGTTGCGGTGCGCGCGCTTCTCCGAGTTTCCCCAGTCAGGTGCAGCGGTTATAATCTTGACCTTACCGACCTCGATCGCCCACTCGCTTGAATACCTCCCACGCCCTCATCGCAGAAGACCCAACCCAGGCTATTTCCACCCGTATCAAGATCGAACGCGGAAGCAGAGGCTGGTCCCTGGCAGAATTGTCAGAGCGCTCTGGCGTGTCGAAGGCGATGATCAGCAAGATTGAGCGCGGCGAAGCCAGCCCCACCGCAACTGTACTGGGCCGCCTGTCAGGCGCATTCGGCCTGGCGCTGTCGATGCTGCTGTCGCTGGCGGAACAGAATGGCAACCGCCTGAACCAGCACGCGCATCAGAACGTCTGGACTGATCCCGAAACCGGCTATACCCGCCGCACCCTGTCGCCACCCGCCGGCGGCATGTTGGAGCTGCTGGAAATCATCCTGCCGCCCAAGGTCAGCGTTCCCTATCCGGCCAGCGCCTTTACCTTTCAGCATGAGCAAATCCTGATGGTGGAAGGCCGCCTGCTGTTCCGCGAAGGCGAGCAAGAACATCAGCTCAACCCAGGCGACTGCCTCCAGCTTGGACCGCCAATGGACTGCGTGTTTACCAACTCTGGCAATAAAGCCTGCAAATACCTGATTGCACTCGTACGTCGCTAATCGCAACGCATACCAAGAGTGCGCCGAGCATCGTGCGGCAGACTTGTGAGCTGCCGGCTGATGAGACACGGCTAAAAAGTTGCAACAAAGACAAATATATTCCCCTCCGCTTTACATGCGACGCAGGTCAACTACCCCCGCCCTTGCATTACAATGTGCGGTTTCCCCGATTTGTGGCCGGGCGGCGCTTTTACAGGTGCATTCAGGGGCAATTCAGAGGGATCCGGGATGATCTGGGCGCACCGATTTACGCCCCCGCGAGCAGATAGCCGTGGCTTGATCGCCCGTCGCATTTTCAATTGCAGCAATCAGTAAGGAACAACATGTTTTTGTCCCACAATATGAAGCGCCTCGCCGCTCTGCACTGGCCGTACAAGAAGCGTCTGGCGATTGCGTTTCTCGCCATGATCGTCACGGCGGCAACCGAGCCGGTCGTGCCATACATCTTTCAGGTGTTGCTGGACAAGGGCTTTGTCGGCAAGCCGGCATTCTCGCTATGGCTGGTGCCGGCGGCGGTGATCGGGATTTTCTTCATCCGTGGCATTGCAACTTTCACCAGTTCATACATGATGACCTGGGTGTCGACGCGTATCCTCAACGAACTGCGCCGCCAGATGTTTGCGCGCATGCTGGACCTGCCGGTCAACTTCTACGCCACCAACACCGTCGGTAAAGTGATCAACTCGATGATGTTTGAAGTGCAGCAGATCATCGATATGGTGACCAAGGTGTTTACCTCCATCGTGCGCTCGGCGCTGACGGTGCTGGGTCTGCTGGCCTGGCTGCTGTATCTGAACTGGGTCTTGACCATCGTCACGCTGGTGTTGCTGCCGCTGGTGACCGTGGTGGTGCGCACCACCGGCAAGCGTCTGAAAAAGCTCAACCGCGATTCGCTCGCCGTCAACGCGGAACTGACGCAGGTTATCGAAGAAACCACCCGCGCCCAACAAGTCATCAAGGTCTTCGGCGGTCATGACTATGAAAAAGGCCGCTTCCACGAACGCGCCGAGAACCTGCGCCGCTACACCATGCGCATGACCACTGCGTTTTCAGCGACCGTGCCGATCACGCAGCTGATGACGGCTTGCGCCGTGGCGATCGTGATCGTGATGGCGCTGATCCAGTCGGGTAACGGCCAGATCACCGTCGGCGGCTTCGTCTCTTTCCTTACGGCGATGCTGATGCTGCTGGCGCCGCTTAAACAGCTCGCCGAAATCAATGGCCCGCTGCAACGCGGGATGGCTGCTGCCGAAGAAGTCTATAACCTGATCGACAAGACCACGGAGCGCACCGGCGGCGAAGCGCTCACTCAGCGTGCCTCGGGCAAACTCGATCTGGTCGACGTCGATTTTTCCTACCCTGGTCACGCCCAGCTGGCGCTGCAGAAGATCAATCTGAACGTGCAACCGGGTGAGACCATCGCCTTCGTCGGCATGTCCGGCGGCGGCAAGTCAACCTTGGTGAGCCTGATTCCGGGCTTTTATTCCGCAACAGGCGGTGAGATCCTGCTAGACGGCAAGCCGATCGAATCGATTTCGCTGATCAGCCTGCGCCAGCAAATCGCCATGGTGAGTCAGAACACCGTGCTGTTCGACGACACGCTGGCGGCCAACATCGCCTACGGCGACGCCAGGCCCGATGCTGAACGCGTACGCGCAGCCGTCATTGCCGCACATCTGACTGACGTCGTAGAAGGCATGCCGGAAGGCCTGGAAACCCGCATCGGCGACAACGGCTCGCGTCTGTCCGGCGGCCAGCGCCAGCGTGTAGCCATCGCCCGCGCCATCTACAAGGATGCGCCTATCCTGATCCTCGACGAAGCCACCTCGGCGCTCGATACCGAATCCGAACGCGCCGTGCAAGCTGCGCTGGATCGTCTGATGGAAGGCCGCACCACCTTCGTGATTGCACACCGTCTGTCGACCATCGAACGCGCCGACCGCATCGTCGTGCTGTCGCACGGCCAGATCGTCGAAGTCGGCAGCCATCAGCAGTTGCTGGCCAACGAAAGCGTGTATGCCAATCTCTACCGGTTACAATTCTCGCAGCAGGCAGCCTGAGACCATTGCGAACGCAAGGCAAAAAGACTAAAGAACATCGCGAAGCATCAGAGAAAAACTCAACCATGCCCCAGACACTCATTCCAGCAGCGTTGCTGAAAAAGTCGGACAAGATCCTGTTCATCGCCCATCTGGCGCTGGGCGATTTCACCTACCTGCAGAATTTCTTCCAGGCCTTCAAAAACGCCAATCCGCATTTGCAGGTCGACTTATGGGTAGATGAAGTACGCCGCACCAGCGACGAATCGCAATGGAAGCATCTGCAAAAATATTCACTGTACGATTGGGTCGCCGCCTGCCCTTTCTTCAACAAGATCTATACCCGTACCTACAGCCCGGCGCTGTATCAGGAATCGATCATGGAAGCGCAGCAGGAGCATTACCCTATCGTTGTCTCGCTGGCGACTCTGCGGCCGCACCTGTACGCTGCCCTGGCGCGCAGTATCAGCCCGGACGGGCTGGTCGTCGGCATGAAGAAGCCGGTGAAGTTCTACCTGCCGCACCATCAGTTGGCTTACCGCAAACTCAATGCTGCGATTCCCCCGTACACCGTGGACCGCAGCAATCCACAGCACATCAGCGACGTCTACGCGCACTGGTTCCATCAGCTCAGTGGACTGGAAGTCAGCGCGGCGGAGCGTTTTCCGTTTGTCGACATCCCGCCGCAATGGCAACGGTATGCGCAAGAAAAACTGGCAGCGTGGGGCTTCAGGAGTGCCGAAGGTAATCAGGGAAAACTGATCTTCATCAATCCTTATGCCAAAACCAAGAAGCGCTGCTGGCCGCTGGAGCATGTCGCCGAACTGATCATCGCCATGAAGAAGCAGGACAAATGGCGCGACAGCTGTTTCATCGTCAATGCCGTGCCGCAGGAACTGGCGCACGCGCGGCAAGTCATCAGCAGCTATCAACTGGAACGCACGGAATTGTTCAGCGCTGAAGAAAACTTCTTCCAGCTGCCGGCGATTCTGGAACGATGTGACCTCATCATCTCGGTGGAAACCGCCGTCATGCATCTGGCCAATGCCGTCCATGTCCCGCTGATTGCGCTGATGCGTCAGAAGAATCCGGAGTGGGTGCCGATCGACCGCGCCAACAGCACCGTCATCACCGCTCCGAGTCGCGGCGACTGGGTCAAGGCCGTCAGCGTCGAACAAGTCATGAAAGCCATGCAATGAATGAACCAGTGAATCAACCCGTGGATCTGCAAGCAATGCAAACAACGCAAGCCGTAACACCTGCCGTCGGCAGCAATGGCAAACCGTCCTTCCACATCGCCTTTTGCGTAGACAATAATTACTTCCGGGCGATGGGCGGTACGATTGCCTCGATCATCGATAACAATCCCGGCCAGCATTTCACATTCCACGTGTTGGCGTTTGAGGTGACTGAAGACCATCAGCGCCGGCTGAAAAAGCTGGAAGAGATGTATGCAGTGAGCACGCAATTGCATCTGCTCGACCTGGCGTCATTCACACAGTTTTCGCACTTCCTCGGCCATTCGCACTACTCGCTGTCCATCTTCACGCGCCTGGTGATCCCGACTGTGCTCAAGGGACAAACTGACCGTGTCTTGTATCTGGACGCGGATATCCTGTGTGTCAACAAGCTCGACGAACTGGTCGACATGGACATCAGCCAGGACATCGCAGTGGTGGTGCCGGATGCTCCGGTCACGCTGCAACGCCGCGTTGCCGCACTGGGCCTGAAGCACAATCAATACTTCAACGGCGGCGTGATCTTCATCAATATTGAAAAATGGATCAGCGAAGACATCACGCAACAGACGCTGGACGCGCTGCTCGACAGCAAGACCGACATGCGCTTCAACGACCAAGATGCGCTCAACATCGTGCTCAATGGCCGTGCGCGTTATATCTCGCCGCGCTGGAATTATCTGTACGACCTGATTCATGATCTGAACATGAATAAATTCGCCATGCACCCGGTCGGCAAGGCGGTCTTCATTCACTTCGCCGGCGCTGTGAAGCCATGGACCGACTGGAGCGGACACGATGCGCGCCACCTGTTCCGCAAATACCTGTCGCTATCGCCGTGGTCGGATATGCCACTTGATCCGGAGCCAAAGAACACCAAGGAAATGCGCATGCATTCGCGCTTCATGTATCGCCAGGGACGTCCGCTGGAGAGCCTGAAGTGGTATATCCGTTATCTGCGCAAGCGCGCGGCCAAGTAAGCGCCTGCCGGACCCTACAGGCACCAAGATCTGTGGCGGCAGCGCCGCCTCTCAATGCAAAACGAACAGACCGACAAACGAATTCTCCATGCTCACCTCACCGCCAGCAACCACGCACGACGACAATTCGTTCCATATTGCCTTCTGCGTCGACAATCATTATTTCCGCAGCATGGGGGCGATGATCGCCTCGATCATCGACAACAATCCGACACGACCTTTCACCTTTCACGTGTTCGCATTCTCGGTCACGGAAGATCAGGCACGCCGCATGAAGACGCTGGAGCAGAACGAGCTCATCCGCGTCGTGACGCACGTCGTCGACCGTTCGCTGTTCCATGAGTTTTCAGCGATGATCGCCAAATCCTATTATTCGCTGTCGACCTTCACGCGCCTGATCATTCCGGCCGTGCTCAAGGATGTCACGGACCGGGTGCTGTATCTGGATGCCGACATGCTGTGCGTAGGCAGCGTTGACGAGCTCGCAGCAATGGACATCAGCGACACCGTTGCACTGGTGGTGCCGGACGTCGGCTGGGCGACCAAGGATGGCCGCGACGGGCGTTATTCGGTACTCAAGCTGAAAAACAAGCAATACTTCAACGCCGGCGTGCTCTACATCAACATCCCGGCATGGGAAGCAGAGAAGATCGGCGAGCAAGCTATCCAGACCCTGCTGCGCGACAGCGACAAGCTCGCCTTCAACGATCAGGATGCGCTCAACATCGTGCTCGACGGCAAGGCGCGCTATGTGGCGATCAAGTGGAATTACATCTACAGCATGATCGTCGATCTGAAGCGCGGGAAGCTCGGCATGGATTCAGTCGGCGATGCAGTGTTTATCCATTTCGCAGGCCTGATCAAGCCATGGAACGACTGGAGCGGTCACCAGGCCCGAGAATTGTTCCTCAAGTACCACAAACTGTCGGCGTGGAGCGATGTGCCGCTGGATCAGGCCCCGCTGAATTACAAGGAAATGCGCATCCATGCCCGTTCGTTGTTCAAGCGCGGCATGCCGCTGCAAGGCGCGTACTGGTACCTCGCGCATATCGCCGCCATCATTCGCAAGAAGCTCAAAAAATAAAGGCTGCGCCCCTTTCCGGGAACGCAGCCTTTTCGAGAAAGACAGAATCGCGCAGTCAGTCCTGCAGGCTTTCTTTCGCCTCTTCTCCTCGCAACAGTCCCCACAGAATCACGGTCGTGAACGCCAGCGTCATCACACCGGTATTATGCGCAAGGAACACCTGCGAAAAACCGAAGCAGATGTAATTAACGATCAGTATGATGCCGCCAATTGCGTAAGGCTTGGCAGCTTTACCGGCAGTTTTGAGATGCCTGATGAACATGCGCATCGGCACTGCATACAAGGCCAGTAATGCGATCAGGCCCAGGATGCCACGTTTGACTTCCGCATCCAGCCATTCGTTGTAGACGTGGTTGTTTTCGCGCATGAACGGATGCACCCGGCCGGCGTCAATTGCAGCGGATTCCCAATCCACAAAGCCGGCTTTGCCCCATCCCAGTAGCGGGCGCTCGACTGCTGCCATCGCTCCTGCGCGCCACATCTCCATGCGCGTGCCGATCGATGTCTCGGCATTGCGGACCTTCAGGTAAGTGACGCTTTCGCTGATCGCCAGTTCGGTTCTTGCCTTGAGCTGGGTGCGTGGAATCGCATAAGCCACTGCGATGGCGACCACCACGAATGCGATACCTGCCCATACATAGCGCTTGCTGACTTCACCGCCATAGCAGCGATACATGATGTAGAGGCAGAACGGCAAACCGACCCAGCTGCCGCGGCTTCCCGTGAACAGGGAACCAAGCATGCCCATGACAAAACCACACAACAGGAAGATGACCCACTTGCGCGAATTTTTCTGCTGCATCGCCCAGCCGATACCTGTCAGGCACAAGATACCGATGATGAAGCTGATATTGCCGTATTGGATCTGGTTGGTGTGACCGCCGGCGCGTGCATGAAGCACGAACAGGTTTTGCCAGCCCGCATACAGTCCCGCCAGAATACCGCCAATACCCAAGCCGGCCCAGAAGCAGGCAGGAGACGGCGGGTATGCCCGCAACAGCATCAGCGCAGGAATCGCCAGCAGGAAGCGCAAGGGCAAGTCGTATTCCTTGATGATTTCGCCGTGCAGAATATTCATGCCGACCGAGACCACGAAATAGAAGAAAAACACTGCCATCAACAGCTTGTCTTCACGATTCAGAGGGACGTCGCGTTTTCTTAACAGCATCAGGCTGCCGAGTACAAGGAAACCGGAGCCGATGGAAAAACCACTGGGAACAATCAACGAAATGGCCGAATAAAGAAAAACGGCAAAGGAGGTAAATCGATTCATGGACAACATTTCCTACTTATTTATATTTAGATTTGAAACTGCACGAGGTTCGTCAATACTCAACCACAACCGCTTCCTGCCCCAGCGACTCCTTGAGAGCCGACTGCAACCCGTCGCTGGGCACCACGCGCCAGGCATCCCCCAGCATGACTTCACAACCCACACCGGATTGGACGTATTTCATGACAAACGGTAAGCCCTGCTCCTGACGGTATGTTGACAAGGTGTCGCGTAAATATGCGGGATCGATTGCCTTGTCAAGCGACACCACGACGCGTTGTCCGTATTGAATCCGCGCCGCACCGATGTCCATGACCTTCTCGGCGGAGATGCGCAAGCCGCCGTTGAAGCGGTCTTCCGATACCTTGCCTTGTACGATCAGCAATTCGTCTTCCTTGAAGAAAGCCTTGTTCGGTTCGGCCAGTTCGCCATAGACGGTGACGTCAACGGTGCCACTGCCATCGTCAAGTGAAACGATCAGCAGCTTGCCGCGCTGGGTCATCTGCACGCGGATGCCGGTGATGATGCCGGCCAGCGAACGCGGGTCGCGTGAAGGCTCAAGGCTGGAAATCTTGGTGCGCACGAACTGGCGCACTTCTTTCTCATAGGCGTCGAACAGATGGCCGGATAGATAGAAGCCAAGCGCAGTCTTTTCTTCGGTGAGGCGCTGCTTGTCGGTCCAGGGACGCACTTCGACGTACTCGAGCGGTGTTTCGAGGTCGCTGTCGTCGCCGCCGAACAGGCTGACCTGATTGGCCGATGCTTCCAGTTGCTCGGCGTTTTCCCAGGCCAGGCCGACCGATGCCTGCAGGATCGCGCGGTCCACGCCGAAGCAGTCGAAGGCGCCGGCACGGATCAGCGAGTCGACCGTGCGGCGGTTGATCTGGCGTTTGTCGACGCGCTTGGCGAAGTCGAACAAGTCCTTGAACGCACCGCCCTCCTGGCGTGCGGCGATGATGGCTTCGATCGCACTCTGGCCGGAACCCTTGACCGCGCCGAGACCATAGCGGATCTGCATGGCCTTCTTGCCGGGTTCGCCGACCGGCGTAAAACGGTAGTCCGACAGGTTGATATCGGGCGGCAGCAAACCCAGCCCGCAGACATCAAGCGCATCTTCGACCAGGATCTTGATCTTTTCGGTGTCGTCCATGGCGAGCGACAAGTTGGCTGCCATGAACGCTGCGGGGTGATGTGCCTTGAGGTAAGCGGTGTGATACGACAGCAGCGCGTACGCAGCGGCGTGCGACTTGTTGAAGCCGTAGCCCGCGAACTTTTCCATCAAGTCGAAGATTTCGTCGGCTTTTTCTTGCGACAGACCATCCTTCGCAGCACCTTCGCGGAAGATATTGCGGTGTTCCGCCATCTCTTCGGCCTTCTTCTTACCCATCGCGCGGCGCAGCAAGTCAGCGCCGCCGAGCGAGTAGCCGCCGACGACCTGCGCCATCTGCATCACCTGCTCCTGATACACCATGATGCCGTAGGTTTCGGAAAGAATGCCTTCGGTACGCGGATCGGGATAGTCGAACTTTTCGCCGTGCTTACGTTTGCAGAAGTCCGGGATCAGATCCATAGGACCCGGGCGATACAGCGCCACCAGCGCAATAATGTCTTCGAAGCGGTCGGGACGCGCATCTTTCAGCATGCCTTGCATGCCGCGGCTTTCAAGCTGGAACACGGCGACCGTTTTGGCCTTGGTCAGCAAATCGTAGGAGGCGCGGTCGGTCAGCGGCAGCCTGGCCAGATCGAAATCGGCCATGTTCGGATCGAGCTGCTTGATGTAACGCACGGCACGATCAAGGATGGTCAGCGTGGTCAGACCCAAAAAGTCGAACTTCACCAAGCCGACAGCTTCGACGTCGTCCTTGTCGTACTGCGACACCACGCCGGCGTCACCGCCCTGCGTGTACAGCGGACAGAAATCGGTCAGCTTGCCCGGAGCAATCAACACGCCCCCGGCGTGCATGCCGATGTTACGGGCGATGCCTTCGACCTGCTGGGCCAGGCCCATCAGCTGTTTCACTTCGTCTTCGTTTTCCAGTCGCTCTTTGAGCAGCGGCTCTTCTTCGATGGCGTCGGCCAGCGTCACCAGTTTTCCCGGCTTGAACGGGATCAGTTTGGAAATGCCGTCGCAAAAGTTGTAGCCCAGATCAAGCACGCGGCCGACGTCGCGCACCGCGCCCTTGGCCGCCATGGTACCGAAGGTGGCGATCTGCGAGACCGCCTCCTTGCCGTAGCGGTCCTTCACGTACTGAATGACGCGGTCGCGGCCTTCCTGGCAAAAGTCAATATCGAAGTCGGGCATGGAAACCCGCTCAGGATTGAGGAAGCGCTCGAACAGCAGGTTGTATTGCAGCGGATCCAAGTCGGTAATCGACAGCGAATACGCCACCAGCGAACCCGCACCTGAACCCCGGCCCGGCCCGACCGGTACGCCGTTGTTCTTCGCCCACTGGATAAAGTCGGCCACAATCAGGAAGTAGCCCGGGAATTTCATCTTGATGATGGTGTCGTTCTCGAACTTCAGGCGCGCCTCGTAACGCGGGCGCTCCTTCTCGCGCCGCGCTTCGTCCGGAAACAGATGCTTCAGGCGCGCTTCCAGACCGACCTTGGTTTCGGCGACAAGAAAATCGTCGATGGTCATGCCATCCGGCGTCGGGAAGTTCGGCAACTGCGGCTTGCCCAGCGTGAGCGTCAGGTTGCAGCGTTTGGCGATTTCAATCGTATTTTGTACGGCGCCCGGCAGATCGGCGAACAGCTCAGCCATCTCGGCCTGCGATTTGAAATTCTGCTGGTCGTTGAAACGGCGCACGCGGCGCGCGTTGGCCAGGATTTCGCCTTCGGCGATACAAGTTCGCGCTTCATGCGCAACGAATTCTTCCTGCGACAGAAACTGGATCGGGTGCGTCGCCACCACGGGCAAGCCAAGACGCGCCGCCAAGGCGACCGACTGGCGCACCTGGATATCCATATTGGGCTGATTGGCGCGCTGGATCTCCACGTAAAACGCACCGGGGAAATAATCGCTCCAGCGTTGGGCGCAGCGTTCGGCCGCGGCCACATTGCCGTTTTCGATGGCGATGCCGACATCACCGAAATGCGCGCCGGACAAGGCGATCAGACCGTTACCGCCGTCTTCGTGACGCAGTTGTTCCAGCCATTCGGGACGGATCTCGGCGCGGCCGCGATGCAAGTTGGTGAGCCAGGCTTTGCTGAGCAGATCGCACAGCTGCAGATAGCCGTGATGGTTTTTCACCAGCAACAGCAGGCGCGACGGCTTGTCGCGGTCGTCGTCGTTGCTGATCCAGACATCGCAGCCGGCGATCGGCTTGACGCCCTTGCCACGCGCACCCTTGTAGAACTTGACCATGCCGAACAGGTTCGCAAGGTCGGTGATCGCGAGGGCCGCCTGGCCGTCTTTTGCTGCTGCTTTGACAACATCGTCGATACGGACCAGGCCGTCAACGATGGAATACTCGGAATGGAGTCGAAGATGAACGAATTGCGGTGTAGTCATAGGACGATATTTTACCGTGCCGAGACATACCGCTCAGATGGAATTTACGATTGAAAATCACGATGCGACAGCATACCGGCAAGTAGGTAACACGCCTGATCATTTGATTTGCATCATGGATGCCGCAAATCGCTGCATGCCGTCGGCGCAGAATGGGCCTGACGCGTTTATAATGCTGTTAATTCAAAGACTTAGGCAATATCACCATGCAACAAGTGCAACAACAGCCGCACGAAACCGCAACTTCGTTCGTCAACATTGCGGCCTATAAATTTATCACCTTCAACGACACCGCCGAAAAACGTCCTGTGTTTCTGGAATTTTGCCGGCAACACAAGCTGCGCGGCACCGTCATCCTGAGCCCCGAAGGTATCAACCTCTTTCTGGCCGGCAAACGCGCCGACATCGACGCCTTTTTGACCTGGCTTCGCGCCGATGCGCGTTTTGCGGATATTCAGGTCAAGGAAAGCTTTTCCGAGCACCAGCCGTTCAATCGCATGCTGGTCAAGCTCAAGGCCGAGATCATCACCATGAAGCATCCGCTGATCAAGCCGGAAGAAGGCCGCGCGCCCTTCGTTGAAGCTAAAACGCTCAAGCGCTGGCTCGATCAGGGCCACGACGACAACGGCAAGCCGGTGGTGATGGTCGATACGCGCAATGCCTTTGAAGTCGACGTCGGTACTTTTGAAAATACGATCGACTACCGTATCGAGAAGTTTACCGAGTTTCCGCAAGTCATCGCCGACCACAAGGACGAACTGAACGACAAGACCGTGGTGACTTTCTGTACCGGCGGCATCCGCTGCGAAAAAGCCGCCATCCACATGCAAAACATCGGCTACGACAGCGTGTATCAACTGGAAGGCGGCATCCTCAAGTACTTTGAAGAAGTCGGCGGCGCGCACTATCAGGGCGACTGCTTCGTCTTCGACTATCGCACCGCGCTCAATCCGCAATTGCAGGAAACGCAAACAGAACAATGCTTCGCCTGCCGCGCCGTGGTAACGCCCCGCGAGCAGTTGTCGCCCGCTTACGTGCCCGGCAAGTCCTGCCCGCACTGCGCACCCGAACTGGCAGCGGCAGCGCCGGCCTCGCAGCCTAACGCAAGCGCACCAGCCTGAGCAGCTTTCGCTTTAGTCTGTAGCTGGCGTCCCCATCAGTAAAAAGCCCACCTTCCGGTGGGCTTTTTACATGGGAAGGGTAAAACTTATTTCTTGAATTGCGCCGCAGTTTCAGCGACGCGCTTGCCGAACAGCTTGGCGGTTTCCAGATCGCCCGGCAGCGGACCTTCTTCCGGCGACGAATCCGACGGGCTTTGCGCCATCAGGCCGGAGAAGGAACCGACGAAGTTGATGTCATTGCGCTGTGCCGCCTTGGAATTGGCTGGCATCAGGCCGGTGCCGACCCAGACCATGCTGTGCTGCATGCCCAGTGTAAACAGGTAGTGCAGCGTCGACAGCTTGTCGCCGTTCATCGTGGCCGAATTGGTGAAGGCCGCGCCGATCTTGTCTTTCCATTTTTGCGAGAACCATGGCTTGGAGCTAGCGTCTGCAAACTTCTTGAATTGCCAGGACACCGATCCCATGTAAGTCGGCGAACCGAAGATGATGGCGTCGGCCGCATCCAGCGTGGCCCAGTCAGCGTCGGTGATGTTGCCTTCGGCGCTGATGGCGATCAGGTCGACAGTAGCGCCCGCAGCCGATGCAGCACCTGCCTGAACGGCTTCTGCTTGCTTCTTGGTGTGCCCATAGCCGGAGTGATAAACGATAGCGACTTTGCTCATGTTGGTTTCCTTGTTGGAGTGAGAGGAAAAACTGACGCCTGTACTGGCAAAAAACTGCGAAAGAAGCCGGGAAAGAATAACGTCTTTTCGCAGTTCAACGCGATATTTTCAGGCGTTCGTACAAATTTTCTGTGCGTGCACTACACTATATCCACTTGCTTTCGCTGAGATAAGCCTTTCAATTCAGACATATCATTCAAAAAATTTAAACAAGCCTTCAACACGTCCCTTCTGCTGCCCGTCATCGCATGAATCTCACGCTGGAAGCACTGCAAATCCTCGATATGATCGACCGCAAGGGCAGCTTCGCTGCTGCCGCGCTGGCGCTCGACCGGGTGCCCTCGGCACTGACCTACAGCGTGCGCAAACTGGAGGACGATCTTGACGTGCTGCTCTTCGACCGCCGCGGCCATCGCGCCAAATTGACAGCGGCGGGAGTGGAATTGCTGACCGAAGGCCGTCATCTGCTGCACGCCGCCGATGATCTGGAGCAACGCGTCAAACGCACCGCCACCGGCCGAGAAACCGAATTGCGTATTGTCCTCAACAGCATCATCCCATTCGCCAAAATGCTGCCGCTGATCGCCGCGTTTGACCGCGAAGCGGGCGGTACGAAATTGCGCTTCGTCCCAGGCGTCTTGTCCGGCACCTGGGAGGAACTCATGGCCGGACGCGCCGATCTGGTCATCGGCGCCACGCTGGACGGCCCGGAAATCGTGCGCACCAGCGGCCGTTTTCAGACACGTCCGCTGGGCGTGGTCGACTGGGCCTTTGCGGTTTCCCCGGATCATCCACTGGCTGATGCCCCGGAACCGCTCTCGCCCGAACTGGTGCGCCAGCATCGCGCCGTGGCAGTCGGCGACAGCAGCCGCAGCAATCCCGGCATCACCATGGGCTTGCTGGCCGGACAGGAAACGCTGACCGTACCCGGCGTGGACGACAAACTTCGGGCGCAACTGGCCGGGCTGGGCTGCGGCCACTTGCCGCGCTTCTGGGCTCAGCATTATCTCGACAACGGCACATTGATCGAAAAACAAACCATCATGAGCAAGCCGCATGAAAACTTCCTGATAGCGTGGCCTAAAGCCGATCAGGGAAAATCACTAAAATGGTTTCTCCATCAACTGTCGCAACCTGAAATCCAGCGTTCGCTGCTCGGCCCCGTCATACCATGATGTCTGCATCACCCCCCTTTTACATCGGCCGCTTTGCCCCCTCTCCATCCGGCGCCTTGCATGCCGGCTCGCTGGTGGCAGCCATGGCCAGCTATCTCGACGCACGCGCGCATCAGGGGCAATGGCTGCTGCGTATCGAAGACATTGACGAAGCACGCACCGTCAGCGGTGCGGCACAAGATATTGAGGCGGCACTAAACACGTTTGGCATGCGCTGGAATGGGCCGGTGCTGGTACAAAGCCAGCGCAAGCAACACTATCGCAATGCCTGCGACCGGCTGGGTGCGCACGTCTATGCCTGCGGCTGCAGCCGCAAAGAGATCGCCGATTCGCGGCTGGGCATCGCTGCAGATGGAGCAGCCATTTATCCCGGCACCTGCCGCAACGGATTAGCGCCCGGAAAAATTGCGCGTGCACTGCGCGTACGTATACCGGATCAGGGACAGGACGGTGAGGAAATTGGATTCAAGGATCGTTGGATGGGATGGCAAAGCCAGCATCTGGCCAGCGAAGCCGGTGACTTTGTCCTGAAGCGTGCAGATGGCTTCTGGGCTTATCAACTGGCGGT
>Ga0105240_10005609_pt1 | contig 18632 bp, 16 predicted proteins | sample KBSC54metaG_FD_80426 | JGI IMG/M metagenome (GOLD analysis project Ga0105240, IMG submission 80426) | Corn rhizosphere microbial communities from Kellogg Biological Station, Michigan, USA - KBS C5-4 metaG | ecosystem: Host-associated > Plants > Roots > Rhizosphere > Soil | place: Michigan, USA... | reverse complement strand
GCGTCGGCGATCTGCATGGCGTACCGCACGGCGTCGGCGACCTTCATGCCCTTCGCCGGAATCAGTTGCTCGAGCGTCTTGCCGGCCACGAACTCCATCACGATGAAGTCGGCCCCGTCAGCATGATCGATGTCGTAGATGGTGATGATGCGCGGGTGATTGAGCGCCGAAGCTGCCCGCGCCTCCTGCGCGAATCGCCGCTTGCGTTCCGGATCGCTGATTTTGTCCGGCGGTAGGAACTTGATGGCGACGAAGCGGTCCAGTCGCGTGTCGCGGGCCTTCCAGACGACGCCCATTCCACCCTCGCCCAATTTCTCGATCATCTCGTAATGGCTGACGGTGCGCATGGCGTCTATAGATGATATCCGATATCAGGGCCGCGACTGTTAGGGAGCGATGATTGCCTACCCGTGGATCTTCTTCCACTCCGCCAGGCACTTCTCCGCTGTCTCCATCGCCGGGAAGCGACTGCCTTCCTGTTCGATCAGGTAATACTCGACTCCTCCGACCTTCTCCGCGGCGGCGAAGACGTTCTTCCACGGGACCACGCCCTCGCCGAACAGCACCTTGTAGCCTTCCCCCGGAGCCCAATCCTTCAGGTGCAGCGAGTTGATCCGCCCGGGGTTCGACTCGATCCATTTCACCGGATCCCCGCCCATCTCCACGCACGTCCCGACATCCAACTGCAGCATGAAATCTTTCGGCGTATTGGCGGCGATCACCTCGATCGGCCGCTTGCCGTCGATCGGCGTGAACTCGAGCTGGTGATTGTGATATCCCGAGCGCATACCGAGCGGCCGCAGCGTGTCCGAAGCGCTGGTCAAGCTCTCCGACAATTTCTTCCAGCCGTCCAAACCATTGATGCGGCCCGCGCTGGCCATCACGATATACTTGGCGCCCAGAATCTGATTGAGCTCGATAGCCTTCTTCAATCCGTCGGCCGTGAACGACTCGGTCCCGTTATGCGTCGAATTGCAGCGCACCCCGGCATCGTCCATGATCTTGCGTACCTCTTTCGTGTAGTCCGGCGTCCACTTGAAGTAGGGCGAGAAGAACTCCACCACCTGGTACCCCATTTTGCCCACGCCGCGCACGGTGCCGGGAAGGTCTTTGGCAAGGTCGTCGCGAACGGAATACAGTTCTAATCCGATCGGCACGTCCTTTCCAGCGGGGGAGGCGAAAGCCAGCGGGGCCGCGGCCGATAAGGCCAGGAACGAACGCCGCGAGAGATTCTCAATGGTCGACATGGCGAGACCATCGTACAACAAAGCATTGGTATCCTGAGTTCAGAGGGTGATTCGAGCAACTCCATTTCGTCGCGCCGGCGCTTTGGCCGCCTGCACGCTTCTCCTGATAACCGCGGTGTACGCTTTCCAGAAGCCGTTCAAGGAATACCCCGGCCTGGAATACACAAAGTACAAACTTCCGCCGGATTTTCAGGAAAAGACTGAGTGGGTCTTCGCCCGCCTCATGTATCCGCCGGTCGGACCTTATTACGGCGGCGTCGAATTCAATGGCACGTGGAAGGAAGGCGGCTCCAACTGGACCATGGATTATCCCCGCAGCGACCGCCACCTCGCGCAGGCCGTCCGCCGTCTCACCCGAATTTCCACGCGCTCCGTGGAAGAGCCGATCGACCTCGACGACAAAGATGTGTACGACTGGCCCTGGCTTTACGGCGTCGAAGTGGGCCACTGGAGCCTGACCGACGAGCAGGCCAAGACCATGCGCGAATACCTGCTGCGAGGCGGATTTTTCATGTGCGACGATTTCCACGGCGAAGTCGAGTGGAACACGTTCACAGCGAGCATGCGCAAGGTCTTTCCCGATCGTCCCATTGTCGAGATCGCGGACGCCGACCCCATCTTCCACACCATGTACGACCTCGATCAACGCTTCCAGGTGCCCGGCGCCCTCTATCTGGAAACCGGCAAGACGTACGAAAAGGGCGAGTCCGGCAAAACGCCCCACTGGCGCGCGATCTACGACGACCGCGGCCGCGTCATGGTAGCCATGTGCCACAACATGGACCTCGGCGATTCCTGGGAGCACGCCGATAATCCCGAATATCCCGCACGATTTTCCGACCTCGGCATTCGCCTTGGCGTGAACTATATCGTGTATTCCATGACTCATTAAGGAGCTGCATGAACTGGAGCCAAATCGGAGCGATCCTTATGGCGCTCTCCGTCGTCCTGGGAGCGTTCGGCGCGCATGGCCTGCGCGACCGGCTGGACGCTTACCACATGGAGGTCTACCAGAAGGCCGTGTTCTACCAGTTCATCCATTCGCTGGGGATACTGATCGTGGGCATCCTGCCGAAGACCGGAACATTTCCGCAGAGCAGCGCCACCACCGTCTGCGCCTTCCTGCTGGCGGGAATCGTGATCTTCTCGGGCAGCCTGTACCTGCTCGCCGTGACCGGCAATCGCATGCTCGGCGCGGTCACCCCCATCGGCGGCGTCTGCTTCATCGTCGGATGGGCGATGCTCGCCTGGTATCTCCGCCGCCCGCTGTAGCGTAGGCGGCGCTCGCTCGCTTTGGATACGCCTCTTCGTAACACCGGCGATCTTGTCGCCGGTTGCCGAGCGCCAGCTCGGCCGCTCGTGGGGCAGGCGCTTAGCTCGGCCAACGCGTCGAAGGCGCGCTACACCAAATCTTCGACGCGCCAGCTGGATACCTGGTCCGTCGTCAAATCAGGAATGTAAAACTGAGTGCCTCCGCCCGGCAGATTCTTGGTCTGCCCGCGCCCTTCGCCCGTCTTCATCTTTGATGTGCCGCCCTCGTCGATGCGCGCCATCTGCGCGAAGCCGCCGAAATACGCCCAGACTTCCGCCGAAAGAGTGATCACCAGCAGATACTGCAGCGAATTCCAGTTCTCCTTCACGGCGGACGTCACGCGGCCAAATTCACGAACGGTAACGCCCAGGTGGCCGGCCAGTTTCTTGCGCTGTTCCCAGCCACCGTCGTGACGGTAATCCTCAAAAGGACTCCACCAAGGGCTGAGCCACTTCTGTCCCGGTGCCGTTGGCGTGTTGAAATCGTTGAATTTGTAAAGGATGAAGCCCGGCGGAAGCATCACCTTTTCCGCTTTACCGCCTTTGAAGGCGTCGCTTACGGTCTTCCCTCCACCGGTGCTGATCGCGCCGACTTCGCCCCAACTACGATTCTCATTCAGTGCCATTTGGGGCGATCTTACCACGAGAAAGCGTGAACCGGCGCACAGTCGGCGGCCCCAAGATTAAAAATGGTACTGGGTGAATTCTGGCGATGACGCCGGGCCGCCATTACGCGATCCTCCGTCCTACTTTGCTAACCTCGTTATTTCATGACGCACCCCGACTTCAATCTGGCCGCCGCCGCGAGGCAGGAAATGGTCGACCACGGCTTCCACCCCGATTTTCCCGCCGGCGCCTCGCAACAATTGGCGTCCATCGCGCTGCATCTCGAGCCAGGTTTGCGCGACCTTACGGGCCTGCTCTGGTCGTCGATCGATAACGACGAATCGCGCGATCTGGACCAGATCGAATTCGCGGAGCGGACCGCCGCCGGCACTCGCATCCTGGTTGCGATCGCCGACGTCGATTCTGCCGTCGCACAGGGCAGCCCGATCGACCTGCACGCGCACAGCGAGACCACCACGGTCTACACGGGCATCCGAACCTTTCCCATGCTGCCCGAGCATTTGTCTACAGACCTCACTTCTCTGAACGAGAATCAGGACCGGGCGGCCATCGTGATCGAGATGACCGTCGATGCCGGCGGTAACATTCATGCCGAGACCGTGTACCGCGCACTGGTCCGCAACCGCGCGCAACTCACGTACAGCGCTGTCGGCGCATGGCTCGAGGGCAAGGGCGCCGCGCCCGCCAAGGTCGCTGCCTCCACCGGCTTGCAGGCGCAACTCAAACTGCAGGACCAGGCGGCCCAAGCCTTGCGCGAAGCCCGCCACAAACTGGGAGCGCTCAATTTCGACCGCCAGGAATTGCAGACCGTGGTCGTCGATGGCAAGGTCGAGGGCGTAACCGCGCGCGAATCCAATCGCGCCGCCCATCTGATTGAGGATTTCATGATCGGCGCCAACGAAGTCATGGCGCGCACGTTGCGCGATGCCCGCGTCTCCTCCATCCGCCGTGTCGTCAAGGCGCCCGAGCGCTGGGCGCGCATGGTGGAACTCGCACGCACCTACGGCGAGACCCTTCCGCCCGATCCCGATCCGGCCGCGCTCAACGCGGTCCTGATGCATCGCAAGCAGGCCGACCCGGTCCACTTTCCCGACGTCTCCCTCGCAATCCTCAAGCTCATGGGTCCGGGCGAATATGTGCTGATGCGGCCCGGCGACGAAGAGCAGGGCCACTTCGGATTGGCGGCCCATGATTACACGCATTCCACCGCGCCGAATCGCCGCTTCGCCGATCTGGTCACGCAGCGGCTGCTGAAAGCGCTGGACGCGAAGGCCGGTGCGCCCTACACCGACGAAGAACTCGATGCCATCGCGCAGAATTGCACGTTGAAGGAAGATGCGGCGCGAAAAGTCGAGCGCGCCATGACCAAGCGAATCGCTGCTGTCGCCCTGCAGCGCCGGGTCGGACAGGTCTTCTCCGCCGTGGTCACCGGCGTCACGCAGAAAGGCGTGTTCGTCCGCATCGTGGATCCGCCGGTGGAGGGCCGCGTCATGAGCGGCGAGCAGGGGCTCGACGTCGGCGACCGCGTCCACGTCACCCTCACCGGCGCCGACCCGGTCCGCGGCTTTATCGATTTCAGGAGGAATGCATGAGTCAGGAATTACTGCGTCACACGCTCGCGACCGTCGCGTATCGGGCGGCCCGCGCATTGCGCAACGCACCGTCCGAGTTCGCGTCCTACCGCGCCGACTCCGGCAGCCGCACGCCCGCCCAGATTCTCGCGCATATGGGCGATCTCTTCGATTGGGCCTTGTCGAACGCCAACGGTAAGCAGACCTGGCACAATTCCGAACCGCTCGAATGGGATAGGGAAGTAGCCCGCTTCTACGCGACGTTGGCAGCCTTCGACCAGCGGCTCGCGTCCGCGGAACCGATTTACGCGACTGCCGAACAGTTATTCCAGGGCCCGATCGCCGATGCCATCAACCATGTCGGCCAACTCGCGATGCTGCGCCGCATGGCCGGCTGTCCCGCCGGCGGCGAAAACTTCTACGTCGCCGACATCGCCATCGGCCGCGTAACACTCGAACAACCCGCCCCCCGCCGCGAGTTTTAGTCCCAACTCCGGCCCGGCCCTCATCCTCCGTCTGCCGTTCGTGTAGCGTAGGCCTCCGGCCTGCCAACGCGCCGAAGGCGCGCGTCGAGTTTTGGTATTTCGGCGCGCCCCCTCGGCCGGTGTTGCGCTGCGGAACTCGCAACTCCGATCGGAGCCGCGACCGTAAGGGAGCGCCAGCCTAATTCTCTGTCGGCGTCTTCTCTCCGCTGTCCACGACCATTGCATCCAACGGACGCTTCTGCGACTCCAGCCGCAGCCCCACCCTCAGAATCGACGAGAAGATCGACGCCCCCACTTCCGCCTGCGCCGGACCACTGGCCGGAGGCGCTTGCACCACGCTCGCGTTGGCGTCCTGCGGCGAAAACTCCAACTCGAAGTCGTATCGCCCCGCCAGTCCAGTCAGATCCACCACGGGACGCCCGACCAGCCGCGGCAGCGTGTTAGCCAACGATGTCATGTCCGCATGCTTGGCTTCCATGCGCCCCACACCCGTCGCCGACATACTCATTCCGAACGCCGCATGTTCCAGCGCTGCGTCTTCTTTCGACGACTCCTTCAGCTTAGGTCCGCCCTTCCCCACGACTAGCGCGTAAACGCTGAATTCCTTTGGTTCGTGATGAGCCACCAGCTTGAGGCGATCGCGCAGCAGCGCCTGCATCATCTCCGCAAGCTGCGCGCGCCGAGTTCCTTCCGGACCTTTGGCCACAATGTCGTAGCGCACTTCACCGATCCAGGCAGGACCGGAGACCTGATACTCCTTCAGTCCGTAGGCGAACGCCATGCAGTACTTCAACGTGACGTAGCGGAAATCGATCCGGTCCTCACCGGCTTTGCTTTCCCGCCACTGGCCGGGAGCGCAGCACGGGGCTGCGGGCTTGATCGAGGCAACTTCGAAGGTGGAAGGGGGCGGAGTCTGGCCCCTGCCGGTTGCAGCCATGAGAGCCGCCGCGGCAACGAGGAAATCTTTTCGCACTCAAAGACCTGAAAGTAGTGTAAACCTTCCAGGAACCGGTGTTAAGGAGCGCGGCGCGCGATTCGGCCCTTGACGAACGCACCCACCACCACTCCCACCATCAAGGCGTACTTACCGTACTTCCATTTGCTTGGTTGGGGCGGCTTCTCCGCAGGCGCCACGCTCGAGTCGTGCCTCGAATCGATGGCCTTTCCCATCTTCATTTCTTTCAGATCGTACTCGAAGTGCTTGCCGCAATCCAGGCACACCACATAGCTTTTTCCCCGCGGCTGACCTGCCTTGCTGACAGGCGCCACCGGACGAGTGAGGCGGCGATGCGAGCAACGGAAAATCAGGTTGAGGATCGAGTCGATCATAAGCAAGGTACACCTGCAAGCGCAGGGCCACTTCGCCGGATCAGACCCGGATGAACCAGCCGCGCCGGTAGAGCACCCAGCCGAAGAGATACATCGCCAGCACGTATGCCACCGCGTATAGCAGCGATGCGTTATACGGCGACGCCAGCGGCGCGAACAAATGGTTGTACAACGGCGCCTTCAGATGCAATCCGCCGAGAGCCTCGTCGACAAGTTCGCTAGCCATATAAATCGCGATCGCGTTCATGCCCATGATGACCAGCGGCTTCACCGCGCGCCGGTAACCTAACCCGTCGATCAGCCAGAGAAAGCCGGCAAACAGCACAAAGTCGAGCCCCGCCATAAATAGCGTGAAGGAGTCCGTCCAGAGTTTCTTGTTGATAGGCAACCAGATATTGCAGATCAGGCCGGCAGCGATCAGCGGCACGCCGATGATGAGCAGCTTCCTGCAGCGGCTGCCTATATTGGCTTGCATGCTGACGATGTGGCCGGCGAGCAAGCCCAGAAGGCATGTCGCGATCGCGGGCAGAGTACTCACGATGCCCTCGGGGTCCCATGTCCGCGTCCAGCGATAATTGTGGGATCCGAGAACGATGCTGTCGATGTAATGCGCGAAATTGCGTTGCACGTCGAGATGGCCTGCGCCATAACCCGGAACCGGAGCGAACGCCATCAGTAGCCAGTACGCTGACATCAGCGAAACGATCCACACGATCTGCCCGCGCAGACGGGTAGTCAGGTAAATCGCGGCGGTAAAAAGGTAACAGATGGCGATGCGCTGCAACACACCGAGTATCCGCTGTGTCGACAGGCTGAACGCCGGATAAACATAGACCAGCACGCCCAGCAGGAAGAGAATTGCGGCGCGCCGGGCGGCGTCGCGAAAGAGGCGGCCGCGCGATTCGCCACGCTCCAGCCGTCGGCCCAGCGAAAGAGTCATGGCCAGCCCGACGATCCAGACGAACGAGGGGAAGACCACGTCCGTGGGAGTCCATCCGTGCCACTCGGCGTGCTCCAGCGGCCAATACACGTGGCGGCCATCGCCGGGAGTATTCACCAGAATCATGAACGCCATCACGGCGCCGCGGAAGGCGTCCAGTGAGACCAGCCGGGTAGACATAGAGGTGATCTTATCGCGACTCACCTTTCGCCGGGCCACCCGCCTGCGCCATCAATGCGGCCGACTCGCCGTCCCGGTGCTGCGCCTTCCGCAACTGTGCCCGGACCGCTATGCGCCAGCAGATCGATCGCCTGCAACATCTCGGACTCGGCAGCGGTGACCTTGCCGTCCGCCATCAGAGCTAACCCTTCCTGACTGAGCACGGAAGCCAGTAGCGGGCCGGCCGGTCCGAGCTTCTCGTAAATGAATCGCGCCTTGCGGAACAGCGGCAAGGCACGCTCAGGACGCCCGGCCTGCAGGTGGAGCGCGGCCGCGTTTTCGTATGCCATGGCCACTCCGATGCTCGTTTCCGGGCCTGAATCGAGGGCGCACTGCAACCCTTGCTCCCCGACCGCCAGAGCGTCATCGAGCCGCTCCTGACCCCGCGCACCAGCGAGAGTCCGAGCGGCCTGTGGCCCACCAGCACGTCGTGCGGATACCGCTCCTTCTCAATCTCGAGCGCCTCCGTCAGCGCCGCTTCGGCACGATCCAGTTGCCCCGTGAGCAGGTACGCGTGGCCCAGCCGGCTCAGACTGTAGACAGTGCCGATGTGGCGCGGACCCAACGCCCGGCGACGCAGCGGCAGGGCTTCTTCCAGCGCCTCAACCCCGAGATGCCATTTTCCGGATTTGCAGCCCAATTCCCCCAGGTTCAGCAGCCCGGTCGCAGCGTGCGTGTCGTACACCTGTCCCATTTGACCCGCCGCCGCTGCCTGTGCCCCCTTTCTCCGGAGCGCGTTCGAAGTGGGCCAGCCCTATCACAGTCGAAGGACGGGTTACACTCCGATTTGAATCAGGCCTTGATATACTGCCAATTCTCCATGCTGAAATGGATTGCTGTCTCCGTCTGCGCCCTGCCTCTCCTCGCACAGGAGCCCGTCCGCTATGAATTGCGCTTCCCCAACGCGGCGCACCACGAAGCGGAAGTGCGCGCGACCTTCTCGGGAGTGCGGCAGCCCATCCTCGAAGTGCTGATGAGCCGGTCCTCGCCGGGACGCTACGCGCTGCACGAGTTCGCCAAGAACGTCTACCGCTTCCAGGCGTCGGACGGGCAGGGCCACGCGCTCGAAGTCACGCAGCCGTCGCCGTACCAGTGGAACGTATCGGGCCACAAGGGCACCGTCGTGGTCGAGTACACCGTGTTCGGCGACCGCGCCGACGGCACTTACGACGGCATCGACCCCACGCACGCGCACCTGAATCTGCCGGCCACCCTGGTGTGGGCGCATGGCTTCGAGAAGTCGCCCGTCTCCCTGAAATTCGACCTGCCTGACGGCAGCGATTGGAAGATCGCGACGCAGCTCGCCCCGCATCCGGACGGCACGTGGACCGCGTCCAATATGGATCGCATGATGGACAGCCCGATCGAGATCAGCCATCACTATCTCGCCGAATGGAAGGTCGGCGACTCGCAATTCCGCATGGCGCTGCACCATCGCGGCACCGACGAAGAAGCGGCGGCCTTCGCGCGACTCTGCCAGGCGGTGGTCACCGAGGAAGCCGGCGTGTTCGGCGGCTTCCCCAGGTATGACAACGGCAACTACACCTTCCTGCTCGACTATCTTCCCTACGCCAGCGGCGACGGCATGGAGCATCGCAACTCGACCGTCATCTCCGGCGCGCGCGATCTGAAGGACGGCGCGGCGCAGATGATCGGCACCGTGGCGCACGAGTTCTTCCACTCGTGGAACGTCAAGCGCATCCGGCCTAAGACGCTCGAGCCCTTCGATTTCGAGCGCGCCGATATGTCGGGCGAGCTCTGGTTCGCCGAGGGCTTCACCAACTACTACGGTCCGCTGACGCTGAAGCGCGCCGGCCTCACCGACCTCGATCGCTTCGCGCGCGGCATGGGCGGTGCGGTCAGCGCCGTGCTCACGGCTCCAGGACGCCAGGTCTTCAACGTGATCGACATGAGCCGCCGCGCGCCATTCGTGGACGCCGCGACAGCCAACGACCCGGTCAACACGGCCAACACCTTCATCTCCTATTACACGTACGGGCAGGCGCTGGCCCTGGGCATCGACCTTTCGATCCGCGCGCGCTTCCCCGGCAAGAGCCTCGACGACTGGATGCGCGCCATGTACCGCGAGCATCCCGACTCCAACAAGCCGTACACGCTCGACGACCTGCAGAACACGCTGGCGTCGGTCACCGGCAAGGAGTTCGCGGCCGGCATCTTCAGCAAGCACATCTACGGCAAGGAGCCGATGGAATACGAAACTCTCCTGGCGCGCGCCGGCTTGGCCCTGCAGAAGCGCACCGGCGCCGCGGCTCGCACTTACCTCGGCGCGCAGGGCGTCCTGTGGAGCGACCGCGGCATGGAGATCACCGGTCCGACGCTCAACGGCTCGCCCCTGTACGCGGCGGGCGTGGATCGCGGCGACGTCATCACCGATTGGGACCGCGCCGCACCGCGCACCCAGCGCGACCTGGATGCCCTGGTCGAACGCCACAAGGCCGGCGACAAGATCCACCTGAAACTCGACAGCCGCGGCGGCAAGAAGGAGGTCGACATCGTGCTCGCCGAGTCCCCTGCCCTGCAACTGGTGCCGTACGAACTGGCGGACAAGCAGGTCACGCCGGAGATGACGGCGTTCCGTGAGGCGTGGCTGTCGTCCAAGGCGGTGCAGCCTCTGCCCAAGGTGATGAAGTACTGCCCGGTGTGCCGGCGCAGTCATCCCTTCGAGTTCGACAACTGCCCGTACGACGGCACGCCACTGCGAATCGTGCCGCTCAAGCCGGGCGCCGGCGGGCTGTAGTCCCATGCCGCTTTGGTTGAGCGAGGACGACGTCCGCCGCTGCCTCACTATGCCGGCTGTGATCGCCGCGATGGAACGGGCGCTCGCGGCCTTCTCCGCGGGACACATCGTGCAGCCGGTGCGGACATCGTTCGATCTGCGCGAGCGCGCCTTCATCGCGCTGATGCCGGCCTACGATCGCGAGCAAAGCGTGCTCGCCACCAAGACGGTGTCGGTGATTCCGGAGAACGCCGGCCGCGGCCTAGCCACGCACCTTGCGAACATCTCGCTGGTGAGCGGCGAGACGGGCGAACTGCTGGCGATGATGGACGGCCGCCTGATTACGGAAATGCGCACGGCCGCTGTATCGGCGATCTCGGTGAAGTACTTCGCGCGCCGGGGAGCAGCCGTGCTGGCGATTCTCGGGTCGGGCGTGCAGGCGCGCAGCCACGTGGAAGCGCTGACCGGGTTCGAAGAGGTCCGCGCGTGGAGTCCCAACCCGCACCACCTCGCGGACTTCGCCGAGGAGACGGGCGTGCGCGCGGCCGTATCGGCGGAAGAAGCCGTTCGCGACGCGGACGTCGTGGTGCTGGCGACCAACTCGGTGACGCCGGTGCTCGACGACGAGTGGGTGCGTCCCGGAGCGCATGTGATCTCGCTCGGGGCGGCCCGTCCCACGCAGCGGGAGATCGCGCCGGAGTTGGTCGGTCGAGCCCGGCTGGTGGTCGATTCGCGCGACGCGGCGGTCGTGGAATCGGGCGACATCGTGCAGGCCATCGCAGAGGGCCGCATCACGGCTAACGATGCGCGTCTGGAACTCGGCGAAGTGATCGCGGGGACTCCCGGTCGGCTCACCGACGATGAGGTCACGGTCTTCAAATCGCTCGGCCTCGCGGTCGAGGACCTGGCGGCGGCGCTGCTGGTCTACAAAGCGAACGCCGGTTGGTTACGGTGACATTTAAACAGGCTACGCTGTCACCTAATTCTTCGCATTCGAAGCGGAGCCGCGCGCGTGAGCAAGCGAGAATACTTCCCGTACCCGTCCTCACGGTCGCGGCTCCGCTCGGAGCGCGCCTGCGAGTTCCCGATGAGCCTACTTCCGCTTCACCGCCGACTCCACCGAAATTTGATGCTGGTCGAGGATAGTGCCGGTGGCCCGCTGGAGGGCGGCCTTCGCCTTCACCCACGAGCTCATGGCGGCGACCTCGGTGCTCTTGGCCTGCGCCAGGAGACTCTCGTACTGGATCACGAAGAACGCGGTCGACGCGCCGACCTCGAATTTGGCCTGCTCGGCCTCCAGGCTCTCCTGCTGGAACTTGCGCGCCTGGACGGCGGCGTCGTAGCTGGCGCGGGCGCGGCGCATCGCGATGAGCGCGTCCTCGACTTCGAGCTGCGCCTGATTCTGTAGCTGCTTCACGCGGACCTGCTGCTGCTTCACCTGGATCTCGTCGCGCGCCAGGTCGGCCTCGGCGATGCGGTTGTGAATCGGCACGGTGACCTGCAGTCCGATGCCGTAGGTCGGATAATCGCGCGCCAGGACCTGGCCGAGCACGCCGCCGTATCCGCCGTTCAGCCCGCTATTGGTCATGCCGCCCACCAGGTCCACTTCCGGGAGCGTGGCGTTCCTTGCGCCCTGCAGCCCGATGATCGAGTTCTCCACCTGGATGCGCGCCTGGCCCAGGTCGGGACGATTGGCAATGGCGTCGGAGATCAGGTCCTGGATGGGCCGGACATCCTCCGAGGGCGCGATCGTCAGAGCGTCGGTGGGGACGATCCGGACCGAACGGATCTCCTGGTTCTTGTCGCGGGTCAGCACGGTCTTGAGGATCGCCTCCTGCTCTTCGCGGAGGCCGGTGGAGTTGATCAGATCCTGCCGCGTCGAGAAGACCTGGGCATTGGCGCGCGTCAGTTCGACCTGCGCCAGCGTGCCTTCTTCGACCTGCGCACGCGTATCGGACAGGAGCTTCTCGGCCAGCGTGACCGTCTCCTGCTTCACCTTCTCGTCTTCGTACAGCGCCACGAAATCCGTATACAGGCGGATGACGCCGTAGACCGTCTGGATTAACTGCTGCTGGAAGAGCAGGCTGGAAATGCGCTGCTCGTTGCCGGCGATGCGGATGAACCGGCGATTCAGGCTCGAGCCGAAGCCGCGCAGCAGCGGCTGGGTGACGCTGAAGCCCAGACTCGACCCCGTAAACGGGTTGACGTCCACGTTCCGCGAATTCACGTTCTGGTGGCTGTTGGCGAAGTTGGCCGACACCTGCGTACCGGTCGAGAAGCCCTGCAAGTAGCCGGCATTGCCGGTGACGACGTTGCTCACCAGCGCGTTGGTGCCGGTGGTGAAAGTGCTGGCCTGGGGCGTGGTCTGGTGCGCCCAGTTCAACTGGCCGGTGACGGCCGGATCGTAAATCGGAACAGCGGTGCCGGCGGACTGGCCGACCGTGCCCTGCATGGACAGATTCGTGATCGGCTCGCCCAGCACGCCGAGTTCGAGCGCGTTTGCGGCAACCGACGCGCCGGAGGTCGCTGTCGTCGTATTCGCCCGATTGACCACCAGCGGACTGAGCGGACCACCCACGCCGGCGGGCACTTCGAGCAGGTTGAAGTTCAGGCCGCGGGTCAGACCACCGCCGCGAGTACGCGTGAGTTCTGTGGCCGCGATGGGCAGGTTGAAACGCTGCAGTTCGATATCGAGATTGTTCTCGATGGCCAGCGCCAGCGCATCCTGCAAAGAGAGGTAGAGATTGCCGGCGCGCATCAAATCGCGAACGCGCTGCGAGTTATCGAAGTTCAGTTGCTGTGGCGCGGCAGCACACAACATGGACGCCAGCAGGATGCTCAGAATTCGTTTGTGCGTCATTGATCGGTAGCAGTCTAGCCTTTTTGGGCAGGGCCTTTCTCGCCCGGCCGCACGGCTTTCACCTTGGCGCCCTCGCGAATGGCATCGCTGGGATTGACGGCGAGTTCCTGGCCTTCATCGAGTCCCGAGAGGACCTCCAGGGTCGCTCCGAAGTCGCGTCCCAATTGGATCCTGGTGAAATGGACGCCGCCGTCGGGCGCGACCACCGCGACCTGCGGACCATCGGCGCGGATCACCAGCGTATCGCCGGGGATGACCAGCGGCGGATTCTTCCGCGGAACCGAAAGATCGACCTGCGCGTACATGCCCGGCACCAGTTGGCCGCCGGAGTTCCCTAGTTGGACTTCGACCAGCAGCGTCCGGCTCGACGGATCGAGCGCATTCGAAGTGCGCGTGACGGTGGCCGGGAAAGAGCGGCCCGGCAGATCGGGAATGGCCAGGGTCGCGGTCTGGCCCACACGCACGGACTGCGAATCGACCTGCGGGACATTCAAGTATGTCCGCAGTCGGTCGGTCTGAGCGACGCGGTAGAGCAGCGTCGAGCCTTCGTTGACCAGCGCGCCGACATCGACATTGCGCACCGTGATGACACCGGCGAAGGGCGCGCGCACGGTCTGGTAATCGAGCAACTGGGTGAGACGCGCGACGTTCGCCTCGACCGCGCCGGCATTGCTGCGAGAGGCACTCACGGCCTTCTCCAAGGCTTGAACATTGGCCTGCTGGGAGGCCCACTGAAACTGGTAATTGTCGTTCTCCTGCTTCGAGACGACGCCGCGATCGAGCAGCTTCTTCCAGCGCTCTGCAGTCACCCGTGCCAGCGCTTCGTTGCTCTGCCCCTGCAGCAGCGCGGCCTGCGCCTGTTGAATGGCGGCGTTCGCCTGATCGACGGAGGCCTTGGCCTGCCGGATCTGCTGCTCCAGTTCGGGAGCCTCGATCTCGGCGAGCACCTGGCCGGCCTTGACGCGATCGCCGATATCGGCATTGCGCTTTTTGATGTAACCGGAGGCGCGCGCCAGAATGGGGGCCTCGGTCACCGCCTGAATGTTGCCCGGCAGCATCAGGCTCGCTTTCGAGCCGCTACGCTCCACCTTGACCACGTTGACCAGCGGCAAACTCTGCGTGGTGTTGTCCGATTCGGCCGCGAGCACCTGTTCGCGCTTTTGCCGAGGCAGGTAACCCAGGTAGTACCCGGCGATGGCCAGGGCCGCGAGCATCAGAACCACGACGAGCAGCGAGCGATAACCGGGGGCGCGGCCGGCCTGCTTCTCCTCATGGTGCTTCTGTTGTTCGCCCAACTGCCGCTTGAGCCGGTCTACTTCGGAGCGCAACTGTTCTTCGGTTGAATTGATCTGGTTCATGCGAAATCCTCACCGGGCATCGTTTCGTCCTGCAAGTGTGCGTGTTCCTCCTCGATAATCCTGCGCTCGAAATCCACCGGAGGCTTGGTCCGCAGGAGGCTGTAGACCAGCGGCACGATGAACAGAGTCGTCACCGTGGCCAGCAGCAGACCGCCGATCACCGCGCGGCCCAGCGGCGCATTCTGCTCGCCGCCTTCGCCGAGTCCCAGAGCCATGGGCGCCATGCCGATGATCATCGCGCTGGCCGTCATGATGACCGGGCGGATGCGCGTGTAGCCTGCCGACAGCGCCGCTTCGAGAGCGTTCATGCCCTCTTCCCGCTGATCGTTGGCGAAGACCACCATCAGAATACTGTTCGCCGTGGCCACACCGATACACATGATCGACCCCATCAACGACGGCACGCTGAACGTGGTCTGCGTCAGGAACAGCATCCACACGATCCCGGCCAGCGCTCCCGGAAGCGCCATCAGAATGATGAACGGATCGAGCCAGGATTGGAAGTTCACCGCCATGAGCAGGTAGACCAACACGACGGCGAAGATCATCCCGAGCCCTAGCCGGTAGAACGAACTCTGCATCGTGGACACCTGGCCGCGGACGTCGAGCGTGGTGCCGCGGGGCGCCTTTTCGGCCGCCTGATCGACAATTCTCTGCACGGCCGAACCAACCGAGCCGAGGTCGCGCCGATCGACATTGGCGTAGATATCGTAGACCGGCTGCACGTTATAGTGGTTCACGATCTCGGCCGATACGGAGCGCGAGACGCCGGCCAGATTGGACAGCAATTGCGGACCGCCCTGCAGCGCGCCCGGATTGCCATACGCCGCCGATGCCTGGTTCGGACCGGCGCCGACCGAAGTGTTCACCGCGTTTGCCACGCCACCGAGCGAGGTCGCCGTGTTGGTGGTGAAGGCGAAGGCCGGAGCGATGGGTGTCCGCATCAGAGCGTCCAGCGAATTCATGCGGTACTGCGGCGTCTGCACGGAAACGAAGTAGCTGACGCCGCTCTTCCAATCGAGCCACTGCGTGGGCGCCACCTGTCCGCTGGATGCCAGCGAGACGAGCAGGCTGTTACTGACGTCCTTCTGGGTCAGCCCGACCTGGCCGGCTTTGTTGCGATCGACGTTGACATCGATCTCGGGCCAGTCGACCACCTGATGAATGTGGACGTCAGCAGCGCCGGGGATGCGCGAAATCTTCTCGCGCAGGTCGGTCGCGATCTGGTAATTGGCGGCGGCGTTGCGGCCGAGCACCTGCACATCGATGGGCGCCGGCAGTCCGAAATTCAGAATCTGGTTGGTGATGTTGGCGGCCTCGAAGAAGAAGACGATGTTCGGGAACTGCTGGTGCAGCCGCTTGCGCAAGACGTCGATGTACTCGGCGGTGGGTCCGTGATCCTCTTTATTGAGGGAGATCAGAATGTCGCCGTCGGCCACACCGAGGGTCGGATTGTCGCCGAACGCGAGATTGAAGCCGCCGTTGGGAATGCCGATGTTGTCGATGATGGTATCGATCTCGCGCTCCGGGATCACCTGGCGGATTTCGCGTTCAATATCGCCGAAGATGACCTCCGTCTGCTCCAGGCGCGTGCCGGAGGGAGCGCGGGCATGCAGGCGCATCTGGCCGGAATCGACAGTCGGGAAAAAGTCGCGGCCGATGAAGCCGATGAGTCCCAGGGATGCGACCACGAAGAGGCCGAAGGCGAGCAGCACCGGCGCGCGATGATGCAGGCACCATTCGAGGATGGAGCGGTACGATTCGCGCATCAGCTCGAAGCGGCGATTAAAGAGATAGTGGACCTTCCAGATGAAGCCCTTGCCGCCGGCCGTTTCGCCGTGCTTGCCCTGCGCGTAGAGCTTCACTTCCGGGCGGAGCATGTAGTGCACCATGGTCGGGATGAGCGTCCGCGAGAGGAAATAGGACGCCATCATGGCGAAGACTACCGCTCCGGCGAGCGGGGTGAACAGGTACTTCGCGGCGCCGGTGAGCAGCAGGACGGGCACGAATACGATGCAGATCGACAGCGTGGAAACGAAGGCGGGGGCGGCGATCTGCTGGGCGCCATCGAGCACCGCGCGCACGAGCGGCTTCTTCATGGCCATGTTGCGATGGGTGTTTTCGATTTCCACCGTGGCGTCGTCGACCAGAATGCCGACCGCGAGGGCGAGTCCTCCGAGCGTCATCACGTTGATGGTGGCGCCGAGCGCGCTGAGGACGATCAGCGATACCAGGATCGACAGCGGAATGGAGATGCAAACGATGATGGTGCTGCGCCAACTGCCCAGAAACATCAGGATCATCAGGCCCGTGAGCATGGCCGCGATAACGGCCTCCCGGACCACGCCCGCGATGGCGGCGCGCACAAACAGCGACTGGTCGAACAACTGGCGGACATGCAGTTCGGGGGTGATGCCGGCGAGGATTCTGGGCAGCGCGGCCTTCACGTTGTTGACGACCGAAAGCGTCGACGCCTTGCCGTTGCGCAGGATGGTGAGCAGCGCGCCGCGGGTTCCGTTGGTGCGAACGATGGCGGATTGCACGGTGTAGCCGTCGCGGACCTGGGCCACGTCGCGGACGTATACCGGCGCGCCGTTTACGAATTTGACCGGCAGGTTGTTGAGCTCGTCGAGCACGCGCGGACTGCTGTTGAGGCGGACGGTGTAATCGATCGCGCCGATCTTGGCGTCGCCGGCGGGCAGGATGAGGTTCTGGTTGCCCAGCGCGTTAGAGACGTCGACGGGCGAGAGTCCTTTGGCGAAGAGCTGCGCAGGGTCGAGATCGACCATGACCTGGCGGAAGCGGCCGCCGTAGGGCAGCGGCACGGCGGCGCCCTGAATCGTCGCGAGCTGCGTGCGGATGAAGTTCTGGCCGTAGTCGAAGAGTTCCTGCTCGCTGAGGGTCTTGCTTTCGAGGCCCAACTGGAGGATGGGGACGCTGGAGGCGTCGTATTTAATGATGCTGGGGGGCGTGGTCCCGGGCGGGAAGATGCGCAGCAGGGTCTGGGCGATGGCGGTGACTTGGGAGAGGCCGACCTCCACCTTGGCGTTGGGCTGGAAATAGACGCGGGTGACGGAGTAGCCGCCATACGACTGCGACTCCATGTGTTCGATGTCGTTGACCGTGGTGGTCATGGAGCGCTCGAAGATGGTCACCATGCGCTTCTCCATCTCTTCGGCCGAGAGGCCGCCAAAGCTCCACACGACGCTGACGACCGGAATATCGATGTACGGGAAGATATCCACCGGCATCGAAACGATGGCACTGGTACCGAGGATGGCTATGAGCACAGCCATCACGACAAAGGTGTAAGGACGCCTAAGGGCAAGTCGAACAATCCACATGCTGTTTGTACTGGTTCCGCCCAGCGTCGGAGCTGGCGCTAAAGGTACTGGGCTTAGCTTCTATGATATTCGATGCACGGGAATTCCGAATGATGCCAGGGGGGCAGCGCGCGATAGCCCTTTGGGGCTAGCGGCGGGTGGGGGATCGGGATTCGTGTTGGCAAGCACTTCCTCAGGTGTCGCTCCATAAGGCAGTTTCGCCATGATATCGAAGCGCGCGCTCACGTCCCCGCCTCCCGGCAACTGGAAAGGTTTAATTCCAAATGCGTACTGGATCAGGTCATCGAGCGACATAGCCCCAAAGTCCGCCAGGGCCCTATCGATCTTCACGCCCACATGGGTACTGTGCGACCGCACTAATTCGGTCAGATCCGGAGCCGGCTTAATGGACGCGACTTCGAAACCCGGTTCACTCTGCGCGAACACAGCCGGCATAGTGAGTAGTGCGATGCTCGCGAATAGCCGATAAGTCGGAGGATGTCCGTTTTCTAGTTGAAACGCGCGACGGAAGTTCACCCTGATCATGCCACAGTAGCGCGGCGAAGGGGAATGTCCTTGATGACTGCCAGTTCGAGTTCTTTGATCAGGATCGGGATTTCACGGT
>Ga0105240_10005608_pt1 | contig 18633 bp, 18 predicted proteins | sample KBSC54metaG_FD_80426 | JGI IMG/M metagenome (GOLD analysis project Ga0105240, IMG submission 80426) | Corn rhizosphere microbial communities from Kellogg Biological Station, Michigan, USA - KBS C5-4 metaG | ecosystem: Host-associated > Plants > Roots > Rhizosphere > Soil | place: Michigan, USA... | reverse complement strand
GGGCTGAAGGAGACCGCGGGCCGCGCCGAGCTGGAGGCGCTGCTGTCCGGCGAGGCGGACGGCAACGACTGCTACATCGAGATCAACTCCGGCGCCGGCGGCACCGAGTCCAACGACTGGGCTCTGATGCTTCTGCGCATGTACACCCGCTGGGCCCAGGCCCATGGCATGCAGGTGGAGTTCGTCGAGGAGACCGGCGGCGAGCAGGCCGGGATCAAGTCGGCCACCGTCAAGGTGGCGGGACCCAATGCCTACGGCTGGCTGAAGACCGAGGCCGGCGTCCACCGCCTGGTGCGCATCTCTCCCTACGACTCCAACGCCCGGCGGCACACCAGCTTCGCCTCGGCCTGGGTCTATCCGGTGGTGGATGACCGCATCGAGATCGAGATCAACCCGGTCGATGTGCGCACCGACACCTATCGCTCGTCGGGCGCCGGCGGCCAGCACGTGAACAAGACCGACTCAGCCGTGCGCCTGACCCACATGCCCACCGGGATCGTGGTCGCCTGCCAGAACCAGCGCTCGCAGCACCAGAACCGCGACCAGGCCTGGAAGATGCTGCGGGCGCGCCTGTACGAACTGGAGCTGGAGAAGCGCGAGGCGGCCGCCGCGCTTGTCGAGGAAGGCAAGAGCGACATCGGCTGGGGCCACCAGATCCGCAGCTACGTCCTGCAGCCCTACCAGATGGTCAAGGACCTACGGACCGGGGTCGAAACCTCGGACACCGCCGGCGTTCTCGACGGCGACCTCGACCAGTTCATGGCCGCCTCGCTGGCGCAAAAGGTGGGCGCGACGCGCGAGTCGGAGGGGTAGCGCGCCCCCCGCCAACGGTGGTTGGCCGTGCGCCTCAGCCTGCTAGGGTCTCTGCCAATCAGAACCCGCAGGGAGAGGCGCCGGCCATGGACGATGCAGCACAAACTGACGCGGCGGCGGTTGCCGAGACCTATGGCGCCCATTTGCCGCTGGCAGGCGACCGGTTGGCCGGCAAGGTGGCTCTGATCTCCGGCGCCGGTGGGGAAGGGTCCGTGCTTGGCATTGGTGCAGCGACGGCGGTGCTGTTCGGGGCGCAGGGCGCGGCGGTCATCCTGTTCGACGTGGACGAGACGCGCGCCGAGACCACGCGAGCGCTGGTCGAGCGCTGCGGCGGGCGCGCCAGAATCGTCACCGGCGATGTTCGCTCTGCGGGCGACTGCGCGCGGGCTGTTCAGGCCGCGGTCGATCATTTCGGCGGCCTCGATGTCCTGATCAACAACGCCGCCATCGCCCGGTCGGCCGATATCGATTCGGTCACCGAAGAGATCTGGGACGCGACCATCGACATCAACCTGAAGAGCGTGATGCTGCTGAGCAAGGCGGCCGTCCCGGCGCTGGCCGTGCGCGGCGGCGCGATCGTCAACCTGTCGTCCATCGCCGCGCTGCAGGCCTTCGGAACCATCGCCTACGCCGCGTCCAAGGGCGGCGTGATCTCCATGACCCACGACATGGCCTACACGCTCGGGCCGCGGGGCATCCGGGTGAACTGCATCTCGCCGGGCCACCTCGCCACGCCGATGGGTGGCGTGCATGACGCCTCGCGGCGGGCCATGCGTCGGCGGGTGACGATGCTCGGGGTGGAGGGCACCGCCTGGGACGCGGCCTGGGCGGCCCTGTTCCTGGCGGGTCCCGAGTCGCGCTGGATCAGCGGCGTCAATCTCACTGTCGACGCCGGCACCATCAAGCTGACCGCGTTCTCGACCCTGAAGGCCGCGGAGGGCGCCGCCTAGAGCCTGAAGTGATGGCGCGCAGCTCACGGCTCTTTCCGGGGATCGCCGCGGCGCTGACGAGCCTGGGCATCGCGCATGGGGCCGGATCCGATGCCGCGCCGGCTCACTGGGAGCCGGTCCTGATCGCCAATGCGTCGTCGCGGGCGATCGTGGGCCTCTAAGTCGACCGCGTCGACTGGAGCGAGGCGCTGGGCGGCGCAGTCATCGCGCCGGGCGCCGAAGTGCGCATCGTGATCCCGATCGAGGGCGATTTCTGCCGGTACGATTTCAAAGCGACCTTCGTCGACGACGCAGTGGTCGAGCAGCGCGACGTCGATGTCTGCAAGGTGACGACGGTGCGCTTCGCGCGCTAGATCGGGCGGTCTATGATCGGCCCCCGGGGACCGGGAGGGGACCATGCTCACCGTCTACCACCTCAGCACGTCGCGCTCCGAGCGGATCATCTGGCTGATGGAGGAGCTGGGCGAGCCCTATGAGCTGGTCCGGTTCCAGCGGGTGAACATGCGCTCGCCGCCCGAGATGAAGGCGGTGCATCCACTCAACAAGGCGCCGACCATCCGCGACGGCGACCTGACCCTCATCGAGTCCGGGGCCATCGTGGAGTACATCGTCGAGCGCTACGGCAAGGGCCGGCTGCGGCCCGACGGCGCGTCGGACGAGTATGGGCGATACCTGCAATGGGTGCATTTCGCTGAGGGCTCGCTGATGCCGGTGCTGGTGCAGGTGATGCGCGCCTCAGGCTTGTTCGGCGGCGCGCCGTCGCCGGAGCTGGCGGACTTGCGCGCCACGAGCGACCGATACCTCGACTTCGTGGAGGGTGAGCTTGCGGGCCGGTCATACTTCGCCGGCGAGGCGTTCACGGCCGCCGACATCATGATGGGCTATGACCTGTCGCGGGCGGACCGGGTCGCCGACCTCGCGCGCCTGCCGAACATCTCCGCCTACCGCGCCCGGATCGCCGAGCGGTCCGCGTACCGCAAGGCGATGGCCATCGCCAATCCGCCGGCCTGATCGCGTTCCGGCAATGTCGCGAAAGCGTTGGGCCCCATGACGGGGAGGGAAGGCGGCTGGCGTGATCTGCTCGCCGACGGCCGCGGGGCCCGGCTGGCACTGATCTGTCTCGGTGTCTGGCTGAACGCCGCCGACTCCCTGGTCACCACCACCATCATGCCCAGTGTCGCCCGTTCGCTGGGCGGCTATCCCTACTTCAGCTGGGCGACGGCGGCCTACATGGTCGGCGCGATCTTCTCGGGCGCGACAGCAGCGCGACTGTCGGCGCGGATCGGACTGCGCCAGACGATGATCCTGGCCGGCCTCGTCACAGCCGCCGGCTGCGCGGTGAGCGCGTTGGCGCCGGACATGATCGTCCTCGTCGCCGGCCGGGCGGTGCAGGGCCTGGGCGCCGGCTGGATCCTGGGCGCCTGCTACGCCGCAATAGGGGCGGTGTTTCCCGAGCGCCACCTGGCGCGAGTGTTCGGGCTGATGAGCGCGATCTGGGGCGTGGCGCTGGTGCTCGGCCCGCTGATCGGGGGCCTGTTCGGCGAGGGGGCGCAGTGGCGCAACCTGTTCTGGGCCTTCGGCGCCCAAGCCCTGGCGTTCACCGCGGCCGTGCCCGCGCTCGCGCCCTCGACCAGAGGCAAGGCCGGCGCTGCGGCGCCGTGGCGGCAGTTGGCGTTGGTGCTCTTCGGCGTATTCCTGATCGGGGCGGCGGACATCACCGGCAGCGCCTGGATCTCGGCCGCCCTGGGCCTCGCCAGCTTGATCGCCTTCATTGCCGCCGTCCGCCTGCCCGAGCCTTCCAACGCCAGCCTATTCCCCCGGGATGCGGGGCGGCCGGACACGCTGATCGGCGCGGGCTACCTGTCGTTCTTCGCGCTTAGCGCGTCATCGATGGGTTTTTCGGTCTACGCCCCGGCGTTGCTGCAAAGGCTATACGACCTCAGCCCGCTGGAGTCGGGTTACGCCGCCGGAATGGAGTCCCTGGGCTGGACGCTGGCCGCCCTGATGGTGGCCGGCTGGCCGCCGGCCTGGCACGGCCGGGCGATCCGCTTTGGCGGCGGCTGCATCGTCGTCAGTCTTGCGGCGCTGGCGGTGGTGATCCGCCTCGGGCCGCTCTGGGGGATGTTCGTGGCGGCGTTCGTCCTGGGCGCCGGATTTGGCCTGACGTCCGGTTTTGCGAGCCGGCGGCTGATTGCTGCGGCGGCCGAGGACGAGCGCGAACTCGCCTCGGCCGGCATCAACAGCATGCGCCTGGTTGGCAACGCCGCCGGGGCCTGCTTTTCGGGCGTGATCGCCAACCTGCTGGGCCTGGCGGCCGGCGTCACCCTGGAAGCGGCGCAGGCCTCATCGGTCTGGCTGTTCGCCCTGGCGACGCCGGTGGCGCTGGTGGGCGCCGCCGCCGTCTGGAAGGTCGGCGGCGACCGGGTGGCCGAAGCCTAGGCCGAGGCGGCGGGCGCCGACTTGGCGTTCAGCGAGGATGCCGACGAGAGCGGCGGGCTGGCGGGCTCGCTGCTGGCGGGGGCGGCGGCCGGGCGCTGTGGCGGGGTGATGGTCGCCGGCCGTTGCAGGCGCAGGCTGCGGCCCTGGAAGAAGGCGCCGGTTTCCATGGCGAGCTGCTCGTGGGTGATGTCGCCGTCCACGTGGCAGGCGCCGTAGAGGCGGACCTGCTTGGCGGTGATCGAACCGGACACCTTGCCGCGAACCTCGACCGCCTCGGCGTAGATGCCGCCGTCGACCTGGCCGCCGTCGCCAACGGTCACATGCTCGACCCGGATGTCCCCCTTCACCGTCCCGTCGATCTGGATCTCGCCGCCGCCGGAGATGTTGCCCTCCAGGATCATGTCGGCGCCAATGACCGACGCCCCGCGGGGGGTGCGGTTCGCCGCCACGGGTGGCCGGGACTCGGCCTGCATGGAGGGGGCCGGCGCAGGCGCCGCTGGCTGAGGAGCCGGGGTGGCGGGATTGGCGCCGGGGGTCGGGTTAGAAGTTGGTTTGCTGAACATAGTCACCGGCCTTTACGAAGCGGAGGGGGTTTTGGGCGCGGCCGTTCACCCACACCTCGTAGTGGAGATGGGTGCCGGTGGAACGGCCGGTGGAGCCCATGGCGCCGATTCTTTGACCGACGGCCACGTGCTGTCCAACCTGGACGGAGATGGCGGAGAGGTGGGCGTAGCGGGTCTTGAAGCCGTGGCCATGGTCCACCTCGATGGTGTTCCCGTAGCCCGAGCGCACGCCGGTGAAGGAGACGATGCCCGGCGCGGTCACATCGATCGGGCTGCCGTAGGCGCCGGCGAAATCCTGGCCTGCGTGGTAGGCAGGCTCGCCGGTAAACGGGTCCATCCGCGCGCCGAAGCCACTGGTCTCGCGCACGTTCACGGCAGGGCGGGCGAGGGGCAGGTCGTGGGCCGAAGCGTCCAGGCCCTGCAGGTCCGACAGGTCCGACACGGCGTGCTGGATACGGCCGGCGAAGTCCTCGTCGACGTCGAGCACGGCGGCGAGGGCGCGCGGGTCCTTCGCATCGATCAGAGGGCCGCCGAGGTCATGGCCGCTGGCGGCGTAGACGTCCGGGTCGAGGCCGGCGAGGCGGAAGGCGAGGCGCAGGCGATCGGCGCGATTGCGGGCGAAGGTCTCGGCCGCGTCGATCAGCCGGTCCTGGTCCTGCCGGACCACCTGCAGCCGCTGGCTGGGGGTGGCGTTGGGGCCGGCCGTGCGGGAGATGATCGGCGCCAGCGCCGAGGTCGCGCCGGGCGAGCCCTTGAGGTCGCTGAGCAGCATGATCAGCGCGGCGTTGCGCTTCTCGACGCCGTTGGCGATGTCCTCGAAGGTGCCGCCGGTGGCGTTCAACTGGGCGACCGCGTTGTTCAGGCGCGCATCGCGGTCAGCGATCCAGCGCTCGTACTTGGCCTCGGTGCGCACAACCTCCTGTTCGCCCTTCGACGGGGTGAACACGGTGACCATGGTCGCAGCCGTGGAAATGCCGAGCCACATCGCGGTGACGGCCACGCCGCCGGCGATCATCAGCTGGCGTTGGGTGGTGAGCACGAAGCCGCGCATCTCGCCGCCGGAGCGCAGGTAGAGGTGACGTTCGGGGAACAACTCTTCCAGCCAGCGGGCGAGGCGCGCAAAGCGTCGTAGGCTCATGACGTCCCCCGCGTTTTGTCCGACGGCAGCGCGATATGCCCTCATCCTTCCCCAAAGCGCAACCCGTCTCGGGCCGCGCGGCAGGCGTTCGAGGGTGCGTCATGATCGCGCCACAACAGGGCCACGCTTCAGCCAGGAACCTGCGTGCTCTGGCCCAAGCACAGTGAGTCGACTGGCCAGTATTGGGGTCCAATCTGGCCTGGGGAAAAGTCGTTGCTGCACTGGTGCGGCCGGGTCGCGACAAACCGACATGCGACCGATGGCTGCACGACTCTCGTCAAGCAGCGGCCAATGACTGCGCCGCCTTTAGCACCTCGGAAACGTGCCCAGGCACCTTCACCTTGCGCCAGACGCGCTGGATGACGCCGTTCTTGTCGATCAGGTAGGTCGAGCGGTCGATCCCCATGTACTTGCGTCCGTACATGCTTTTCTCGACCCAGGCGCCGTAGCGCTCCACGACGTCATCCTCCTTGGCCGAGCCAAGCTCGATCTTGAGGTCGTACTTGGAGCGGAACTTGCCGTGGCTGGCGGCGGAGTCCTTAGAGACGCCGACGACGGTCACGCCGGCCTTCTCGAAGTCGTCCGCCGCGGCGCTGAACCCCTGCGCCTCGGCCGTGCAACCCGAGGTGTCGTCCTTGGGATAGAAATAGAGCACCACCGGCTTGCCCTTCAGTCCCGCCAGCGAAACGCGGCCGCTGTCGGTGGGCAGGTCGAAGTCGGGGGCCTTGTCGCCGGCGGCCAGGCTCATGTTGGTGCTCCGCGGTTGCGTGACCGTGTCCAACCACCTTGGCCGCGAGGTGGCAAGGGTGGGACGGCGACGATGTGCAGGCGATCCCACGGCGCCAAGCGACCCGTGCAGGCCGGCGCAGCGGGATCACGAACACAGCGTGCTGATCAAATAGGTTTGATCAGCACGATCTTTTTCCGCCCCGCCGCCAGCTTGATCACTCCATCCGGACCGAGGTCGGCGGGCGTCAGCGTGCGTTGGCCGTCCTTCTCGACCGCGTCGTTGATTCGCAGGCCGCCGCCCTGGGCGAGCCGGCGGGCGTCCGAGCGCGAGGCGGCCAGGCCCGCGTCGGCCGCGACCGTGGCGAGCGGCAGGCCGGCCTCCAGATCGGCTCGCGCGACCTCCATCGTCGGCAGGTCGGCCGAGAGGCCGCCGGCCTCGAAGGTCGTCCGGGCGGCTTCTGCCGCGGCCTCGGCGGCGGCGCGGCCGTGCAGCAGGGCGGTGGCTTCCGTCGCCAGCACCTTCTTGGCCTCGTTGATCTCGGCGTTCCTGAGGTCGGCCAGCCGCGCGATCTCGTCGAGGGGCAATTCGGTGAACAGCTTCAGGAAGCGGCCGACGTCGGCGTCCTCGGTGTTGCGCCACATCTGCCAGTAGTCGTACGGGCTGAGCCGGTCGGCGTTGAGCCACACCGCACCGCCCACGGTCTTGCCCATCTTCTCGCCCGACGCGGTGGTGAGCAGAGGCGTGGTGAGGCCAAAGGTCTGGCGGCCAGCTTTGCGACGGACGAGTTCGACGCCGTTGATGATGTTGCCCCACTGGTCGGAGCCGCCCATCTGGAGCGAGCAGCCGAAGCGGTTGGAGAGCTCCAGGAAGTCGGTCGCCTGCATGAGCATGTAGTTGAACTCGAGGAAGCTCAGCGGCTGCTCGCGCTCGAGCCGCAGGCGCACCGAATCGAACGTGAGCATGCGGTTGATCGTGAAGTGCACGCCGAACTCGCGCAGGAACTCGACGTAGCCCAGCTTCTCCAGCCAGTCGGCGTTGTTGACCATGATCGCATCGGCCGGGGCGTCGCCGAAGGCCAGGAACTTCTGGAACGTGCCCTTGATGCTGGCGAGGTTGGCGTCGATCACTGCATCGGTCAGCAAAGGGCGCTGCTGGTCCTTGTCGGTGGGGTCGCCCACTTTGGTCGTGCCGCCACCCATCAGCGCGATGGGCCGGTGGCCGCACTTCTGGAACCACCGCAGCATCATGATCGAGATCAGGTGGCCGATGTGCAGGGAGTCGGCCGTGCAGTCGTAGCCGACGTAAGCTGTCACCACGCCCGATGTCAGGGCGGCGTCCAGGGCCTCGATGTCGGTGATCTGGTGGATGTAGCCGCGCGCCTGCATCACGCGCAGGAAGTCGCTCTTCGGCTGGAAGGTCGAAGGCTCGGCGTCGGCGGGGGACATGACGGGCTCCTTGGGCGGGGTGGCTTTCGGCCGGAGACCGTCTCTTGGCAAGAGCCCGGCGCCGGCAGTGGGCGGCGCAGGCGTAGTGACCGGCCGCTCGCTAGATCGGCGAGCGGTAATAGCGGCGGCGAAGGCGGACGCTGGCGGTCATTGCGGCGCTAGCTACCCGCGGCGCCCTGTGGCAGTCAACCGAGATGCGCGTTCTCGGCTTCATGACCGGCACCTCGCTCGACGCCGTGGACATGGCTGTCATCGACACCGACGGCGTGGAAATCCTGGGGCTGGGTCCGACGGGCGAGAAGAAGCTGGACCCGGCGGTTCGGGCCCTGGTCGAGGCCGCGACGGCCGATGCGCTGGCCTGGGCGGCGGGCGCACCGGAGCCGAGCAGCTTCGCGCCCGCCGCCACGGCCGTGGCCGCCGAGCACGTGGCCGCGGGCCTCGCGTTCATGACCCGCCACAGGCTGCTGCCGCAGGACCTGACGCTGATCGGTTTGCAGGGCCAGACCGTGCTGCACGCGCCGACGACGCCGGAGAGGCGCGTGGGCCGCACGGTGCAGCTGGTGGACGCCGACGCAGTGGCGCGCGGCCTCGGCATATCGGTGATGTACGACTTCCGCTCTGACGACGTTGCCGCGGGCGGGCAGGGGGCGCCGCTGGCCCCGGTCTACCATGCCGCCCTGGTGCGCTATTCCAACCTGCAGACCCCGACGGCGGTGCTGAACCTCGGCGGTGTCGGCAACGTGACCCTGGTGCGGTCCGACGGAAGCCTGCAGGCCTTCGACACCGGCCCCGCCAACGGGATGATCGACCTGCTGGTTCAGGCGCGGGGCGCCGGGCGTTATGACGAGGGTGGACGGCTGGCGAGGGCGGGACGAGCAGACGACGGTATCCTCGCCGCCTACCTCGGCCATCCGCACTTCAGGCAGCAGGGGCCAAAGTCGCTCGATCGTTACGATTTCTCGCTGGAGCCAGTGGCCGACCTGTCGCTCGAAGATGCGGCCGCCACCCTGACCGCGTTCGCCGCGGAAGCAGCGGCGCGGGGAGTGCGTGCGTGTTCCGAGGTTCCGTTGCGCCTGGTGGTCGCCGGCGGCGGCCGCCACAACGCGGCGCTGATGGCGGCCATCCGTGACCGTCTGTCGATCCCGGTGCTCTCCGCGGAAGAGGTGTTCTGGCGCGGCGATTCGATCGAGGCCGAGGCGTTCGCCTACCTCGCGGCGCGGGCGATGCTGGGTCTGCCGATCTCGTTTCCGGAAACGACCGGGGTACCGGCGCCGATGAGCGGCGGGCGGATCGCCCACCCCTGACCCTAGGCTGGCTGGGCGGCGAGGCGCCGGTCGAGGTACGCGCCGACACGCTGTTCGACCTCCGACAACTGGTTCTGCCAGAAGTGGCCGGCGCCTTCGACGAGATCGTAATCGATCACGATGCCCTTCTGGGTGCGCAGCTTGGAGACCACGCGCTCCACTTCGACCGGCTGGGTGATGGTGTCGGCCGAGCCGTGCAGGATCAGGCCGGAGGCAGGGCAGGGGGCCAGGAAGGAGAAGTCGTAGGTGTTGGTCGGCGGCGACACCGAGATGAAACCGTCCGTCTCTGGCCGGCGCATCAGCAATTGCATGCCGATCCAGGCGCCGAAGCTGTAGCCGGCCACCCAGCACTGCGACGCGGCCGGGTTGGTGGTCTGCAGCCAGTCGAGCGCCGTCGCGGCGTCCGCCAGCTCACCGATGCCCGAATCGAACTCGCCCTGGCTGCGGCCTACGCCGCGGAAGTTGAAGCGCATCACCGAGAAGCCGCGCTTCATGAACAGGTGGAACAGCTGCACGCTGACCGGATTGTCCATGTGGCCGCCGGCCTTCGGGTGTGGATGCAGGATCAGCGCGATCGGCGCGGTCTCGTCCTTGCGGGGGGAGTAGCGGGCTTCGATCCGGCCGGCAGCGCCGGTGAGCACGAGTTCGGGCATGGGGCGACTTCTTCAGGCGCGCCGGACAATAGTTGACCACGGCGCTTGGTTTTCCTACATGGACCCCAGGGCCTCCCCTGCAAGAGGGGCGTCGCCGAAGGGCGGCGGCTTTTAGCAAAAGCGTCCGGCAAAATGCGAGAAAATAGCGACCTGCCGTCATGCAGCTGAGCACCAAAGGACGTTACGCCGTCATGGCCATGACCGACCTGGCCTCGCGCGACAGCCTGCGCGCGGTGGCCTTGGCGGACATTGCCGAGCGCCAGCAGCTGTCACTGGCGTACCTGGAGCAGCTGTTCGCGCGCCTGCGCCGGCGCGGGCTCGTGACATCGAGTCGCGGCCCGGGCGGCGGCTATCGCCTGGCCAAGCCGGCCTCGGAGACGTCCGTCGCCGAGGTGGTGACGGCGGTGGACGAGCCGCTGAAGGCGGTGCGCTGCAGCGGCGGCGCGAAGGGCTGCATGCACGGCGGCGCGCGCTGCCTGACCCACGACCTTTGGGAAGAGACCGGTCGCCAGATCCACGACTTCCTGGCCAGCGTGACGCTGGCGGACGTGGTCTCGGGCAAGCTGCGCGCGAAGGCGGCGGCATGAGCGTCTACCTGGACTACAACGCCACGGCCAAGGTCCGCCCCGAGGCGGCGGCGGCGGTGGCGCACGCCCTGGAACTGGGCGGCAACCCGTCGTCTGTCCACGCAGCCGGCCGGGCCGCGCGGGCGCTGATCGAGACGGCGCGCGACGAGGTCGCAGCGCTGGTGGGCGCCAAGGCGCCGTCGGTGGTGTTCGTGAGCGGCGGGGCGGAGGCCGACACCCTCGCCATCGAGAGTGCTGTGGTCGCGGGCTGCGACCGGATCATCGTCGGGGCGACCGAGCACGACGTGGTGACTGAGCCAGCGCGGGTGAGCGGCCTGCCGGTCGAGACCTGGCCCGTGGATGGCCGCGGCGTCGCAGATCTCGCCTGGCTGGAGGCGGCGCTGGCCCGCGGCGGCCGGCCGCTGGTCTGCCTGATGCTGGCCAACAACGAGACCGGCGTGATCCAGCCGGTGGCCCGGGCGGCCGATCTGGTCCGTGCGGCAGGCGGCTGGCTGCACGTCGATGCGGTCGAGGCGGCCGGCAAGATCGCGGTCGATTTCAATGCGCTGGGCGCGGACACCCTGGCGCTGTCGGCGCACAAGTTCGGTGGTCCCCAGGGCGTCGGCGCCCTGGTCGCCGGGCCGCGGGCCACCCTGTCTCGCCGCCTGCACGGCGGGGGCCAGGAGCGCGGCCGGCGTGCCGGGACGGAGAACACACCCGGGATCGCCGGCATGGGCGCCGCTGCGCGTCTCGCTGCCGAGCATCTGGCGGCCATGGCCGTCCAGGCGCCCTGGCGTGACGGCCTGGCGGAAGCGGTGAAGGCCGAGGGCGCCGTGGTGCTGGGCGAGGGCGCGCCGCGCCTGCCGCAGACGCTCTGCTTCGCCGCCGAGGGCTTCCCGTCAGAGCTGCAGGTCATGGGCCTGGACCTCGCCGGCGTCATGGTCAGCGCCGGGGCGGCGTGCTCGTCCGGCAAGGTGAAGGCGAGCCGCGTGGCCGAGGCCATGGGCCGGCACGACCTTGCGCCCTGTGTGCTGCGGGTCAGCGGCGGCTGGGCCACCACCGAGGCCGACTGGCGGCGCTGCGGCGAGGCCTGGCGGCAGCTCTTCCATAATCACCAGGCGCGGCGCCGCGCGCCCGCGCTCGCCGCGAGTTGAAGCCATGGCCGCCGCCAAACAGACCGTCGAACACGTCGGAACGCTGGAGCGCTACAAGCACGGCTTCGTCACCGACATCGCCCAGGACTTCGCGCCCAAGGGCCTGAACGAGGACATCGTCCGCTACATCTCGGCCCAGAAGAACGAGCCGGCGTGGATGCTGGAATGGCGCCTCGGCGCCTTCCAGCGCTGGCTGAACCTGGAAGAGCCGACCTGGGCGCGGGTGCATTTCCCGCGCATCGACTACCAGGACAGCTACTACTACGCCGCGCCCAGCCAGAAGGAGGGGCCCAAGAGCCTCGACGAGGTCGATCCGGAGCTGCTGGCCACCTACGCCAAGCTGGGCATCCCCTTGAAGGAGCAGGAAGTTCTGGCCGGCGTCGCCGGCTCGCCCAGGTACGCGGTCGACGCCGTGTTTGACAGCGTCTCGGTGGTGACCACCTTCAAGAAGGAGCTGGCGCAGGCCGGCGTGATCTTCTGCTCGATGAGCGAGGCGATCCGCGAGCATCCCGAACTGGTGCGCAAGTACCTGGGCTCGGTGGTGCCGGTGTCGGACAACTACTTCGCCTGCCTGAACAGCGCGGTCTTCTCTGACGGCAGCTTCGTCTATGTGCCGCCGGGCGTGCGCTGCCCGATGGAGCTGTCCACCTATTTCCGCATCAACGCCGCCCAGTCGGGCCAGTTCGAACGCACCCTGATCATCGCCGACGCCGGGGCCTACGTGTCCTACCTGGAGGGCTGCACCGCGCCGATGCGCGACGAGAACCAGCTGCACGCGGCGGTGGTCGAGCTGGTCGCGATGGATGACGCCGAGATCAAGTACTCGACGGTGCAGAACTGGTACCCCGGCGACGCCGAGGGCAAGGGTGGCATCTACAACTTCGTCACCAAGCGCGCCGACTGCCGCGGCGACCGCTCCAAGGTGTCCTGGACCCAGGTCGAGACCGGCTCGGCGATCACCTGGAAGTATCCCTCCTGCGTGCTCCGCGGCGAGGGATCGTCCGGCGAGTTCTACTCCATCGCCATCACCAACAACCGCCAGCAGGCCGACACAGGCACCAAGATGATCCACCTGGGCGCCAACACGCGCTCGCGGATCATCTCCAAGGGCATCTCGGCCGGCCACTCGTCCAACACCTACCGTGGCCTGGTGTCGGCGCACCCGAAGGCCAAGGGCGCGCGCAACTTCACCCAGTGCGACTCCCTCCTGATCGGCAAGCACTGCGCCGCCCACACCACGCCCTACATCGAGGCCCGCAACGGCTCGGCGCGGTTCGAGCACGAGGCGACCACCACCAAGCTCTCCGAGGACCAGCTGTTCTACGCCATGCAGCGCGGCCTCTCCCAGGAGGAGGCGGTGCAGCTGCTGGTCAACGGCTTCGTCAAGGACGTGCTGCAGGAGCTCCCGATGGAGTTCGCCGTCGAGGCGCAAAAGCTGGTGGCCATCTCGCTGGAGGGCAGCGTGGGATGACGGCTCCCGGCGCCATTTCCGATCCCTGGTTCATCGTGGCCCGGAGTCCTGGGCGCATCCGGGGATACCCCGCCAACTGGAAGGGCTGGGTGACGCTGTTCGGCTGCATCTTCGGCAGCGTCGCCTGCGGACTGGGGGCCGGCTATCTCTGGTTCCGCACCCATCAATGGCTGTGGTTCGCGGGCTACTTCGCGACCATCTTCCCGGGCTCGTTCGTCCTCCTCTTCACGGTGATGCATCGCACGGGGCGCGAGGTGTTCGTGCCCCAGGGAACGGGGTCGGTCCCGCAGGCCATGGCTCTGGCGATGGCCAGGGCGCAGGCGGGCTCTCTCCAGCCCCTCGGGCTCACGCTGGAGGCCATCGACCACGTCCAGGTGGCAATCCCCACCGGCGGCGAGGAGGAGGCCCGGCGCTTCTACGGGTACCTGCTCGGCCTGCCGGAGAGGGCCAAGCCGCCGGAACTGGCGGCGCGCGGCGGCTGCTGGTTCGAGAGCGCAACGGTGAAGGTGCACTGCGGCGTCGAGGACCCGTTCAGCCCTGCCCGCAAGGCCCACATCGCCTTCCGCGTCGATGACGTCCGCGACCTCGCCGCCCGCGCCCGCGCCTCCGGCTACGACGTCGCCGACGACGACGCCCTGCCGGGCCACGACCGCATCTACATCAACGACCCTTTCGGCAATCGCCTCGAATTCCTGAGGCCGCTGTGACGCCGATCGGAAACTGAATGAGTTCAATGCTCTCCATCAAAGACCTGCACGCGGCCGTCGACGGCAAGCCGATCCTCAACGGCCTGACGCTGGAACTGCCCGCCGGCGAGGTGCACGCCATCATGGGCCCGAACGGCGCGGGCAAATCGACGCTAAGCTACGTGCTGACCGGCAGATCGGGGTACGAAGTCACCGGCGGTTCTGTGACGCTGAACGGCGAGGACCTGCTGGCGCTCGACCCGGCCGAGCGGGCGTCGCGCGGCGTCTTCCTGTCGTTCCAGTATCCGCTGGAGATTCCGGGCGTCCCGGCCCTGACCTTCCTGCGCACAGCGCTCAACGCCCAGCGCAAGTCGCGCGGCGAGGCGGAGATCGCCGCGCCCGCGTTCCTGAAGCTGGTGCGCGAGGAGGCGGCGCGCCTCAAGATCGACTTCGAGATGCTGCGCCGCGCCCTCAACGTCGGCTTCTCCGGCGGCGAGAAGAAGCGGATGGAGATCCTGCAGATGGCGATCCTGGCCCCGCGCCTCGCCATCCTGGACGAGACCGACAGCGGCCTCGACATCGACGCCCTGCGCATCGTGTCCGACGGGGTGAACGCCATGCGCGGGCCCGACCGCTCGATGCTGGTGATCACCCATTACCAGCGCCTGCTGGACTACATCCGGCCGGACAAGGTGCACGTGCTGGCCGCCGGCCGCATCGCCGCCACCGGTGGGCCGGAGCTGGCGCTGCAGCTGGAGCGCGAGGGCTACGACAAGTACGGGGCGGCCGCCGCATGACCGCCGCTCGCGGATTGACCGAAGCCGATTTGGCCGAACTCCCGTCGCGGCGGGACGAAGCCTGGCGTTGGACGGACCTTGGAAGCCTCGTTCGCGAGGCCATTGCGCCCTCCGCCAAGTTCGAAGCCCCCGTGCAAGCGGGCGGGCCGTTCGGTTCCCTGCGCCTTGACGAGATCGTCATCGCCAACGGCCGCCTGAACTGGTGGCCGGAAGGCCGCCTTTCCAAGGGCCTGCAACTCCGCGAGCACCAGACGCCCGAGCCACCGGTCATGGCGGACGATGTGCCCATGGCGCGGCTCGCGGCCCGCAACGCCGTCGACCCGCCGGTCTCGATCCTGAAGTTCGAGGGCGGCGAGGCGACTGCCGCCGTTGTCCGTTTTGTCAGCCGCGGCGATGGCGCCCACCATGCCCGGCTTGGTGTGGTGGTCGCGCCCGGAGTGAAGGCCGCGCTACTTGAGTCCTACGAGGGCGCTGGCGAGGGCTATTTCTCGAATGCGCTCCTGGAAATCTTCGTCGGCGAGGGCGCTTCGCTGGAGCGTGTGGTGCTTGTGGACGACACGGCCGGCAGCATCAGCGCGTCGACGGCGGAGGTATTCCTGGCCAGCAAGTCCTCCTACGCCCAATGCATCCTGACGAGCGGCGCCAAGCGCCAGCGTTCCGAGTGTCGTGTCGAGCACCCGGGCGGTCATGCATCGGTGCGCCTCGATGGAGTCTACCTGCTTGGCGGCAAGGCGCATGCCGACATCACGACCGTAGTCACTCACGCCGGCGTCGACGGCGCCACCGACCAGCTGACCAAGGGTGTTGTCGATGGCCAGGCCCGCGGCGTGTTCCAGGGCAGGATCGTGGTCCAGCCCGGCGCGGATCGCACCGACGCGAAGATGGGGCACCATGCCCTGATCCTCTCTGACCGGGGGGAGGTGGACGCGAAGCCCGAGTTGGAGATCTTCGCCGACGACATTTCCTGCGCCCACGGCAACACGGTGGGCGCGCTCGACGAAGACGCGCTGTTCTACGCAATGCAGCGTGGCCTGCCGGAAGCCGACGCCAAGGCCATGCTCACCCAGGCCTTCGTGGGCGAGGTGATCGACCGGATCGAACACGAGGGGGCCCGCGAGGTCGCCCGGCGTTGGGCGGCGCAGCAACTGGGGGCGGCGCATGACCTTTGACGTTTCCAAGGTCCGCGCCGACTTCCCGATCCTGCAGCGGCAGGTGAACGGGAAGCCGCTGGTCTATCTCGACAGCGCCGCCTCCGCTCAGAAGCCGCGGGCGGTGATCAGCGCCATGACGCAGGCAATGGAAACCTCCTACGCCAACGTCCACCGCGGCATCCACACGCTCGCCAACGAAACCACCGAAGCCTATGAAAAGGCCCGGGAAAATGTCGGCCGGCTGATCAACGCCCCGAGCGTCGGCGAGGTCGTCTTCACCAAGGGCGCGACCGAGGCGATCAACCTTGTTGCGTCATCGTTCGGCCAGGCGCTGCAGGCCGGCGACGAGATCATCGTCTCCGAGATGGAGCACCACGCCAATATCGTGCCCTGGCACTTCCTGCGCGAGCGCAAGGGAGTGGCGCTGCGGTTCATCCCTGTCACCGATGCGGGCGAGCTGGACCTGGCAGCGTATCGCGCCTTGCTGGGGCCGAAGACCCGGATGGTGGCGGTGAGCCACATGTCGAACGTGCTCGGCACGATCAATCCGGTGGCCGAGATCATCGCCGACGCCCACGCCGCCGGCGCGCTGACGCTGATCGATGGCGCCCAGGCGGTGGTGCACAGCCAGGTGGACGTCCAGGCGCTGGACGCGGACTTCTACGCCTTCTCCGGCCACAAGCTCTACGGCCCCACCGGCATTGGCGTGCTCTATGGCAAGGCTGACCAGCTGGCGCGGCTTCCGCCCTACCAGGGCGGCGGGGAGATGATCGGCGTCGTCACCAAGGACCTGATCACCTACGCCGATCCGCCGCACCGGTTCGAGGCGGGCACGCCGCCGATCCTGGAGGCCATCGGCCTGTCGGCGGCGATCGAATGGCTGGGCACCGTCGACCGCGCCGCGGGGGCAGCGCACGAGCATGCGGTGTACGAGCGGGTGAAGCAGGGCCTGAACGGCGCCAACTGGATCACCGAGATCGGCCAGGCGCCCGGGAAGGGCGCGATCTTCAGCTTCGCCATGGAAGGCGCCCACGCCCACGATATCGCGCAGATCCTCGACCGCTATGGCGTCGCCGTCCGGGCCGGGACCCACTGCGCCGAGCCCCTGATGCGGCGCTTTGGCCTGACGTCCAGCGCCCGCGCCTCATTCGCCCTATATAACAGCCTGGAGGAGGCCGACTCCCTGGTCGAAGCCCTCCACAAGACACGGACCTTTTTCAGCTGATGGACGACGCCAGCCACGCCCCCGAAGCCGCCGCGCCCCCGGCCCTGAGCCAGGCCGAGCTCGACCAGCTGACCGACAAGCTCGTCGAGAAGCTGAAGACCGTCTACGACCCGGAAATCCCGGTCGACATTTACGAGCTCGGCCTGATCTACAAGGTCGACGTCTCGGACGACAAGAACGTGGTCATCGACATGACCCTCACCGCGCCCGGCTGCCCCGTGGCCGGGGAAATGCCGGACTGGGTCAAGGACGCGATCGAGACGATCCCCGAGGTCAAGTCCTGCACCGTCAACCTCGTGTTCGACCCGCCCTGGGACGCCTCGCTGATGTCGGATGAGGCGAAACTCGAACTCAACATGTTCTGACCCCATATCATGACCATGCAAACCGCCGTCCAACCCCGCGCCCGCCGCCCCCGCCCGAAGGTCGTCACCCTGAGCGACTCGGCGGCCGACCGCGTGAAGGAGATCATGGCCCGGGCGGACCAGCCCTACATGGGCCTGCGCGTCGGCGTGAAGAACGGCGGCTGCGCCGGGCAGGAGTATGTGCTCGAGTACGCCACCGAGCCCGCGCCGCTCGACGAGGTGGTGGAGGACAAGGGCGTCACCATCCTGGTCGAGCCCAAGGCGGTGCTGTTCCTGATCGGCACCGAGATCGACTACGAAGTGACCCGGCTCGCGGCGAAATTCGTGTTCCGCAATCCCAACGAGACCGACGCCTGCGGCTGCGGCGAGAGCGTCACGATCGAGCCGGCGAACCTGGAAGAGTAGGCGCGCCGCGGGCATCGCGGAGGTCGCATTCCTTGTCATTCCGGAAACGGCGAAGCCGCTGTCCGGGATCTCCCGCCGGTGACGAGATCCCGGACGAGTCCGCTTCGCGGCTCTCCGGGATGACACGACACTTTAGACTGGCGCGGTCGCGACCTGTCCCCGCGCCAGTTCGTCCGGCGTCGGCACCAGCACCGAAGGCGTCACCGGTTCGCCCGTCGCCTGCGCGATCAGCTCCTGCGTGCGGCCCTCCACCGACTGCTCCAGCCGCGCCATGAACTCCGCGCGCGTCAGCCCGGTCGGTATCGGGTCGAGGAATTCCACCGTGGCCACGCCCGGGTTCTTGCGGTGCTCCGCCTGTGGCCAGAACAGGCCGAGGTTCGTCGCCACCGGGACAACCGGCACGCCGAAGTCCTGGTACATGTGGAAGATGCCCGTTCGGTAGCGGAAGTGCTCGCCCGGCCTGGCCAGGTTGCCCTCCGGATAGATCAGGATACGCCGGCCGTCGGCATGCGCCGCCGCCGCGCTTTCCGACAGCGCGCGGCGCGCTTCCGGGCCGCCGCAGTTGTTGACCACGATGGCGCCGAACTTCCTCAGGATGCCGCGCAGCAGCGGGATGCGTTCCAGGTGGTCGCCAGTGACGAAGGCGAGGTTGCGCACGTTGGCGAACATCACGAAGCCGTCGCCCCAGGAATGGTGCTTGGCAGCGATGATGAAGGCGCCTTGCGGCAGCCTATCCTGGCCGGCCACCTGCACCTTGACCCCGCCGATCCAGTGCAGG
>Ga0105240_10005607_pt1 | contig 18634 bp, 21 predicted proteins | sample KBSC54metaG_FD_80426 | JGI IMG/M metagenome (GOLD analysis project Ga0105240, IMG submission 80426) | Corn rhizosphere microbial communities from Kellogg Biological Station, Michigan, USA - KBS C5-4 metaG | ecosystem: Host-associated > Plants > Roots > Rhizosphere > Soil | place: Michigan, USA... | reverse complement strand
TTTTGCGGAACAGATTGCGGCCGCTCTCGCCATAGCGGCGTTTGTTTATGCGGGCTTCTTTCTGGTCGCGCATTTCAACGAAGCGATGGATCTGGCGATTCAATCGCGGTCCGCAGCCAACGACATCTATTATCCCAATTGCGCGGCGGCGCGGGCGGCGGGTGCTGCCCCTATCAGGATCGGGCATCCCGGATATCGTCCGGAACTGGACGCCGATGGCGACGGGATCGCCTGTGAACCTTACCAGGATTCAGAATAGCGCAGTCAGCCGGCCGGGGGCATGGTGTCGAAGACCGTAAGGTCCGGCGGCAGCGGCACCCATTGCGGACGATTGCGGTTGAAAATGGCGATGGTCGGATGGAAATGCGATTTGTCGTCCAGCGAACCGGCATAGATGGTGAAAGAGTCGGATTCCCCGATCACGCCGCCGAAGACCAGGCTGTTGCAGATGGGGCAGGAGTTGCGCGTCGCATCGCCACCATTGGCCGCCGGGGACACGAAGGGCCGCGACGGGCCGCTGAAGCGCAGCGCGTTCGCGGAAAAGCCCATGAAGGGAATAAAGCCGGAACCCGACGCCTTCTGGCAATCGGCGCAGTAGCAATGGCCCATGTTGAGCGGTTCGCCTTCGGCTTCGTAACGCAGCGCGCCGCAAAGGCAGCCGCCAGTGATCAGTTTTGCAGGAGCGGGCATCGGTATTTCCATGTTTCGGCTTGAAAATTACAGCACACTCCTCCGGCGATGGCGACAAAAAACCTCTCCGGGCTATAATGTTTTCAAAGAGACGCAACATGACCGACGAAACGGACCAACCGCTTCTTCCCGGGTTCAGACCCGAGCCAAGACGCCACCGCGCAGCGGAGCCTCCGAAGCACAGGGCTTTTCTTGCGCTGAAGCCTGACGATTCCGCGACAGAACAGGCTGGAGAGGTTGTGCTTGGCCTGATGCGTGAGAATGGGCTGGCGGGAAACCCGCTGAAACCCAAGAATCTTCATATCTCGCTTCCGTTGGTTTGGGAGGGGCCCAATTTCCCAGCCGCCCTCGCGAAAAGCATATCCATGCGCGTTCAGGCGGTCCGGATGCCGCCCTTCGAAATCGTCCTGGACATGGCGATGTGTTTTCGCCAGCGCGAACGATACGTGCTGGTACTGGGCACCACGCGCAGCGTCGCCAATATTTACGAATTAAACCGGCAACTCGTGATGGCGATCGGGTCGAAGACAAGGGGCGGCTCCTTCAATCCGCACATGACTCTGCTTTACGCGAACAGGCCGGTAGAGAAACAACCCGTCGAACCGCTCCGGTGGACGGCGCGCGAGTTTGTGCTCATTCACAGTTTTATCGGGCTGGGCCGGCACGAAATCGTCGCCCGCTGGCCTCTGCGCTAGGCGATGCGCGGCGCTCAGCTCTTGCGGCGGTCGGAGCGCGCTTCAATCGCCTTGACCACGCCCGCCATATCAATCCCGGCATGGTCCTGTTCCACCGCCTCGCTGTAGAGCGCTTCGCAAACGTCCAGCAGCGGCGACGCCAGGCCTTTTTCCCGGGCCGCGGCCGTGGTTAGCCTTGTGTTCTTCAGCACGTCGGAAATGGCCGACTGCACGCTGAAGTCGCCGCCGGCCAGCTTGGCGCCTTTCACTTTCGAGACATTGCTGGCCATCGGGCCGGCATCGAGGATCGCCCGCAACTGCCGCACGTCCAGCCCGTGCCGGCCGGCAAAATGAAAGGCTTCCGCCAGACCGGTCACCATGGGAATGAGAAAGGCGTTGATCGCGATTTTCATCAGCAGCGCGCCGGGAACCGCACCGCAGGAAAAGACTTCGCGGCACATGGGCGCCATCAGGGGCCGTACCTCGGCGATCAGGTCCGGTTCCCCGGCCAACATTCCCACCAATTGTCCAGCCTCGGCCGGCTTCAAGGAGCCGGAGACGGGCGCTTCGACATAAGCGCCTCCGGCGGCACGGATATCAGCATCGAGGGATTTGGAATAGCCGGGTGAGGGCGTGCCCATCTGAACGATCACATGTCCGGCGACCAGATCGCGGAATTCCGGCGTGCCGCGGCACAGAACCGCGTCGATCGCCGCGGCGTCATACAGCATCAGCAATACAATGCGGCTCCGGGCGAAAACATCAGTGGCGCGGACGGCAACCGTCGCGCCCGCAGCCCGCAACGCTTCGCAGCGGTCCGGGGAACGGTTCCAGACAATCAGGGATGTTCCCGCGCGCGCAAGGTTGAGCGCCATGGGCTGGCCCATCACGCCCAGGCCGATGAACCCGATCTTCATGATCCGCATCCTCCCGGCCGGCTTGGGCCGCAAGGGAAGCTTAATCCATATTCCGCGGCGCCGAAGTGGCGTTTATGCAGAGGTGTATCTCGCCTCACGCATTGGCTTGCGGATGTTCCGTCTGGCTGGTCATGCGGCGCGGGGGATGGGACATGCAGACATTCAAGATGTCGGCGAGCCGAACCGGTTTCTGCAATATGGCGACGGGCGTGATCCCGCGTGCGGCGCAGAAAAGCTGTGCCGTTTCCAACTGATTGCTGTCGGCGCCCGATATCAGCGCCAGCGAGACATGCTTGTGCCGGGTGTTCTGCGCGATGTGGTTGATCATCTCATAGCCGTCGGGCGGGGGCATGAAGATATCCTGCAGCACGATATCCGGCGCGAACAGTTCGAAGATTTCCTTTGGAGTCTTGCCATGTGCCAGGGTGCGGGCCTCGAAACCGCTGGCGGTCAGCGCAGACGCCAATTCGGTGGCGAAGTCCATATCATCGTCGCAGATGAAGACCCTGAGGCTTTCCGGATTGGTCCGCAGTCTTGCAGTCGGCGGGCGGGATGTTTGAAGGGGTGGTGCAGGCATCGGATGTCTCCTAGGTCACAAGGGTTGGCGTGCCACAGCGCACGCCGTGAACGACGGTATCCATCACGCCCAGCCGGAGGCCGAGGCTTCGCAGCAGCGTATCGACGGGCGCGTCGAGCGCGGACAGAAGGCTGACCAGAACGGGGCGCAGCAGCGGCAATATCGTGGCATTCAATGTGTTGTTGATGGTGGTGGTCAGCAGGCCGCCGCTGGAGAGCAAGGTGGTGGTCAAGGTCATGTTCGGCACCAGGCCGGAAATAATCGTACCGGCACCGCTGCCGGAGGCGGATTTCACCGTGCCTGCGGTGATGTCGGCCTGGGTGAAATTTTCAGCGGTCGGCGCGCCTGCCGCTACCGATGATGATCCGCTTGCGGCAATCGCCACGGGAATTCCCAGAACGGAGATGGTGACGACCCCCGCCGGCTGGATGACGGGGTTGCTGGCAAAATTCTTGAGGTCGGTATCGCTGACGACGCCGATCTGCGCCGTGGCGGCCTGGGCCGCGGCGGTGATGGTGGCCATCGTGCCGCCCGTCTGACAGGGAATTGCGGTTACGGTGGCGGTGCCGGATGCCAGGGTCACGTAAAGCGGCAAAGAAATTGTGGCCGTGGCAACGCCGAGATTGACGTTGGTGACGGTGGCGGTGAGCGCCAGCCGTGCCTGCGCCGTCGCGATGCTGGTCCCCACGGGGGCCAGCGCGACGCTGGTCATTGGAGAGCCTAAGGACAGGTGCGTGATCACAGAAGAGTTGGTGACCGGCACGCTGATCGCCGTACCGACATTGACCATGTGGCCGCTGCCATAGGCCCTGGCCATGGCGCTCACCAAGTCGAACAGATTGAACGCGGTCTGGCCGGGAACCTGCTGCACGATCATTCCGACCTGGCGTTTCTGCCAGATGGCGGTGTTGACGATATTGCCGGTCGCGGCCGCCACCCCGGCCGGAGACTGCAATCCAATCAGATTAAGAGCGTCCAATGCGGCGCTGTTGTTGCCGCTGGGATGAATGTTGAGGGCGGTACGGATCGCGGCCACCATCTGGCCCATGGTGATGCTGGTATTGGCGAGATCGCCATAGGTCCCCGCACTGACTCCGGCCTGTGTGGCCAATTGATCGAGAAAGGTGAGCGCGTCCACATTCGTGCTGGCGAGCGCCTGATAATTGACAAGAGACAATGTGAGCGTCGTGCCAAGCAGGCCGCCGAGAACGGCATTGAGCTGGCCATTGCTGAGGCTGGCCAGCCCCGTGCCGGCGGAAAAGGAAACCAGGGGTGTCTGTGTGGCCGTTGCCGTGGCCGTCACGTTGGACAAGAGATCGCCGCCGATGACGGTTGCCAGATATCCTTGCACCGAAACCGTTTCGGTCACCCGCACCGCATTCTTCTGTGCGGCAGGACCGGTATTGAGCCGGCTCGCGACGGCAAGGGAGGGGTCGGGTGTATAAGCGCCGGTCACGACGGTCGCCGGCTGCGCATAACCATTCTTTGTCAGAATCTTCGCTGCGATCGCCGCCGCGTTGGCCGGATCGCCCGCCGCCGCCAGGGCTGCCGCATCGACCGCGCCTTGCAGGCGGCGCTTTTCCAGATAGAGATGGCCCACATCCAGGGTGAAGACGCCAAGGCCGAGGCCCAGCACCATCAGCAGCGCAGCCACGATCGAGGCGACACCGTCTTGATCGCGGATGAAGCGCTTGAAGAGCGCGCACGGTTTCAGGCTCGGTCCAGACATGGCCGTCTTACACTTCAGAACTGGCCCGGCAGACTAAGCGTGAGACCGGATGCGCCGTGTCGTCTTCTCTGCGTTTTGTCGCGAAATCGGCGCACAAGTCTCCACATAAGCTGACACGCAAACCCTTAGCGTTTGCCTAATTTCCTGCCCCACGCAGCGGGCCATGGCCGATGCCAGCAACCGATTTGAGAGGGAAAATGCGGTGCAGCAGGTCGCCAGGAAAAGCGGGTTTGGAGTCTCGTCCCGCCACTTCCCATCCCGCCCGTGCCGATAAAATTCATCACGGTTTCGAATTGGGACAGCTCGGAACCGCACGCAATCAGCAGGCCTTCAATGGCGCTGATGGTACAGCCGGATCCACAGGTTTCACGAACGCAGCTGGCGCGGCCGGTGCGGCCGAAGCCAGGGGCGCATCGGGGCCGTGGGCCCCTCAAGGTGCGGCCGGGCGTTGGACGTTCCGGGCGCGATGGGGCGCAGGTGCAACGGGTCCGGCTGACGCCAATTCATCATCAACCGGCACTGGCCTTGGCGGGCCGGATGGGTTGATCGAGGTCCGGTGGGTCCAGCTTTTCTGTCTGTGAAAAAGCTTGACCGGCTGGCAGGAAAACGGCGGACGCTGCAGCCTGGCAGCGCTTCGTCGTGCCGTCCGGCTTAATTCGGCGGCGGGAAGACCCAAGCGCCCCAAGGCGCTTGGGTTCTTCTTCTTGGCGCGCTTATTGTGCGAACCCCGTAAAGACATAACCGCGTCCGCGCACGGTCTTGATCACCAGCGGATTCTCCGGATTGGGTTCCAGCTTGCGCCTGAGCTTGACGATGATGCCGTCCAGGCTGCGGTCATAGGGATTCCATTCGCGGTTGAACACCCGGCGGCAAAGTTCGTTGCGGGTCTGCGGCAGGCCTTCCTTGGAAACCAGCTCGATCAGAAGATCACATTCCGCGGTGGTCAGCGGCACCGGCGTGCCATCGGGCGCGCGCAGGCAGCGGCGCATGGCATCGAATTTCCAATTCGTTCCGCCGTCCGTGTCCGACGATGCGACGGGCGGCGCGCCGTTATCCTCGCTGGCCCCGCTGCGCCGGATCAGGGCGCGGATGCGAGCCAGCAATTCGCGAAGATTGACCGGTTTGACCAGGTAATCGTCGGCGCCCAGTTCCAGCCCCACAATCTTGTCGGTCACTTCATCCTGGGCCGTCACCATGATGCAGGGTGTGCTATGGGTCTGGCGCAGGCGGCGCAGCAGGTCGAATCCGCTCTCGTTACCCAGCCACAGATCCAGCAATATGATGTCGAATTCGCGATCGGCCAGAAGCCGCTCCGCCTCCGCGCCATTCGCGGCAGTCTGGACCCAGAAAAAGTGCGCACTGAGATAGGCACCGAGCTCGGCCCGGATTTCGCTGTCGTCATCGACGATCAACAGCCGAATTTCTCCCGGAGTAGTGGTTTCAGGAACCGATGTCATGGTCTGTCCTTTTGCAAATACTGGAAATGGCCGGGCGCTTCGCCGACGCGGCCGCACACAATAAAACATAACGCGACAATTATTCCGGACCGGATCGGCGCATGCTGTCCGCTGTCATTTCGTGCATAAAATGATCGAAAGGTTCGCAATGCCATACCATGATGCCGCCGGGCCGGGTGGCCGGGAGATGTCCGCGCGCGAGCCTTTTGGTCCCTTGATCTTCCAAACCGCATTGCCGGATGCGATCCGTTCGCTCGACGACACAGAGTTGCGCATTTTGCTGATCGCGCTGCTTCAGGAATGGCGCCATCGCGGCGAACGGAAGGGCGACTAGCGCCGAACTTCCATGTCCATTGGATGCGCATCATGGCGTGCCGTCCCGTTCCGGTGACCGGGGAACGAAAGGCAAGACCTGCGCGCCGGGTCTATGCAGGACCAGGGTGATCCGTCCGCCGCCCATCGCGCCATTGCCCACAAGAATACGGCCGCCATGCTCACGCAGGATGGAATGGGCGATGGAAAGTCCCAGACCCGTTCCCTTGCCTTCCGGCTTGGTGGTGAAAAAAGCATCCAGCGCATGGGCAAGGACATCCGGCGGAAAGCCCGGCCCGTTATCCTCCACATGCAGACGCAGCGCGCCGGGATCGTCCGGATCGTCTTCGGACCAGATACGGATACGGCCGCCGGGTTTATCGCCTCGCGCATCCGCCGCGTTCTGGATCAGGTTGACCAGAACCTGCTCGACCTCCAATTCGTCCGCAACACCTCTCAGATCATCCGGAATGTCGATGTCGACGGCGATTCCGGAGGACAGGATCAAAGGATCCATCAGCGACCGGGCGCTGCGGGCGATCGCGGCGAGGGGGGAGGCCTTATACTCGCCTGCGGTCTTACGGCCGAAGCGGCGCATGCGATCCATCACTTTGCAAGCCCGTTCGATCTGCGCCAGAATCCGTTCGGTTTTTTCCTTCAGCAGCTCCGGCCCTGCCTTTCCCAGGCTGACCATCAGGTCGATATTTTGGGCGGCGAGCGAAATGGCATTGAGCGGCTGACGCAATTCATGCGCGATGCCGGTGGACATCTGACCCAGCGCGGACAATTTGGCGGTATGGATCATCCGCTTCTGGTCGGCCTGCAGCAGAAAGGCCTGTTGCAGCAGAAGCGAGATCCGCTCGGCAATGCCGTGATCGTCCGGACCCAGGCTGCGCCGCGCCCGGCAGAGAAGATAATAGCGTTCCGCCGTGGACGGCAGTGCGATCAGGACCAGATCGCCGTCGCGCATGGTGAGTGTTTCGCGCAGCCGCGCATTGTCGGCGGTTCCAGTCGGCAGCAATGTGAGAAGACGCGGCTGGCCCAGAAGTTCGATCTGCCGCAGGGCACCGGCATTCGCCGACATGGCATCGGGGAGTACCAGGCGCGGCTCTTCGCCAGCACGGAACAGGATCAGCCGGACATCGTCGCAATCGATTGCGCCTGCCAGATGATGTGCCAGCTGCTCCAGCTTCTCGCGAAACGAAACATCGCCCAGTAGGACGCGCAGGCCCAGCATCATGGTTTCGGTTTCCCGCCGCAGCTGCTCCTCCCGATGATGTGACGCCAGGATGGTTTCCAGGGTGCGGACATCGATCGCCAGCTTTTCCGCCGCATTGTCTGGCGCGGTGGCAATGGTGCCGCGCAGGGGGAAGGGCGCCGACGTCCCGGGGCTGGGGCAGGCTGTGAGAAACAGAGGCTCGTCCAGCCCGGGCAGCGCGATGCGCTGCGCACGCAAGATCTGACCTTTTTCCGCGGATCGCTGCAGATCGTGGGCGCCCGCCGGAACCTCCCGCAGGGGCCTGCCTTCGAACAGCCGCGCCAGATCGCGGCGGTCATGGAAGACATGTGTCACATGGATGATGCCGTCCCTGTCGGCTTCCCAGACCAGATCGGCGCTGGCGCGCACAAGCGCGGCATCCCGGGCACCTTCAGCGTCCAGCCGCTGGCGGCGGCGCATATTTTCCTCATCGGTGCGCAGACGGTGCAGATGCCGGGCGGTGAATTCCGCCACATCGCGCATAGCGACTTCCAGTTTCGGCGGCAACAGGATCGCATCGGCGACCAGCGCGACCATGGATGCTCCGGGACTCGAGGCGCCGGTCATCGCGATACCGGCGGCGGCATCCCCGAATGCCAGACAGCGTCCGGGATGGTGGCTGGCACGTTGCAGCCAGGCGCGAAGCGCAGGCCCGTTTTCGCGCAAAGGTCCGTCGCTCTGCCAGATGATCACGGGCCCGGGTGTGATTTCCGCCGCCATCAGAATGGAAAAGCCGAACTCATCCTCCAGCAGCCGAGCCGCCTGCGCCAGAGCGCCGTGGCAGGCGCGCGGCGACGCAGTGCCCAGAATTCGGCGCAGCGCCGGCAGGATGCCCTGATCGGCCTCGCGGGGCGCGAACTCAGCCGGATGGATCGGTGACATAATATTCCACCGTGACGGGGTTGAGCGCGCTGAAATCGGGAACAAAAGGCAGCGAAGCAAAGCGCGTGTCGTTATAGGTGATGCTGATATCGATCTTCCGGTCGTTGGCGTCCGCGGCCTGAACGACATTGACCGCTGCCTTGCCGGGATCAACCAGTGGCGACAACGCGGTCAAGGTGCGGGTTATGGCGGCCCGCGCCAGGCTTTCGCGTTCGGCGTCGTTAAGTCCGCCGACGGCGGCGCGACCACCTTCCGTTGCGGCATAGGTGACAGCGATGCGGGTGGCGAACTGGATCCCGAAGGCAAGAATGCCGAACAGGACGGCAAAGAGCAGCGGCGCCACGATGCCGAACTCCACCGCCGTGGTCGCGTTGGTGTCGCCGCGCAGCTGCCGGCACACTCTTCCTGTTGCGGAAAAGATCCGTCTCACGTCCGGCGTTCCACGTCAGGGGGCGGCGCCGGCGATGTCCGTCTTCACCGACGTGAAGATCAACCGTAGATCGGTTCCCATCTGGGAAATAATGGTCCACAGGCCGACCGCGATGCCGGCCGCCAGAAGTCCATATTCGACCGCCGACAGGCCGCTTTCATCCGCGATGAATTCCTGCGCCAGAGTCTTCAATTTCGTACGCATGGCATAGTCTCCTTTGACATTGGACTAGGGGTTGATGCCGCCGTCCGGCGCGCCGGACAGCGGGGACTGAGATTTCGGCTTGGCGATCTGCTGGCGATATGCGTCCGCGATCGCGCCGGCTTCTGCGCCGCTAATTTCGCCCTGGCTGCCGCGCGCCCGAAGCTGTGCTGCGATCACCTGATCGGAAGTGGGCGACGGCTTGACGGCGCCGCCCGCACATCCCCCAAGGCTGAGCAGCAGGGCGCCAAGCACCAGAGCGAGGCGATCATTCATGGCGCGGTTCCCTTGATGCCGGTGTCGCCGGTCCAGCCTGGCGCCCAATTTGCGGAGAAGGCGGCAATTTCCTTGCGCCGGGCCGGGTCGGGGACGGTGTCCAGCAGCGCGAGGAGTTGGGCGCGCGAGCCGGACAGTGACAAGGCCAACGCCAGATTGGTGCGGATCAGGTTGGAATCGGGATCCAGTTCATGCGCCCGCTGAAGCTCGCTCACCACGGGCGCCAGGGCCGGTCCGCGGAAATCCTGCTTCAGCTGCGCATAACCGAAATTGTTGAGGTACGTGGCATTGGCCGGGTCGAGCGTTGCAGCCTGGCGAAAATTTTCCGCCGCCAGAACCCAGTTGCCTCTGATCGACTGGGCGCGCCCGATCCCGTTATAGGCTTGCGGCGCCAGGTCGGACTGCAAGGCCAGCCGATAGGCGGCAATAGCTTCATCGATGCGGCCGGCACCCGACAAGGCATCGCCGGCCAGCTTGTGGTAGCGGAGTGTGAGCGTCTCGGTCTTCTGGAATTTGGCGAGGAACGCGATGGCGGCCTCATAGCGCTGCTGCCGGATCAGGCCATCGACGATCCCCAGATAAAGGTCGGCCTGGGCGGCCGGGTTCATGGCGGCGGCCGGCTCGGATATGGTGCTTTCAGTCCGCTCGGTCCGTGCCGTCATATGCGCCGGCGTGGCGCATCCGGATATCAGAAATCCCAGCAGGCAGACCAACGCGCGTTTCATTTGCGCCCCCTTGAAGCGGCCATGTCCTGCGCAACGTGATGCATGGTGCCCAGAACGTCGGAAATGGCCGGTGCGGCAATGGCGATCAGCAACACAGGCATGAAGAAGGCCAGCATCACCAAAGTCAGCAGCACCGATTTGCGACCCATCCGTTCTCGCGCCAGCGACAATCTGGTTTCGCTGATATCGGATGCCAGGCGGCGCAGGGGCTGGGCCAATTCGCCGCCCTGGAAAAGATTCTGCTTCAACAGGCTGGCGAAATCCCGGCCCTCGCTGATCGCCAGCCTTTGCGCCAGCCGGTCGAGCGCCTTGTCATACGGCATGCCGTCTTCGGTGTCGGCGATATAGCGGACCAGAATCTGGCCCGAGAGCGGCGCAACACGCCCGACCTGAATGCTGACATGCTGCAGCGCCTGGTCGATACTGACGCCGCTGTCCAGCACCATCAGCAGCAGATCCAGAATGTAGGGAAGCTCGCGGCGGATCTCGCGCTGCCGGGTTTCGCTGCGCAGCTTCAGGAAGATGCTGAAAACGCGGTAGACGAAAAAGCCGAAAAAAAAGGCCATTGCCGCATCGCCCGAGCCGATCTCGCCGTCCTTTAGCCAGCCGGGAAGCAATGTGAAGCCCGCCGCCGCCAGAGCTGCGAGCAGGCGCAGGCCCGCGAACAGGAAGACTGCGCCGGGTGCGAGGAAACCGGCCTGAAGCATCAACTCCTGAAGCCCGCGGGCCGATTCCGTGCCGGCGACCATGCGGCCGAAATTTTCCAGCAAGGCGCGGGCGCGGACCGCCGGCCATAGCGGTGCCAGGGAGGGCGAAATATGCTGGCGGAAGCGCCGCGCCACGGCCTGGTCGGTGGCATAGAAGCGGACGCCGCGTGCAAGCGCGAATCCGCCGGTCAGACCGCAGGCCATGCACAACAGCCAGGAGAGGGCATGGGTCATGTCAGTACCGGGTCCGTATGATCGTGCGCATGCACACGGCGCCGGCGATCTGGGAGAAGACCGCATAGGCGAGCATGTAATGGCCTTTCTCGGTCGCCAGGAACCAGCGCGAATAATCGCGATTGGTCAGGATCACCAGGGTGGCGACCAGTATCGGCAGCAAGGCCAGAACCCAGGCGCTGGCGCGGATTTGCGTGGTGTTGGCGCGAAGTTCGCGCTCGATGGAAGCGCGTCGGCGGATATTCTCAATGATGTTGCGCAGGATCGCGGTCATCGAGCCGCCGAAGCGCAGGTTGGTGCGGGTGGCGGTGGCCAGAAGATGAAGTTCATAAAGATCCATCTCGGCCGCGGCGCGCTCCAGGCTTTCAGCCACGCCGCTGCCATTGGCGATCCGGCGCAAGGTCGGGGTCAGGCACTGGATCACGATGGGCGGCGAGTTTTCGACCGCGCGTTCCAGTGCCACCGACAGGCTGTTGCCGACGGACAGCAGTTGGCGCATGCGCTCCAGGAATCCCAGCATGCACTCCGACAAGAGCCGCACGCGCACGCCTGCGCGATATTCGAGCGCGACCAGCACCAGCAATGCCAGGGTGACAGCCGACAAAACCCCCGCCGGAATCCCGGCAAGCGCGGTCGCCGCCAGAACCGCAAGGGCCATGACCGCCGCTCCCGCCATCAGCTGACGCCGCGAAGGGTCCCATCCGGCACGCGCAAGCTTGTGCTCGAGAAAGGACGGCAGCCAACTGGCGGCACCGGCGTGCGATCGGGCCGATTTTTCCGCATGCACCTCAAGCAAACCCTCGAGGCGGCGCAGGTCGGTCAGCCGGATATGCGCGGTGGTCAGGCGCGTGACCAGAAGGCCTGCCGCCGCAAAGCACGACACTCCAATCAGGCTGGCCATCGGAAAACTCATTGCAGCGCGCCTTTCCGTTCGGCCTGTTCGGGGCCGCGATAGATTTCGCGTTGCATATAATGCGAGCCTTCCAATCCCGTGATCTCGACCACGCTGGAAACCGAGCGCCGCCCGCCTGCGCCGCGCATGGTCTGGACCACGATATCCACCGCGCTGACGATAAAGCGGCGAACCGAGCGCAGGTCGCTGGAAAAGCCGTGCAGGCCCACCAGCATCTCCAGCCGTTCCATGGCGTCCGAGGTGCCATTGGCATGGATGGTCGCCATCGAGCCGTCATGACCCGTGCCCATCGCCTGAAGCACTTCGATCGCCTCATGCGAGCGCACTTCGCCCAGGATGATGCGGTCGGGGCGCATGCGCAGCGCGTTGCGTAGCAGGTCACGGGCGGTGATTTCCCGGGCACCGTCCATGGTGGCGGCGCGGGTTTCCATCCGCACCACATGCGCCATCTGCAGCCGCAATTCCGCGGTGTCTTCGATGGTGACGACGCGTTCCTTGGGTCCGACATAGGAGCTGAGTACGTTGAGAAGGGTGGTCTTGCCCGAACCGGTGCCGCCCGAGATCAAGATGTTGCGCCGGTTGCGAACTGCTCCCGACAGATACCGGAGTCCCTCCGCCGTCATGCTGCCGTTACGCACCAAATCCTCGCCTGAAAAGGGCACGGCCTTGAATTTGCGGATCGAGACATGAGGCCCGTCCAGGGCCACGGGAGGAATGACCACATTGAGGCGCGATCCGTCCGGAAGTCGCCCATCGACATACGGATTGGCTTCATCGATGCGCCGGCCGATCGGCGCGACAATGCGCTGAATCACATTCATCAAGTGATCCATATCGCGGAAGCGGGCATTGACTGGTTCCAGCTCGCCCTTGCGCTCGACATAGATGGTGCGGGGACCATTGACGATAACGTCGTCGATGCCTGGGTCGTCGAGCAGCGGCTGCAACGGGCCGAAGCCGGTGATTTCATTGACCACGTCGAGAATAAGCTGCGAGCGCTCGGGCGTGTTCAGCGCCAAGCCCCGCGAGCCCAGCACGATGGAAATGGCGCGGGCGATCTCGTCCAGCAAAGCGGCGTGCTGGATGGTGTCGCCGGTGACGCCGCGGCGGTCGAGATATTCGAGCGTGACCTCGAATACCCGGAATTTCATATCCTGGTACTGGTCCGACACCTGGATGTCGTCATTGTTGCCGGCCGCGGCAGCATAGGGCAGGAGGCTCATCCAGACCTCGCGCGGTTGATCCATTGAATGAGTTTGCCCGTGACATTTTCAGGCGCGGTCTGTGGCAACAGGCCCAATTCCGCCAGCCTTGTGCGCAGGGCATCGCCATAGGCCGAGACCGGCCCCAGGGCGAGCGGGCGGCCGCGATTATGTGCCAAGGTCAGCGCGTTCCAGCTGGAGCGCAGAACCAAGCTGCTGCGCGCGCCGACGGCTGAGGCGATATCGCCGGGCGATGGCGTCATGCCGGTATCGAACTGATGGATTGCCAGGATCGGCTCGGCGCCCAGTTCCGCGGTAATCAGATTCTGAAAGAAAGCTCTGGTATTGCGGACCGAGGAAAATCGCTGGTTGCACCCCACCAGGATCGTGCCGCCCACCGCGCCGGCACGCACCGCTTGCTGGGAAAAGGCACCCCAATGGACCACCACGGCGTCGAACAGGGAGCGGAGAATTTGCAGCAGGACGGTGAGGTCGCGCGGTTGCGGCAGCGCAGGTTCGCTTTCATTGTCCGCCAGCGGCAGCACATAGAGGCCGGTATCGTCGACACGTGCCAAGGCGGAATCCAGGAAGGCGCGGTCCAGCCGCGCCATGTCGCGCAACGCGGCGGCCAAGGTGAAGGTGAAATCCAGCCCCAACGCGGTGCGGGTCGGCGTCATCGGCAGGGAAAGGTCCAGCAGCAATACGCGCCGCTCGCGCGAAGCGGCGGCCAGCAGGCTGGCGATATTGAGCGCGAGATCGGCGTCTTCGTCGCTGGGGGCGGGGCTGAGAACGCTTACCAGGCCACCTGCGCCGTCTTGGGCATCCTTGCCCAGCAGCCGCGACATCACGGCGTTGCGGATTTCCCCATCCGAGGCATCGCGATCGATGAAATCATCCACTCCGGCGCGGAACGAAGCCAGAATGAGTTGGGCGCTCATTTCATCGCCGATGGCGAGCAATGGCAGGCCGGGGAACTGACCGCGCACCGCCGCCATGCGTTCCAGAATGGTTTTCGCGCCGGTGTGGGCGCCGGCATCGATAATGATGGCCAGAGGCCGGAACCGAGCCGCCACGGCGGCGCTGTCCTGTCCGCGCGGATCGACCGCCATTACGGCGCAATCGCCGGATAGCGCAGCCTCCAGCCGTTCGACCAGCTTGGCGTCGCCCGAAAGGAAAAGCAGATTGTGGTGCATGGCTATCTCATCAATCCGTATTCGACGGCGAATTTGTCGAGCGGCTTGGTGCCGATGACGGTGTCGGCCAGGGTGGGGCTGTAGTTGATATTTTCGCCCGGCAGCGGCGGCATTTCCCCGGGCTTTAACGGCGACACCAGGTGCGGTGTGGCGATGATGATCAGTTCCTGGCGTTCGCGGCTATGCTGGGTTTGCTTGAAGAAGGCGCCGATCACCGGAAGATCGCCGATCCCCGGCAATTTGTCCTCCATGCTGGAATCGGCGCTGTACATCAGCCCGGCGAGCACGAAACTCTGGCCGTCGCCCAGTTCGATGGTGGTGTTGGTGGAGCGGGTCTTGATCGCCGGAATGGTATAGCCCTGGATCTGCACCGAATTGACCCGATCGAGCTCGCTGACTTCCGGATTGACATTGATGACGATGCGCTTGTCGTCCAGCACCGTCGCCTTCAGATGCAACTGAACGCCGAATTTCTTGTATTCGATGGTGACGGTGTTGGAGATCGCGCCGGATTGCGGAACAGGAACGGGAATCTGTCCGCCCGCCATGAAATCCGCACTTTCGCCGCTGCGCACCAGCAAGGTCGGCTTGGCCAGAACCTGGGCCAGATTGGCGCTGTTGAGAGCGCTGACCACGCCCATGAAGTCCGCACCGGGCCATGCCATCAGAAGGTTGAAGGCCTGACTGAGGGGCAGGCTTCCGGTCACCGACAGATTGCTTTGCAGGAAGGAAAAGCTGGTGACGGTATTGGGCGCATTCGATGAAAATTGGAATCCGCTGTTGCCCAGCCTTTGAAGATTGATCCCCAGGGCCTGCAGCGCAGTTGAGGACACGGCCGCGAAGCGCACTTCGACCGCGACCATCTGGGTCTGGCCGATGCTGGTGATGTCGGCAATGTCCTTGCCCAGTTCGGCATGGGCCAATGTGAGTGCCCGGTCATGGGCGCCGGCCGACGGCACGCGCCCGCTCAACACCACGCTTTTGCCGGTATCGTTGACCGTGATGCTGGCAAGATCCGGATCGGCAGCGAACGCGGCCTTGAGGCCCGCCACATCGGCACCCACCGAGAGATGATAGTCGGCCGGTTGCGCCTGTCCGCGCCGCCAGACCAGAAGATCGGTGGTGCCGGTTTTGGCGCCTAACACGCGCAATTCGCGAGCGGAGACAAGCCGCACATCGGCGATGGCGGGATCTCCCACCGCGATGCGCGTGATTTCACCGTCGATGCGGACGACCTGTTGGCCGCCTATGGGAACCGCCACATCCGCCGCCAGCGCCGGCGGGCTTGTCATCGCCGCCAGCATGCCCAGGAAGACCGCTTTGGGAGGAAGATGCATGGCGCGCCTCAGGGCAAACGAAGTGTGGTGCGCTCGCGACCGGAATAAAAAGGAATCCCGGCCGGGGACTTTCCGACGGACAAATTTCTCGTGGCTTGGCCTGGCGCGCTTGTCGTTGCCTGGTTCAGCAGGTTCGACAATTCTGCGCCCGAAACCGGGCCCGCGCCGTCATCCAAGGGGTTGCGGATCGCGAAACTGATGGAGCCCAGCCGCGCCGCCAGCGCCACTTTGGCAAGATCGTCCGCGGAAAGCGCCAGTGTGACGGTGCGCACGCCGGGTGTGGGCGAACCGTCACTCTTCAGCTTGGCGCCCACCGCCAGGACCAGTGCGCTTTGCAGAAGCAAGGTGGCCTTGCTGCGGTCACCGGCCTTCTGGCCTTCCGCGAACAGCGCGCCGGGCAAGGTCACATAAAGATCGACATGGTCGTTCGCCTGGACGAAGCCGCCCGCGATATCGGCTTCGGAAACCGGAATCGAATAGGCGCGATAAGATTGCGGTATCCGTGCGGAAAGACCGGCAACGGTCTCCGTGCTGATCTGGTTGCTGAGGATCGGTGCGCCCGCCGTGATCGGTGCCAGCGCCATATGGTCTTGCGCATCTTCGGCGCGGCGCAAAGCGGCAGCGGGCGCTTTCGCCGGCGCAACCATCTGAATGGAAACGTCTTGCGCGCCCAGAACCCGGCCGCGCGGAATGTCCGACGCGCTCACCAGCATCGCGACTGTCACATTGGTCGCGGCGCCCGGTGCCGGCGTGCGAAGGGATCGCGCATCATCGCGCGCGATCATGTTGCTCCACATCACGCCGCCCGCCGCCGCCAGCAGCAGCAGGGCAACCGGCAGGATGACGGCTGGGCGATCCAGCGCGGAGTGTGAAAATGTCAGCCCCATCAACCCACTTTTCCCCGCGTTTGCACGCGTTACGAGCGGAAATTCGCTTTAATGCTCGTATAGGTTGTATAGCTGGAAGCGTTACTTTTCGCTAAACGCCGCCGACAAAACTCCACAAACGGTACAAATCCCCAAGAAATTCGCGTCGAAAGACACGTGCGCTTTTGCCAGTGTGATTGGCGACCAACCACCTCGCCATTCGAGGCTGAGCGGGGATAGAGGCAGGCGATGACACATTTTCTCATGACGTGGATGTCGGCATCGCCTGCGATTGCGTTATCGCGGTTCGCGAATGGGGAGGGCCAGGTTGTTACGGTCGGATCCGTTCGCTGGGGAGGCGGCGGTCTCTCCACAAGCCCCATCCGCCGCCGCCTCCTCTTCCGCCGGTAAAATCTTTACAGGAATCTATGAGCGTCAGGATGTTGCGATGATCACGATCTACGGCACAAACGGATGCAGTATCACCAACCGCGCACGCGCTTGGCTCGAGAGGCAGAACATCGCATATCGTTTTTCCGATCATGGATTTGCAGAGATCGGCCGGCCCCTGTTGGAGCAATGATCTCCTGGGTGGGCTGGGAGGCGCTGCTGGATCGCACGGGCAAACTGTTCCTGATGCTTCCTCACGAAGACAGGCAGAATCTCGATTGCGAAAAAGCCAAGGCGCTGATGCTGGCAGAACCTGCCATGATCCGGTATCCGATACTTATTGCGAGATTTGGCACCGCTGCCGGTTTTCGGCCCGGCCAGTATGAAAGATTATTCGGATTCTGAATGACGGTGGGCCGGGCTCTTCGGCGGTTATCGGCACTCTTGATCGCAATCCTCAACGGCCGCAAAAGAGATGCCGCGAATCTCGAGCCGGATTGACATGATCACCCTCTATGGAATCAAGAATTGCGACACGATGAAAAAAGCGCGTGCCTGGCTCGATGGGCACGGCATCGCGTATGCCTTTCACGACTATAAGGCGGCGGGAATCGAGAAAGCGCGTCTTGAGGGCTGGGTCTCACAGCTGGGCTGGGAGGCTTTGCTCAATCGGGCCGGTACCACCTTCCGCAAATTGCCGGATACCGAAAAGGAAGGGCTGACGGAAAAGAAAGCCATCGCCTTGATGCTGGCCCAGCCTTCGATGATCAAGCGGCCTGTTCTGGATAAGGCTGGAAGGATCACCGCCGGTTTCCGCCCCGAGCAATATGAAAAATTGATGGGGCGCTAGCGCCCGGCAGGGTTGTGAGAGTAGGCTCGCCCCGGCAAAGCAAGGGGGCTGACGCATGACGCGCAGACTGGCGGCCGAATTTATCGGAACAGCATGGCTCGTGTTGGGTGGTTGCGGCGCGGCAGTCCTGGCCGCGGCCTTTCCGGCATTGGGGATCGGATTTGTCGGCGTTGCGCTGGCTTTCGGCCTGACGGTGCTGACCATGGCTTTTGCCATCGGCCATGTCTCGGGCTGTCATCTCAATCCTGCGGTTTCGGTGGGTCTTTGGGCGGGCGGGCGATTTCCGGCCAGCGATCTGCCCGGCTATATTATCGCCCAGGTTGCGGGCGGCATCGCGGGCGCGGCGATATTGTATTTGATTGCCAGCGGCCATGCGGGCTTCGACGTCCATGCCGGTTTTGCCAGTAACGGCTTTGGCGAACATTCGCCCGGCGGTTACGGCATGGCAGCCGCGCTGACCTGCGAAGTGGTGATGACCTTCGCGTTCCTGTTTGTGATCCTGGGCTCCACCCATGGCCGCGCGCCGGCAGGCTTCGCGCCGATCGCCATCGGCCTCTGCCTCACTTTAATCCATCTGATTTCCATTCCCGTCACCAACACCTCGGTCAATCCGGCGCGCTCCACCGCGCCTGCCTTGTTCGCGGGCGGTTGGGCGTTGGAGCAGCTCTGGCTGTTCTGGGTGGCGCCCATCTTGGGCGCGATCCTGGCGGGATTGGTCTATCGCTGGCTGAGCCCTGACGAGCCCAAGCCTGTGGATGTGGCGGGCCGCTAAGCCGCTTTCAGAATCGCATCCGTTACGGCGGCGATATCGACA
>Ga0105240_10005606_pt1 | contig 18643 bp, 13 predicted proteins | sample KBSC54metaG_FD_80426 | JGI IMG/M metagenome (GOLD analysis project Ga0105240, IMG submission 80426) | Corn rhizosphere microbial communities from Kellogg Biological Station, Michigan, USA - KBS C5-4 metaG | ecosystem: Host-associated > Plants > Roots > Rhizosphere > Soil | place: Michigan, USA... | reverse complement strand
TTCATCCTCATCTGGACATTCGTCCATGCAGTTTGACATTCATCCTCATCTGGACATTCGTCCATGCAGTTTGACATTCATCCTCATCTGGACATTCGTCCATGCAGTTTGACATTCATCCTCGACTGGACATTCGTCCATACAGCTTGACATTCATTTTATCTAGACATTCGTCCATACAGCTCAGGGTTCCTTTCGTCCTTCTTTCCAAATGCATATATTTGGAAATGGTATAGAGGCAATATGGGATCTAGTCTATTATATTAGTAGGTATTAGGAACACCTTTACAACAAACCGACCGAACGGGCAAGTCCCTAACCAGATAAGGTCGGCCAGGCTTGATTCGCAACCCCTGTTAATTATAATACCCTTTAGTCCTCTCCTTGAAAATCCTCCTCCTATCCAACCTATCGAAATGTCACGTAATGGAACTCGAACAAGACCACACTGAATACCCTGAGGTAAGTGATCTAGTATCACGCTTACCCAATTTAATATCTCGGGGTACAACTTGACTAAGTTCACATCTAGTATATTCAGGCCGTCCGGGAAGCTCTTGAGGCTATTATCCCATACGATCGTTCGCGCGAGAACATTTCACTCATTATCCTCGAGGGTCCGATACTAGATTCCAACGCGTCTAAATACGTTCGCTGATTACCTGCCCAGTCTTCGCACGATACGCGACTCTCCATCACCCACCTGCCTTCCTCACCCAGCGCACGAGTATGGGAAGTCCACTGTTGACCAACGACCACCCTGAGCGGGTATTGCAACCAGAACATCCGAAGATCGAGAGTCACCCTAAACTTCTTCGCGAGCAAGTGAGGCCTGATGTTTCACCGCAGGAAGGTTCGCTAGGTCACCAACAGACGGAAAAGCACGGCAACAGCTTTCAGTCGGACATAGAAAAGGATACATCTGAAGGAAAACCGCGTCTTCCATCACCGGATCTCCCTCTACAGAAAGCAGGACGGCTCTGTCGACCTAAAGGTCTCCCCGTCCGCCGTAACCGCGATCGAGAGCGACCCCGACGGCGGCGTAGGGAATAACAATATCCTGCGGCTGGCGTCGATTTCGGCACGGCCTTGGCGTCCAACGTCCCTCCCTTCGGGCATAATTATTCTTCGGCAGCGCCTGTCCCCACAACTCATAACGCCCAACATCGAGTCCACGTCTTTTCACCACCACCTCCATCACCATCGTACGCATTTAACTGCACTACCATCTATCTCGATGTCCGCCGCGAGCGTAAGTTATACACGGCCATCATACTCCTTTCGTCACTAATCTAGGGTTAGATTCCCCCTCATCTCATAGAGGATTTACGAACCTCTGTCCAACATGCCCTTAATCACGAGCCTACTGGAGCCTCCGTCCTTTACCTTGTCAACCAACGTATACTTTCAACCTCAAGAACCTACCGTCCTCTCACTAATACAACTTGGCGTCATTAGTGGTCTTCGACTCCCGGTCTTTACGTACACCCATACCTACAGCGCAGGCTTTGAGTCCACGCCTTGCCAGCCAGAGCCGCCTTCCCAGCGAACATGAAACCAAACTGCGGTCGCCGAGTAGGTCGATAGCAGACCAACCGGGACATCCCCAACCAGGCTCGCCACGAGATCAGGGTATCACCGCGAATACACTGCCCACCGGCTCCATTGAAGGCCGAGAAGAGGATGACCATCATGAAGATATACCCCCACCGCCGCAACCGATTGAATCACCGAGGCGTTCTTCCACCCCATCACCAATTACACACAATACCCCCGAACATCCAGTCGCTCGCCGCCAGTCCCTCGAAGAAGAGAAGATTTTCCTGGACCATCCGCAGCCGTCGGAAGATAGTATACTCATTGATCCAAATTGCCTGCATAGCGTACTACAGTTCGTCGACAACTTAATAGACAACGTCCCACTGGGTTCCAGGCCACCCAAACATCAAGCACCCATCCCTTCCCCGTCTATGTCAGGAGACTTGCGACCCGACCATTCCCAACCGCAAGCGGCGAAAGTTTCATGTGAACTGCCCCAAAATCCCGCGATCGAAGCCAGAAAACTCAAAAGGAAGAAAGAGCATACTCTCCGACGCCCCCATCAGATTGAGACGAAACCCCTCAAGCCAAGCAGCGTTCAGTCCACTATAATCAATCATACAGTAAATCAACAGGACGAGCGACAACCAAGTTCCACCCCACGACAAACACGACAGACACGTCAATCTAGTCGAGTGAAGGAGTTACCAAACCCTCAAATCCAGGCACCAGCCCAAAAATCCAGGCGGAAGAGACGACAACTCGTCGACGAAGTCCAGGAAAGTCTCAGGTTAAAACGGCACCAATATGGAAACTCTGCTAGGCAACCTACGGTCCTAGGCTCTTTAGAGGTAGATAAGCCAACCGATGGAATGGATGGAATTGACCGCCTCCTCTCTGCGTCTCGAACCATTGCAGCGCTTCAAATGACTGGTGGAGGGTAAAGAAGGAAGATATATCTTAGTCATCATATTCTATATATTACACTAGTCCTTAATAAGATTAGCGTATCAATTCCAACACGTGAATTTACTTCAATTGCCAAACCACACTCACTCCGAACCCTTACCTTGTTTTTCATCAAACATCATCGAAGCACAGATTCTATACCAGTCTACGAGGCTCCTCCTCACTATGCCCTCTCCAGTGCCATCAACGACATTACCGACACCTTCGCCCGACCCCGCCAGTTTTACAAAGGTACGGCGAACAATATTCTCGTGAGCCTAAATCCTAAACCCTTTCTAGATCTTCAACGACCTCACCACAGTACTCAACGATCCGAATCTTCCACCTCAACAAGCCAAGATCTGGCTCCAAGGCCTTCAACGCCTCACCCAGCGCGTCGCCGAAAAACAGAGTATTGTATTAAACCACGAACCTAATACGACGAAGCGGCAAAGGTAGATTAAAACAATATACCGGTCGTTGAAGCGCCCTTACTAAAACCTACTATAGCGAGAATGAAAGTCCTTCAGCTCAACCTAAGAAACGTCGCAAAATTGAACGTAAATCCGCGACCCTACAGAATGCTCTACCGACCAATCGCCTTGACCCTCATCGCCAGGAGGAGCAAATATCCCCCCGTATATCCGTATATCCAAGCGATGATCATCAGTCTACTAGCACGGAAGACGATATAAGTAATCATACTCCCCGAGTCATCATCAGAGACGAGAGAGATACGGCCCCTTGGATCGAAGCTCGCCTTAGTAAGGTACAATCGCTTCTACCCCCTTCGGCCATCACGATCCCAGGGACCATCAATATTGTGGAACTACGTACTCAGTTCTATCGCCGTATACAACAAATCGACTTTATCGGCACGAAGTCCAATAAACCGTTTCGGTTTCAATTCCATGGTCCTGAAGTCGTCGAGCTTACCAATTTTCTGTTTTCCGACCTTATCGGCCGTAAGGCACGGGCCCGAATTACCGCACTACTCCAGAGCTACACCAAGCCTACCAGTGATCCTCAGGAACAAGCCGAAACAGCGGAGAAGAGTCGAGACACGCCTGACGAGTTCCGAAACCTATTCGGTACCCTCTCTCGGGCCCTACCATCAGCATCTAAGAATCGAGACTCCCACATGACATATATTCATCAAATGTATAACACTCTCGCATTTCTCGAAGACTACAATACGCGGCGAATGCAGGCGATCAACAAGGATGAATCATTCATCGCCATCCTCGATCGGTACGGGTTAAAGGCGCAAGCCGGCTGGAGTGTCCTTGTTCGATTTCTCAAGTATTTCAATCAACAAATTGGCTGGACCAAGACTGAACACCGGAACTTTATTCAAGGGGCCCAAGCGCTATCTACACTTACCGATGAGTTTGGTCATGGTATCCTCGTGCTCCTCCCACCGGGAAGTAATCGGCGGTACGTTTTCAACGTGAAACAGATCCAATCTAGAGTTATACTAATGTATCTATCATAGGATACACCGATGGGGTACGCAACGTATGGAGCGAGTTTACCCTATTATCCATGAGTTGTTTCCCTGGCTGAAAGAGTTCTGTACCATCTTGGATCAGTACATTGTATCGCCACTTCTTGCACAGAAACCCATTACCATACCGCCGATGGTGGAGAATGATCAAATATCCATCCAGGGATCTTTTCAGAAGGCCATTGAGCTGAATAATTCTCGCCACGAGGCTCGGCAGAATATAGGTGAAGATCAGACCCTCACCCTCCCTCCTTCACCTAGGGTAGGCCACCCAAATCACGATGACGAGGAGACCAATTCAGAGGATAGCGACCACGAGCACGACGATCCCAACCACGAAATCGAAGAGACCAATTCAGAGGATAGCGACCACGAGCACAACGATCTCATCCACGAAATCGAAATCGATGGTTATAATGAGTATTAATACCGAGGGTAACAAGTAGTTTGAATATTTTGAGTCTAGAATACATGAATTCCAGAAACCCCTTTTCGTACTAGAGTTATTAACTAGCGGCCACGCGTCGCTTTCTACCATTTATTCTCATCGACTTTACCTTAGTATTATATCTCCGTTGGTTTAATCCACCTCGAGTTATCTACTTATTTACCATGGGAAAGACACGATTAAAGACACCAAAGCGACGACCTCACATACCTCGAGCTCCTAAGAAAGCTATTAAGAAAACACCGACGCGTCCACAGGCACAGAGATCGATTGAAGCATACTTCTCCTCATCAAGTGCGTTGGAGTCACCGGCGAATCCATCGACTGTATATTCTAAACGTAAAATCGACGAGTATTTTACTCCCTCTAACGCGTCACGGACATTACATCAGATATCCTCATTATCGAGGACTACAGACGTGGTAGTATCAAGTGATTTGGATGGTCGATACTCGAGTAACCCTACAGAGTACCATCAAATCCAAAGCTTACCGCGATCTAGCCCCGAATATTCTATCGTAAGTATTAATTTATACGCCATATTGATATTCTATAAGTTAACTCTATTAGACGAACTCTCGAGAGAATAATACCTTTTTTAATTCATCACTCGATACAAGGTTTATACCTCTCAATAGTTTACCTAGCAGCAGCGATATCGCATCCTTCCTACAACCTATAACACTCGATCCTATGGTAGATGAATACCATCGAACTATTGATCAAGGCCAGATTCCTGAGCCAGAGGACCAGATCATTGAGCAGGAGGACCAGATCATTGAGCAAGAGGACCAGATCATTGAGCAAGAGGACCAGATCATTGAGCAGGAGGACCAGATCATCAAGCAGAACACCAATCCGAACCATACAAGGGTGCGGTCAGTCACTGCCCCGCTTCATGAGTTCAGTCCGATACCCTCCAGTCCAGAACTCCCTACGGTTCCCTTCAACCAGTCCCTTGATCCGAGTATCGAAGATCCAGCCCACGGACCGAATACTATTAAAGATATAGACGTGGACCAGGATACCGTTTACCCGTGGAGCAACGAACTCGATATCAACGACGATATTCACGTTAGCGATCCTAGTGAAGACGAAGACGAGTCCATCACCACGACCACGGAGAGTGGGCCGGAGCTTAGCGAGTCTGATGATGAGGTGGATAGTCATGCCTATGTATCAACTACTGGGCAGGACGGCCGACGCGTCGCTCGTACCATCTTTGATCTTATGACGAGCCCGACCCTGGGTTGTACGGCAGCCCAGCATGATCAGGCCATGGCTACCCACCTTGCGAGTGGCGGAGACAATCATCACCCACTACAAGCTACATATAATACCACCGGTATCGAGGACGATCCGGACGAAGCAACTCCTATATACCGGCCAGAGGTCGGTATCGACTCCCCCGGTCTCCCACTCAACCGAGGTTTTCCACGGCAGCGTTATGGCGACGAAACCCATATGAGAGCGCTATTTGAAGGCTCCAGCGATGCCCATCAGCCCATCCCACGTATCTGTCTCCATACCGAATCGACGGACGAGCTATCCACACGAGAGTCATTCGACATCGACGGGTTTATCGGGTTTCCACAGACACTCGGAGCACTTCGGAAAGGCTTTCGATGGTGTCCTGCTCAACATCAGACGTTATATATCCGCAAACGCCTTCACGTACGGCGTCGCGTCGAATTTCAAGACGAAGATGGACAAACCATCCGACGTACTGCTCAGTTACGAGACATACCTCATCTATATCTCGGATCCATCGACGGCCTCTTTCAATGTACGTTATTCGTCTTCTTTCCCCGATTGACGTCGAAGAAGAAGTTCTACGCCCTAGACGCCTTAACGGTCAAGAAGTATATCGATCACGTCATCCTCCCCGCATGTCGGCAGTTCATCGAACCGGAGCACTTGCAGCGTATCCCACCGTCCCACGAGGTCGCCGAGCTTAAAGCGCGGGCCCGGGGGGTTGAGCAACAGCACATCCGAGGTGAACGAGGGCTCAAGACATACGCGAGCTATGCCATCCAGTCTCGTGGGCTCACCGATACCTGGAACGCCATGGTGGAAAAGTGTCATACCGACGTCGACGAAGGGCTATCTGACTTTCGAGACGCATTTCTGGTCGCCAACGCGAAAAACATCAAGTCGGATTTCAAGGTGATTGGCTCGTTATATCAATGTATATCGAAATATCGCCGCCAACTCCAAGAGAGCTTCGACTTCAATCTGATGGACGCGATGTACCACGACCTCGCCCGAGAATGGTTACCTTTAACGCGAAAGGGCGAGCTGACATACCCATGCCCGGTCGAAGAGCCCACGTGCTATCTCTGGAAAACGTGTTGCCTCGAATCCATCTACGGGAGACTTGCGGGCGAACTCTTCCATGGCCGCCAAGGCGAGAAGTCGATCTACCATGCCGGTTTTCTGCACGATACGGCTTCGATGACGGTGGTCCCGCCCCGACGATCGCCGGCGCAATTCGGGGGGGTCCTCTATCTTCAAATTTATGCCGTGGTCAAGGACATTGCGGACGCCCATGCCGTCTATCCACTGTCCCGGGAAGACATGATGGAACTCGCCATCGACCCGCGAATATGGGCGGCCCGCGTCAAGAGACACAAGCGGGGCGGTGGCCTCCAGCGACGAGAGTTTCTCTGTCGGAGCTACGCCGGTGGCAAGCACCGTATCCGGCAGAGTTACCGTGAATATGACGAAGAATCCTTTCCGACGCGGCTTGAGGTCCGTATCGACGATGACTGCCTCGTCAACGTCGAATCCATGGCATGTGTGGCGGAAGCTGGGTCCCGGGCCACGACTCATGGGATGAGTGAGAGCGTGCCCACCAGTCTGTGGGCGATCCCCACACGCAGCTGGACCCGATTCATGCTTGGGAACTACCACAAGTTCACGACGGCTCTCGAAATCGCGGCGATCACGAGTCCGAGCGTGGGGATCTCGCTCGAACGGTCCAAGGTCATGGCGACCCTGATCAAGTGCATTCAGCGGTTTGCATCCTGTGAGCCGGCACGCGACGCCATCCTCTCATATCGGGTGGAAGAAGTGGCACGTGGAACGGTGTATGGCCTCGGGTTCCGGGAGGGTCTCCCGTCGTACGGATATGGATGGTTCGCGCCGGTGGTCAATTGGGAGTGCTTTACGTTCCAGGCGGAATTGTCGTCACAGATGGTCCGCGTGGATCGGCGACTCCATACCTGGTACGCGGGATCGGGACGGGTGATGCAAGATTCCCACGCCATGCTCGAGGTCTGCCTCGGTCTCCTGGGTGACCGGCACTCGGGCTCGTACGTCCGCGCGGAGAGCATGACGTTGTCGATCCACGTCTGTCTCCGCGAATATCGGCGGAATGTCCTGGCGGTGTTACAAAAAGAACTGGCGGATCCGTCGGAGGATCCGGAAGTGATGGACGCGGTGGTGTTCTGCCACGACCACCTGATCAAGGCGGTCCTTCAGCCGCCACACCTCATGTGCGGGAACAAAAGTAAGTTTGCGGCGCCGGAACAACTGACGGAGTGGATCTGGGGGGACTCCCCCGAATTCAACCGGCGACACTTTCAGCACAAACCGTTCCGTCTGATGTTGCAGAAGGTGCAGGGGACGCTCCGTGGGGTGGGAGCGGAGGTGTATCGGGAGTGGTTCGCGGGCCTGTCATCGGAATTCCTCGGGCACCATTGGGTGATTCCTTACCCCGACGTGAACGGGACGCTGATATCGACGGTCAAGAAGGGCGGGGCTCGGCAATGGTGGTCGGGGTGGCGGGGAAAGGGGTCATCGGGGTGGAGTTGGGGTCGACGGCGATTCATGGTGGGGTATCCCCCGGGATACCCGGCGACGTTGAAGATGGACGAGGGTGAATTTCGGCGACATTTGGCGAAGGGGGGATAGATTGGGATGGGGATCGGGTTGGTGAGGCGAGGTGGAGATTTCGCCGGAGGTGGGATGGGATTCATGGTGGTTGGGGTGGTGGTTCGGGTCGTCATTTCAGAATACATGTAGTTGGAAACCGGCGATCGATTGTAATAACACCGTCTAGCTATCCGTCCCCCGACTTGGACATTCTTCCTAGCTGGTGGTTGGGGTGGTGGTTAGGGTAGTTATTTCGGAATACATGTAGTTGGAAACCGGCGATCGATCATAACACCGTCTAGCCATCCGTCCCCCGACTTGGACATTCTTCCTAGCCCATACATATAATTCATATAATACATATGATTTATATGATTGATACCTTAGGCATGACCGTGACCCTCCCTCATCCGGAAACCCAGCCAACCTACTACTGTGACAAGGGTCGACTGGATTATGACATAGTCTAGAGAAACTGGTCCGTGCACGCGTCAAGTTCGCGTATGCACGGCTGGATTATGCAGTAATTCGCCCCACTTTCTGTTGACCATTCCACGGACTGCTGGACTATATCGTAGATTCAAGGTTCCGACTACACGGGCTGTATAGAATCGATATTGATTTACCTCATCTGTATTGGCCGTCTATTTGCATTACTTCCTGCATTCTTCATTTCCAAGTCGCCGCTGCAAAGCCTTTAAATCGTTCAAATTGTAATGGCGCCTCGTGCGAGTGAAGCCATACTCGCCCAATTTCAACTCTACGTGGAAAATAAGGCTCAGCTTTTGATCTGTACTTCGCCTGATTGTGGCTACGCGTTATCCGTCGCGCGTTCACAACTAACCTCGCATTTACGCGAGAAACACCAAATTCCAGAGACAAATCGAAGATTGATAACGCGCCACTTAACTCAGCACTATCCTGAAGGGTTTCGAGATCCTGCCGAAGCGACTCCACTCGAGGACGGACTACCAGCGTGTCCAGTTCTTCGTATCCTTAAAGGATATTCATGTTGTGCTTGCCCTTATCGAACCGTTAACTGGCAATGTCTGACTCGGCACGTGTCACATGTCCATCTCGATGGTCAATCAACAACACAGGGTAGGCTCGAAAGCCGGTTTCATCGAGTCTATTTACAAAGTTGGACGTATAAGGCACGTGGATCGGAGCAGCAATATTGGATCGTCCGCCTAAACGGTAAACTCAGCCGTGAGGACGACCCGATTGCTAGCGCGCACCTTCGAGCGGTCCATGAGCGTGAATTGCAATGCGTCAGTCAGAGCATTAATGCTCCTAAGCGTCAGGAAGCCCTAGATAGCTCTGATATAGCATTCTACGGTCCGTGGATGGAGAGAACCAAGTGGAACACAACGTACGATGTCGCGTCTCGACCGCTGCTACAAACTCTCGCCTCGATTCCCAAGCATCAAAGCCGTCTTGAAGCGCTTCAACTACCAAGCAACAGCGAAAATCCTACGGCGTCGATGCTCATCAGCGCTAAGGACCATAAACGAAAGATTACCGCTATTTTGCCTGTGGTAGATATTATCCTGGATCAATACGAAGAAACTATTCAACAGACCGGTTATCGCCTCTTACAATGGCTCCGAAGTAACAGCCTCGACTCGTGCTACCCCCGGCCGTTCAAGTTAGTGGGCCGTGCAGCAAGCCGAAGACGTTACCGACGCACCTTTAAACAGTTCCTTACCTTTATCTTCCGATCCTTTCAGCTCCCATCGACGATTGGTCACGAAAGGACTCGGCTTCATTTTACCGAGGCCCAAACTGCCGCTCTACGAGAGGTGTGGGACCATAAAGCTTAGGCATTCATTCACCTCCCGTCCTACGTTAATATCTCTTATCAGCCTCAGCACGTAGGCTACAATAGTGGCAGTCGCAGCGAAGAAGACGAAGAGAGCGATGAAAGTAACGGCAGCAGTAGTTCCGAAGGTGATGACAGTAGCTCTCTCGAGGGAGAAATCGAGTGGGGCTCTGAAGAAACTAACAAGAATTCAGCAGACGTTCGACCTACTCGCTCTCCGTTTGAACTTAAGACCCCTTGGTCCTTCGAGGCTTCAAGTGCGATTCAGGAATTACTCGATGGTACGTTTCGTCTCATAATTACTCTGATCGCGGAAAGCCACATCGACGGACGGCCAGAATCAAGTCTTTTAGTCTATTTCTGGGGCATTCTCTGTTTCTCAGGCCACGCCCAAATTTTCCTTCGACCCTCCTATTGTACCACACATCTCTCCGCGCTAATTTATATCTCGCGGCTCGTCTTATTAGAGTATACTCTTCCTCGTCGGCCTTATCCCTACCTAGGCATTTCGCCACCTCCTCCTGCAGAACGACTTGGGCGACTTCATGCCGTCCGCGAGAAATATATAGTCACTGGGTCGGGCTCGACCTTAGAAGAACTACAGAGTCTGTTTCGCTGTGGACGTCTACTAGCGAAGCATAACCCGCCCACCTTTTTTTTAAGATGGAGTGATGATGGTGAGGTGGTCTCGATTGGTGATGATTTTCAGCTCTCCATGCAAGAATTTCGTCGCCTCTCCGAATATTTTGTCTCACAAGCAGAAACCGTGTGTCAGGAGCTGATGTTCAAATGGAAGCCGCCTATCAATCTAGCGGCAGTTAAGGACGACCTTGCCAACCGGACTGCCGGGTTCTCTTTTATCCACCATCGAGCTAACCGTCTAGATAAGGCTTACCTTGACCTTATGAATCTGGCCTATGAACCTGGGCCGAATTCGCTGAGTCGACGAGGAACCTGGGATTGGGAATCGGTCTTTCGCTATCGCAAAAAGGTACAATCTCTCTTACTAATGATTCTTGGGATGTTTGCCAGCACGGGAGGGCAATTTCCTCGTACTACGGAGCTGTTCCCCCTCGAAATTTGCAATTCGACAACATCTGAACGGGGCATCTACGTCTATAATGGTTCAATCGTCTTCGTCACCCGACACAACAAAGCCAAACGATCAACGAACCGCGAGTTTAACGTGGTTCGGTTTCTTCCCGTGCGCGCCGGTCACATTTTGTACCAGTATCTCGTGTACATCCTTCCATTGGATACGATGCTAGGACGAGAACAAGACCACCTCCACGGCAGGCAGGTCAAAACACGCGAGCGTCGGCTACTATTTAGCGATCCAGACGAGCCAGGTCACCAATGGCGCGCAGTCAGACTAACCGCCGTCTTGCAGCAGGCTACGCGTCGAGTCTGGGGCCAGCCCATCAACGCGCGAATATACCGCCAATTGAGTATCGGCATTACTGGGAAACACGTGCAAGAAGTTCATCGGCCATTTAACCGATTTGACGACAAAAGTGCCCAGGCTAGTCCCAATGTTGTCTTTGCCTGGCAGAGTGGACACCGGCCATTACAGCGAGCCTCTACCTACGGCCTTGATGGCGCCTTTCCAACCAAACTCCAACCCCATCTTCTCCAGCTATACGAATGGGCTTCGGTGAAGTGGCACGAGTTTATCCACCAACCAAGTAAGGTGATGCCTTCCGCCGCTAGACCTCTTCCCTCCACCGCCGTCGCGACGACGAGGGTCGATGCGAACCGACCTTGTTCACCCGAGATTTTACAGCCTCCCCCTATAGTCCCACGAGAGACTTCGGGATTGAAGAGGAAGCGTCAAGAAGACATACTCGACGAGTCGCACCCACGACTATACTTGACATCCCCACAGCAACGCCGTACAGAAGATTATTCCTCCGTTAATACTACGTCACTTGGATCTATCTCTAGCTCCGAGCCAGTATCTAGCTATTTAGTTCGGGAGGGAGTATCATCGGATCTACACGACTTTGGTACTTTTCTGCGTGCCATCTCGGAGCTAAACGCCATCATATGTCGGCATTGCAATAGTGCCTACTCGAAAACGAACATTACCGAGCACTTACTACGGCGACACTACCTCAAAGGCCACGCTATGAAGGAGGCTAAAGGCTGGATTGAAGGTCTTAACCTTTCAGATTCCGTCACTCTTCCGAAACACTACAGCGCCCCAATCGAGGGACTCTCTATTAGGAAGGGCTGGGTTTGCAACGTATCGTCTTGCTTATTTGTCTCTCTTAGTACCGAAGTTATAGAGCGGCATATCAGTAAAGAGCATGGTCTCGACACTAAAGTGAAAAGGAGAGAGAAAGATGCGATTTTATCAACCTCGCTCCAACGCTTTTGGGCGAAACCACCTACATTGATTATCGTCGATACTAAGTTAGACGCCGTATAGTCAATGTCGAGAATCGACCCAAGCACGCGGTCAAGGGTCTGTTGGCGAAGAAGATTCAAGTCTGGATCAATGCTCAGGAAATTGCGGATGTCGTGTCATGTCCCCCCGACCACAGCCCATTCATTCCCGGGTTGGCACATAAAGAAGGGTTTGTATGCAACGCCGTCACTTGTAACTCTCGTACTGCAAGTCAAGAGGTCATTGAAAGACACTGTAGTAAAGAGCATGGCATTGACAGTCGACAAAAACAGCGTGAGCGGCAGGCATATTCCACAGTAACTCTACAACATTTATTCGCCAAGGCTCCCGAATATTTTATTGTAAATCCAGACATGTCAGCACCATCCGCCACCACTTCACCACCGCCGTCCACCCAACTCATCTCCAGCAGTCTAAGAAGTCTTCCAAGTAGTCAAGTTAGGCCGCCCATCAGCACTCAGACTCTTTCGTCTGCGTTATCCATTCGCCTCCGGTCGGCCGTGGAACAAAATAAAGCACGATACCGCCAAGTTGGTGAACCTCAGCACGTCTCTGAAATTACTCCATGGCTGCGAAAGACTCGATTCCACCTTCACGTTGCTGGAATCGACGGTGCTCTCATTGAAACATCCACTCCTGTCCCTCGGCGGATATCAGATGACACTCGGCTATACCTAATGAGTTGTTCGATCGATCGGGTTCTCCGTCGTGCATATGAGTTGGTGGCCGACCTTCACCATGTCGATGCCCGAACACTGAATACATTTTAAGTTGGGACCATTTCCCAAGACCCATTCCAGGGACTCCAAGAAAAATCATCATTGGTGGAATATATTCGTCTCTTTCAGCAGCTCGTGTGTTATATTATTCGGACCTCGGAGGGCCATTTCGATCGCGACATGTTTATTATTACGGAAGCACAGCGTCAGGCGTTAAATTTGGCTTTGGAAGACATTGAGGCCTTGGCCAGTTTATTAATGCGGCATTCTCTGAGACGGCCACGGGCACCCCTACCGGCGTCTCATCACCAGCACCACCGTGATGAGCACTTTAGCCGCAGCGGGTCAGAAAGTGGTGGGGATGACCAAGGACAGCTCGAGGCGGCATTAGATTCTCATGTATTTCAATTCTGTATTCAGCTGGTCACCCAATTGACCAAGCAAAGCGTGTACGACAGTGGTGTTGTTTCCTTTTGTGCGGTGGCTGCGGCGAATATTCACTCGGACGATAAAAGCATCACATGGAAATCTGAAGGGCTATGCGGCGGGATTTTAAGCAAGCTGATCTACGACTGTCAACTTTTAGTCTTACAGCAAGCATATTTTCTGGTCGACGAGCAGGACGACACTGAGATCGGCGATGCCCTCGGTCAACTTTGCCGTGCCTGGATTATCAACCACACTCGGGGGCCCGTGGGAGCCCTCAACGACTGGCGCCTATTTGCGATGAAGGTGGCCCAAACCACCGTCGCACCGGCATCCATTCGTTGGGACGACGACGGCGAGACACTCCACTACGCCAGCGTGCGGTACAGCATCGACGACCTATCACGTGAAATTGTATTTTGTCTCGAAGAGGCCCGGGAAATCTTTGAGCGTGACCTGTGCTTAGGATTTTCCGACGTACCATCATACCCACTCGAGGAGCTACAGGATAACTGGAGTGCCGCTCGAGCGGGATATTCTTTCAAAGATGATCCGCGGAATGCTCATTTCTGGGAAGGTCATGACGAGTGGCTCCTCCACCATATCGCCCAAGACGTCGATCACGTCAGCACCGTCTTTCACGCCGATCAAATCAGTCTCACCGAGTCAAGCCCCCTCCCGTTTCGATCCGAATTCGCCAAGCAATACCTCGTCTCAGTCGAGAAATTCTTAGAGTGCATGCTGGTGTTGGTTCACAAAGGTTCGGGTCAACCGGCGCGCCGTGTGGAATTCTTGGGCACGCGATGGAGGAACATTGGGACGGATCTCCGAAATCTCTTCTTACACAGTGGCCATGTCGTCTTCATCCTCAAGTATCACAAGTCCCAATCCCGGACCCATGCCTCTCGATATCCCGCTCGGTTCTTGATGCCCGAGGTCGGCCAAAAGCTGGTTCAGTTTCTGGTCCTGGTGCACCCATTTCTCTTGCTGATGAGCCATGACGTCGGGGTTCCCTCTGGAGTGTGTGAGTACATCTGGAGTCATGGACCGGAGCCATGGCCTGATGACCGCATGACGCGAATACTCCAGGGGATGAGTCGACGTAGCATCGGCACGACCATCAGTGTGGCTGCATGGCGACAGATCGCCGTGGGGATCGCCATCAAGAAATTCAGTGGGCAGCAGTACGAGGGTGATATCGACTTACCGGGGAACCCGGACGACGACAACGGCGGCGAAGTCATCGTGGCCGATGGCATCTCACTTCCTGCCGCTTTTCACTTCCAGGCCAGTCACACACCATACACGGGCAATCAGGCGTACGGCGGCACCGTCAACTTCTCGGCCGGATTAACCGACGCCGGTCTACAGGCGTATCACCACGCTAGTCAGTTATGGTGGACCTTGTATCGACGACACCTGAACGATAGGCCGTCTCGCAAGCGTGCTCGGCCACCATCTCTATCCCACGAACCACCATCTCTCCTGAAGCGAGTGGCCCATCGAGTTCGGGCACCACGACATCTTCGACGATGGGGAAGTGAGACCGTCTTGGCGGCGCTGAAACGACTCTACCAGGATCCACAGGCTCAATTCCGCTCCCCTATTCAACAGCAGATGGTCGAGATGGTGGCGGCTCGTCATGCGGAGGTGGTAGTGATTCTCGCCACGGGCGGTGGGAAGAGTCTGGCGTTTATGGTCCCGATGCTTCTTCCCCAGGCCACCACTACGGTCGTGGTGGTTCCGCTGGTGGCGTTGAAGCAGGACCTCGTGCGGCGATGCTGGGATGCTGGCATCGAGTACTCTGTGTGGGACGCTCACGGTAGCAGTGAGCGTTTCACAGGGACACCACTCATCTTTGTGTCGGCGGAGCAGGCGGTCAGGGATCCATTTCATCGGTTCTTGGGCTCACTCGAAGCCAATCAACAGTTAGATCGAGTGGTGTTTGACGAGTGCCACCTCATTCTCACGGCGTCTAAGTATCGACCCAAGATGGCCTTACTCCGTCATCTCCGGCAGTTTCGATGCCAAGTTGTTTTTTTGTCCGCCACGTTACCGCCCGTGTTGACGAGTCAATTTCAAAGCCGTATGTTATTGGACCAACCTCGTGTCATTCGCGACGTTACATTTCGATCGGATTTGTTTTACGATTTTCACCGCCAGAGCAAAAAGGGTGACTTCCAAGACTACGCCGTCCATGGGATCACCCACCAAGTCCAGAGCCTCGCGCATGACGATCAGGCACGCATCATCGTCTACGTCACCACCAGGGATGAGGCTCGTGAGGTGGCAGCACGGTTGGAGTGTGAGTACTACCACTCGAATTCGGGCCCGGCGGAGGAGAAGGAACAGGCGATGGCTCGCTGGCGTGACGGGATTCACCGAGTGATTGTGGCCACCAGTGCGTTTGGAACCGGAGTGGACTACGCTCATGTACGCGTGGTCATTCATCTGGACTTGCCCACGGATGCCATCAATTTCGCTCAGGAAGTCGGTCGTGTCGGACGGGATGGACAGGGAGGAACGAGTTTCGTGATCTTGCCGCACACGTTTATGCCGATTAACGATGACACCTGGGCCCATGAACAACATGTCAGACCATTGTCCGAGCGAGTGATGCAACGATACGTGAGTCACAGTCGATGTCTATGGGCGACGCTGAGTCGATACGTCGACGGTGCCGAGAAGATGCAATACTGTGGTGGGTCAGGACTCCGGTGTGGTGTGTGTCGTGTTCGAGGGGTATTTCATCCCGAGGAAGAGGTCGATCGGACATGGTATTGGGATTGTATCGGGACCCCGGGTCTCGGCGAAACCGACAGGACGGCCGATGGAGATGAGGAGGAGGAGGAGGAGGACCAGGGGGACCAGGATGACCGGGATGATGGTGAGATGGATGAGACCGCGCTGGCGTTACAAGCCGGATCCCAGCGGCTTCGGCTGTCTGAACGGGTGGCCGCGGATCAACGAGCACGATATCTCGAGCGATGTCAACGATGGAGAGGCACTTGTTTAATCTGTCAATTACTACGGGGCGGTCAAGGACTCGATCACAATTTAGACACCTGCCACCATCACGATCGGGTGAGGTTCTTCAAGGCGAAAACGGCCGCTCATCAAGGTCGACACCGAGTCTGGATGAAAGATCACGTCGCATGCTGGAGCTGTGGTCAACTCCCGACGATCTGCGACGGCCAGAAGGGACCGAGAGGATGTGAATTTCGTGATCTGGTCTTACCCGGGGCGTGGGCAGCGTTTCACATGAGGAATTTATGGGGACATAGTCTGGCGGAGGTCAGTGGCCGACCCGGAGGGTTTGAGCAGGAGGAGGCGTGGACGAGTTGGCTGGGAGAAGAGTGTGAGGTATTTGGGGAACGGGGCACTCAGGGGGTTCGAATACTGGCCTGGTTACTTGAGCAGATGGAGCGAGGCGAAGGGATGGAGGATTAGGAAGGGTCTCATTCCTGATTCATCCCCCCGTATTCGTCTTGGATTTCATAGGAGCTTCACCCCAGGAAGTATTCGCGATAGAAGCCTTCGTATTACGACCGTGACCCGTAAGCAAGGCTAAATCTCTAGGGCGGCGCCCTTTTCGATTTACACACCATGTCAATATGGCTGGAGGTCGGCCTCGGAAATATACCAACCCTAAGCCGGTGGCTGAGGCCCGCCGACGTCGTCCACGAGCGAGGCTCCAGCGAAATAACGATGATCCTCCGGGTTCCCACGTAGGATACCAGCCCCAATATTCCTCCGAGAGTGCCTTAGAAGTCTCCCGTAGATAAATGTCTACCGTACCGAGACGAATATGCCGGTGGGTAGTTTCCCACTCTATGCATTTGGAAACCTCCGTCGGGGACGAATGTCAACCGGACGGGGACGAATGTCCAGGTCGATGGAGAAGAATGTCAATAGGATAGAGACGAAGATTAAGGTCGGTAGAGAAGAACATCTCGGTCGGTGGAGAAGAATGTCCCGGTTCGGGGAGATGAATGTGCCGGTGGGTGGTTTCCCACTACATGTATTTGGAAACCCGTGGGGGACGAATGTCCATAGGGTTAGGACGAATGTCCCGGTGGGTGGGTTCCGACGACATCGATTTCGAAACCGGTCGAGGAGGAATATTGAGGAGAAGTTCCCATTCGCGGTGGGCGGTAAGATTCAGGTCGAGGTACGGCCGCGGGGTACGGTCCGCGCATATATTTAGCGGGCATGGATAAGGAATATCATGGCGGTGGCGGCGAGGGTCGTAGAAGAGTGGAATTGATTCAGGAGAGAAGAAGGGAAGAGGATTCCCACTTTAAGGGATTAGGATTTTCATGCCGTCGGTAATTACCATCGGTTCGAATTTGGACCCATTTTGGGATTCAAATCAGGGAGGGTTTAGGTTACAAAGGGAGAGTTTCGTTCCATCGGTTAGGGATTTCATTCCGGTTATTATTAAAATACCCAGGTTAGAATATTCCGGACTATTATTTATTTTCCGGGTTAATGGTGTAGATTTATCTTAGTATTCAAATCCAATTCAAAGTCTATTCTGTATATATTAATTTTAATATTTTTAGCAAGATTTTGATTTCCCGGAAATGGTTTCGTCTATAATTTTCTCGATATTTTCATTTCGATTTAGAGGAATGATTCGGAATACGGATTTATAGAATAAAATTATTTTATAATATTTCGGTTTAGATTAAGTGGAGTATATAATTTTTTTCAGAGAAGATTTTAGGGTTAGGATGATTTATTTTTCGATCAGTATTATAGTCGGGGGGAAATTCGGTCGAGGAGATATTTTTTTAGGAATTAGGGTTTTAATTAGGGAGGAAGAGGAGTTATTGGGGTTAGGATTTTAAGTGTGTTAGGGTTAGGGTTAGGGTTAGGGTTAGGGTTAGGGTTAGGGTTAGGGTTAGGGTTAGGGTTAGGGTTAGGGTTAGGGTTAGGGTTAGGG
>Ga0105240_10005604_pt1 | contig 18646 bp, 12 predicted proteins | sample KBSC54metaG_FD_80426 | JGI IMG/M metagenome (GOLD analysis project Ga0105240, IMG submission 80426) | Corn rhizosphere microbial communities from Kellogg Biological Station, Michigan, USA - KBS C5-4 metaG | ecosystem: Host-associated > Plants > Roots > Rhizosphere > Soil | place: Michigan, USA... | reverse complement strand
CGGATGAGGGTGTCGCAATTCATGCGGGCTGATTCAGACTATAGACTATGACTCGCGAGAGTTGCGCGCGGAACTGCCGATGGAGGGAGCCGATGACCAAAGTGAAAGAAAAGTTGGCGCAGGGTGAAGAGCTGATTGGGCCGTTGAACAAGGGCATCGGCAGGCTGGAGCGGGCGACGACTGCACAGGAAATTGCAGAGCTCGGGTGGAACCTGCTGCGCGAGGATTTAAGTTTGCCAGCCGCCGTTCTTTATCGCGACAAACTCGACCACAACCTGAGGTGGATGCAGCGGTTCATCGACGCCTATGGGGTGAAGCTTGCTCCGCATGGAAAGACGACGATGGCGCCGAAGCTCTTCGATATGCAACTGGAAGGTGGCGCATGGGGAATCACGCTGGCAACAGCGCAGCAGGTTCAAGTTGCGTATGCCGACGGGGTGCGGCGGGTCCTGATGGCGAATCAGCTTGTGGGCAGGCAGAACATGGGGCTTGTCGCAGACCTGGTGAGTCATCCGGAATTCGAGTTTTATTGCCTCGTGGATTCGGTGGAAGGTGTGGATCAGCTTGGGGGATTTTTCAGCCAGCGCGGGTTGCGTCTTAAGGTGCTGATCGAACTGGGCGTAATGGGCGGGCGTTGCGGGGTGCGAGATGATGCGCAGTTGCAGCAGGTACTGGAGGCACTGGGACGCTGGCGCGGCGTAGTGGATTTGTGCGGTATTGAATTGTACGAAGGTGTGTTGAAAGACGAGGAGGATATCCGGGCATTTCTGCAGCGGGCATGCACGACAACAAAGTGGATGCTTCAAGAAGAGCTAGTGGAGCGCAGTCCGGCTCTGATAACGGGTGCGGGGTCGGCGTGGTATGACGTGGTGGCGGAGGAATTTTCGGCGGCGGAGTTTGGGGATGCGGTGGAGATCGTGCTGCGGCCCGGCTGCTATTTGACACATGATGTCGGGAACTACGAGATGCAGCAGCGGCGGATCCTGAAGTCGAATCCCATTGCACGGGAGATGCGGTCAGGGCTAGTCCCGGCTCTGCATATATGGGCGTATGTGCAGTCGATACCAGAGCCAGATTTGGCGGTGGTGGCGATGGGGAGACGAGACGCGGCGTTTGATTCTGGCTTGCCAGGGCCGGCACTGCATTATCGGCCCGGGAGTAACGAGCCCCGGAATGCTCCGGCTCACTGGGAGGTCACGAAGCTGATGGATCAGCACGGATATTTGAAGATTTCGCCGGGCGATGACGTGCGGGTCGGCGACATGATTGGGTTCAACATCTCGCACCCGTGCCTGACCTTCGATAAGTGGCGGGTGATTCCGGTTCTGGACGAGAAGTACGATGTCGTGGACGTGGTGAAGACGTATTTCTGAGAAGCAGCTTCTAGCTTCTAGCTGCGAGCTCGGCACTTGGTCTCATTTGGTCGCGGTCGGGGATGCTAAGTGGGATTTTCCAATTGCGGGATGAGGCGGTGTCGGCGGCGACCCAGCCGTAGCGGAGGCAGAGAGAGCCGACAATTCCAGAGATTGCGGCGGCTTGGCCCGTTGCGACTATGAGCTTTGCGATGCTGGGGTGAGGAACGCGGTGTTTGAAGGGCCGATTCGGATTTAGCCCGACCGGACCGTATCATTGAAATTGAGCTGTCGTCAGGGGAGCATTTGTTGGGTATCGACGGCAGGATTTCTCTTCGCAAACAGGGAAGCGCTTAGGATCCGGTGATCCTCCCGGTCTTCAAAACCGGCGGTCGTCCTTACGGGCAACGGTGTGTTCGACTCGCACGCGCTTCCGCCACTCCTGCGGATCAGAATAATAAAACTTTGAAAACAGACAATCACGATACGGCCCGCAAGCTTTGACGGAATTCGTCCCAGTCGATGCTGGGGGTGAGTTCTTCAATTTCTTCGTGCGTGCTTTTCCAGATGGGAAGGGCGCGAGCGAGAAGAGCGCGTCCATTGTCCGTGAGGATGAGGATGCGGCTTCGGCGGTCATTGGGATCCCGGGCGATCTTCAGAAGGCCGCGGCGCTCAAGGGGCTTGAGGGCGGCGGTCAGAGTCGTGCGGTCCATTGCGAGAAGCGACGCCACGGGCCCCATGGCCGGGGGCTGCGGGCGGTTGAGAGACATGAGAAGAGAGAACTGACCGTTGGTGAGGTCGAACGGGCGAAGCTCTTCGTCGAAGCGCCGTGCGAGAGCGCGGGCTGCACGCTGCACGTGGAGACAGAGACATCTGTCTTTAACCATCAGCGTTGTCTCGAACGGCAGCATTTTTGTACTTGACACGCATCGAGAATAGTTGATATCAACGTATCTGTCAATTGTGATTTGTTACTGAGTTCTGGTGTTGATATTTTGTTGAAGTCAGTCCGAAGTCCCCTCGGAGGTCTCCCCCAATGTCATTCGCTCACGATCTGAAGATTGCTGTTCGTTCTCTCTCGCGTGTTCGCGCGCTGTGGTTTACCGTTGCGCTGACTCTGGCGTTGGGCATCGGTGCGAATGCGGCAATTTTCAGCGTGGTACGTGCCGTGTTGTTGCGCCCGCTGGCGAATCGCGATGAGGATCGTCTGCTCTATTTACGGCAGAGCGCCCAGGGAATCGGAGTAACGAATGCAACGTTTTCGATTCCGGAGATCCGGGACATCGGTAGCAATCTGAAGTCGATCCAGGAACTGGGGACTTTCTCGGAAACTGATTTCACGGTAATCGGTCTGGGTACGCCACGCGAGATACCTGCCGGCGTGGTGGATGGACATTATTTCGAAGTGATGGGCCTTAAGCCGGTGCTGGGACGACTGCTTGGGCCAGGTGATGATGGACAGAATGCAGCTGGCGCGGTGGTGCTGACGTACAACTTCTGGAAATCGCAGTTGCACTCGGATCCAAGCGTGCTGGGCAAGCAGGTGCGACTGGAAGGACTACAGGGAGCGCGCTCGGCGGCGGTCGTAGGAGTATTGGAGCCTGCGGTTCCTTACCCGGTCGCGACGGAAATCATTGCGAACGTAGTGACGAGCCCGCATCACCTCTCGGCAACAATGGTCACAGGACGTGAGCATCGCATGACGGAGGTATTTGCGCGTCTTGCACCGGGAGCGACAGTGGAGCAGGCCCGGTCGGAGCTGCGGACTGTTTATGGCGCGATGACGGCCGCGCATCCGGAGGTGTACAAGCCAGGCGACCACTACAGCATTGATGTGACTCGGATGCACGAACAGATTAATGCGCGGGCGAACACGATTCTCTGGGTGCTGTTTGCAGCTTCGGGATTACTGTTTGTGATCGCGAGTTCGAACGTAGCGAACCTGGTGCTGGCCCGGACTGTACGGCGCGAGTCGGAACTGGCGGTGCGGATGGCGCTGGGTGCGAGCGTCGCGGTGGTTCGCCGATCGCTGCTGGCGGAGTCGCTGGTGCTATGCGGGAGTGGCGCTATTGCGGCAATTCTGCTCGCGATTCCGATGGTGGAGGTGCTGGGGCGGTATGCAGCTCGGTTCTCGGTGCGAGCGAATGACCTGACGCTCGATTTCAGCCTGGTGTGGTTTGGGATTGGGCTGGCGCTGGTTGCGGCGGCATTCCTGGCGTACATTCCGCGGCTTCCTTCGCCCAACAATGCGCATGGCGGGTTGTCGGCTCGCGGCGTTCGGTCTGGCGGCGGAAGCAGCAGGCGGCTGCGCGTATTTGCAGTCACGCAGATTACAGCATCATTTCTGCTGCTGGCCGGCGCATGCGTGCTGATGAAGACGCTGTTTGTGCTGGAGGAAACACGGCCGCCGTTCCAGGCGGCGAATGTGATGGCTATCAATCTGCCTGTGATGTCGTATGGGAAGTCGGAGGAACAGGTCAGGGAGTTTTACCGCGAAGTGACGCGGCGAATCGGGGCGTTACCGGGCGTGGAGCATGTGTCGTCGGGATTCAGTGCTCCCTGGCGAGATGATCGGGGGCTGAATATTAACTTTGCGTTCGCGGCGCAGGGTGCGCGACGCGCGGATGGGCAGGACTTCAGGGCCAACTTCCGGTCGGTGTCGCCGGGGTTCTTCGCGACGTTCGGAGTGCCAATCGCAGCAGGGCGCGACTTCAATGACGGCGACAAGGAGGGTTCGGAGCGCGTGGTGATTATCAGCCAGAGCCTTGCGAACCAGCTTTATCCAGGGCAGAATCCGGTAAACCGAAAATTGTGGTGGACGGACGGAGTGATGAAGTTCATCGGGATAAGCACGGAGCCTCGGCGGATCATCGCCGTGGTGCCCGACTTTGATGACGAGAACATTATTCCTTCGCCGGCAATGACGATCTATCAACCGGTGGAGCAGGAGGGTTGGGGCGGACGGCTGTTTGTGCGCGCGCACCAGGATCCATATGCGCTTGTGCCGGCGATCAGCAAGACGATTCATGAGATGTCGAACGATCAGCCGGTGGAGAAGGCAAGCACTCTGGGCGACGTACGAGCTGAGGTATTGACCCCGGACAAACTCAACGCAATCGTGTTTGGCGGCTTCGCGGCCGTGGCGCTGATGATTTCGGTGGTGGGCGTGGCTGGCGTGCTGGCGTTCTCAGTGAGCAGCAGGACGCGCGAGTTTGGAATCCGGATGGCGCTCGGGGCGCAACGGCGCGACATTTTGAAAGATGTGCTGGTGGATGGCCTGATCATGGCATCCATCGGTGTACTTGCCGGCGTGGTGCTTGGGTTCGGGTTGTCGGAGGCGGCGACGAAATACATGACGGAGATTCATCAGCCAGGCGTGCTGGCATTTGTTGCTTCAGCGTTCACGATCCTGTTGGCAGCCGTGATTGCAGCGGCGGTTCCCGCGGCGCGCGCGGCGAATGTGAATGCAGTGGAGGCCCTAAGGGCCGAGTGATAGGAGCGGGAATTGATTACTAGAAGGCAGCCCACCTCGGGCTGCCTTCTAGGTTTCCGAGGGATTCACCTATTCGGAACGTAGCGCTTCCACCGGGTTGACTGAAGTCGCACGAACTGCCGGGATCATGACAGCGACGAGCGTGACCAGCAGAAGCGCTGCAATCGAAATGGAGACCGAGAGAGGATCGGCGACGCTGGTTTGGAAGAGCAGGCTGTCGATCAGGCGGGCCGACGGGATGGCAGCGGCGAGGCCCGCTACGACGCCGGCACCTGTAAAGATTGCAGCCTGACGGAGAATGAGCGCGAGGATATCGCTGCGACCCGCTCCAATGGCCATGCGGACCCCAATTTCACGGGTGCGTTGAGCGACGGAGTAGGAAAGCACGCCGAAGGACCCGATGGCAGCCAATGCCAGGGTGAGGAGCGCGAACAAGCCGAGAAGAGCGGCGGTCATGCGTTGACGCGCAACGGAGTCGGACAGCACGTCATCGAGCGACTGAAGGTGGTAGATCGGCTGCGTAGGGTCGACCGAGAGGACGGCATTGCGCAGAACTGGCGCGAGGGATTTGGGATCCAACGTCGAGCGGACAAGGAATACGGCGTGAAGCCCGAAACCGGGGAGATAGATCTCGGGCTCAGGGTCAGAATCGATGCCCAGATCGCGGGTGTTGGCAACAACGCCGACCACAGGGATTTTGCTCGGAGTGGGGCTGAGAACGCCGACAAGAATCCTAGCGCCTAAAGGATCGCGTCCGGAGAGATAGCGTTGCGCGAAGGCCTGGTTAACGATGAAGAACCCCGTGGTGCTTTCGACGTCACTTTGCGTGAAGGTACGGCCTTTGAGGAGCGAGATTCCCATGGTGCGGAAGTAGTCGGGACTGACATAGCGGATTTGCGCGTAGGGATAATTGCCGGGTGTAAGCGGAGGAGCGCCTTCGATGAGCAAGCGCGTCATCACCTGCGAGGGACGGAGCGGAACCTGGGTTGTTGTTGACGCGGAAATGACTCCGGCTGCGTGGCCGGTTCTGTCGAGAACCTGCTCATAAAAATGATTGGTCAAGGGGCTGCTGTCGGCATAACGCGGATCGGGGAGGGAGATTTCCGCGCTGAGCAGGTAATCGGTCCGAAACCCAGGATCAACGGCCATCATTTTTTGGAAGCTGCGGACAACAAGCGTGCTGAGGAACACAACGACCACGGCTATGGCGATTTCGGCGATGACGAGAACTGCATGGCCGCGATGATGCGCGCTGCTACCGCGATCACCGGCGCGCAGGGCGTCGACCAGGGGCAATTGTGTGCGGGTTGCCGGCAAAATGCCGAACAGGAATGCAGTGACGGTGCAAATGGCGAGCGTGAAAATAAGCACCGGGATGTTGAGATTGATTGACTGCAGGAGGGCCGGGTCGACCCCGTCTGTGTGAGCGAGCGCGACTCGCAGCAGAGGCATAGCGATCGCTGCGAAAGCCACTCCGAGTGCCCCGCCGAGCAGCGTGAGCAGAAGCGTCTGGACCAGGAACTGACGAAACAGGCACGTGCGGTCTGCCCCGAGCGCCTGGCGAACTGCAACGTCGCGGCGAGTGTCTGTGGCGCGCACCAGAAGAAGGTTGGCGACATTGACGCATGCGACCAGGAGGACAAGAACGACTGCGCCCATCAGGCAGAGCATCGCGGGACGGAGGGAGGCAACAAGTTCCCTGTGGAGCGGCGTGAGCGAGACGCTTTCGTTGCGATTGGTAGCAGGGTACGCAGCCCCGATGCGCTGGGAAATCGTGAGCATGTCGACGCGAGCGGCGGAGAGCGTGACGCCCGATCGCAGCCGGCCTAGCACCTTAACAGAGTGCCAGACGCGGGATGCCTGCGTGGGTTGATCGAGCAACGAGAGTGGAAGCCAGACCTCGCCATTTGCCGGGAAGCTTGCATTCTGCGGAAGGACCCCGATGACGGTATAGGTTGTGCCGTTGAGCGAGACAGAGCGGCCGATGACATTGAGGTCACGGCCAAAATAGGTTGCCCATGCAGAAGCGCTGAGAACAGCAACATGGTCCTTGCCAGGAGTGTCGTCCTGCTCATTGAGTAGGCGTCCGGCGAGGGGAGAGACTCCGAGGAGCGAGAAAAAGTTTCCGCTCGCGAGGACCCGGCGGAGCTGCTCGGGACGGCCGTCAACGAGCAACGAAACCGTCGTGGGATTGATGGTGGAATAGGCTGCGACCTGGCTAAAGCTTTTCTGCTGGGCGCGCCAGTCGCGATAGTCGGGGTAGGTGGCCTCGATACCGCCCGTAACCTGCGAACTAACTTCGGCGAGGGCGATGATGCTGCCTTCGTCGCGAAAGGGAAGCGACTTGAGAAGCAGACCGTAGACGCAGCTGAAGATCGCTGTCGTGGCGCCGATGCCGAGCGCCAGGGTGAGGATCACCGTTGCGGCAAATCCCGGGGAGTTGCGCATTTGGCGCGTGGCATAGCGAAGGTCGCGGAGTAGGGTTTGCATTCCTGCTTCTCCGAATATGAGACGGCGGTTCAGCGATTTCGGCGGCCGCTGAGGTGTCTATTATGCGGGATTGTGACGGACGGCAAACAATCAGAGAGGAATGACGACGGGCCTGGATCTTCTGTGCCTGATTGTTCCCGCGAGAAACTGCCGGGACACTGGGCAGCCATCTCATCGCACTGGATTCTTGAAAGATACAGCACGCTACGAAGACATAATGACTTTTGGCACGCGGGACTCCGGTGGTGGAAGCTGCGGGAATTCAGCGTGGGGCTCGGTCTGGTACCAGTATCCGACGGAGTAGAAGTTGTCAGCGCGGTCATTCGCGTGGCCGTGCTCGATCGTGACCTTGATGGATTTTTCGAAGGTGATAAAGCTTTCAGTGTGCCAGCGGTAGAGGCAGTAACGGCCACCGGTACGCTCGGGATCGATGATGTATGGAGCGCCCTGGCGCATGTTTGCGAAGGCGTTTCCATAAAAGTCCCATGCGCCATTGTAATAGTCCTCAGTGCCGGTGCCGTTGATTACAGGCTGCGGATCGCCGTCGATGAAGATCATGTCGTCGCCTTCGCCGAACCACCCGTCGGCGTTCTGGAGAACACCTTGCGTGACGCCGACGAAGTGCCCACGTCCGGTGGCTTCAAAGAAGACGTAGTTGTCCGCTCCGCTGACATTCTTGCCTGAGGTGTCGGCGGATTTCCGGCACGGCGCGGCCTGACGGTATTGCGCATGGAACCGGCCGAGATTGGGTGGGAGCGCAGCGACCGTTGTGTAGTCGACGGCGTAGTAGAGGTTGTTGGTTCGAACCTTCCCCTCATTGGTCAAGGTGATGCGGGCAGCGGAGTCGAAGGGCATCTGGAAATAGCAGTTAAGAGCCTTTTGCGGCGCGACGGTGAGCAGGCCTGACTGGTAGGTGAAATATTCGCCCAGCATGAGGCCGTAGAAGTCCCCGATCGGCGCTTCAATCGAAGGCGAGGATTCGCCGTCCCACCATGCGCGGAGGACGAGGTTCTTGAGGTGCATGTGGTCATCGGAGTTGATGGTGAACCAGATGTGTGTGATGACGCCGGGACCTTTCACGTCGAGAAGCGTGATCGAACGCCCGGGGTCGACGGGAGTGAAATCGGCGTTGCCTCCAGTGCGATCCCAACTTGAGGAGCGGTGGCACTTGTAGTCGCGCAGGCGGGCCATCGAGAAGAGCGTCTCAGGGGCGGGGGGCGGTGTGGCTGGCGCGGCTCGGTCGACGGTTTTCTTTGTGGATGCAGCGGAAGAGCTGGGATCGAGGCCAAGGAGGGCGCCTGCGGCGGCGAGCGTGCCGATCATTTTGCGGCGGGTCGGGGTGGAGGCGAATTCAGTTGCAGAAGAAATCGGATCGGGAGGATCGAGTGGAGGCATCGCGGGACTCCTTTGGAAGATTCCGAAACCTGGTCGCGAAGACTCCCCAATATAACAGGCGGAAGGGCGCGAGATGGCACTCGAAGCGATCAAAGAATATTTCCGTGGAACGATGATGCGCGCAAATGCATTTGGTAACGAGCGACGGCCCCGGTTCGTCACTCGCCCAAGGGAAGCATGGCCTGTTATGGTCGTGAAGGAATCGAAATGAACCCACCATAGGAACCTGACGAGCGCATGTGGAGACGCTGGAGAAACCGGATACTGCTGTTTTTGGCCGTTCTCGGCCCCGGTTTTATTACAGCCAACGTCGATAACGACTCGGGCGGAATCCTCACCTATTCCCAGGCAGGTGCACAGTACGGATACACCCTGCTCTGGACAATGCTTCCCATCACAATTGCGTTGATTGTTGTGCAGGAGATGTGCGCCCGCATGGGTGTGGTCACGGGCAAGGGCCTGAGCGACCTGATCCGGGAAGAATTCGGACTGCGCCTTACATTCGTGCTGATGATCGTGCTGGTGGTGGTGAACTACACGAACGTTGTGACGGAGTTCATCGGGATTGCGGGGTCACTCCATCTGTTTCACGTAACCAAGTTCATCAGTGTGCCGCTATGCGCATTGCTTGTGTGGTTCATGGTGGTGAAGGGGAATTACAAGAGCACAGAGAAGATCTTCCTTGTAGCATCGGTCGTCTACATTTCTTACATTTTCGCGGGAGTGTTGTCGCAGCCGAGTTGGCACGATGCACTTCTGGCCACAGTGAAAATGCCGGATAAAAGCGTGTGGCGCGAAAAAGCATACATGTACATGGCGATCGGCATTGTTGGCACGACGATCGCGCCCTGGATGCAGTTCTACCTTCAATCATCGGTGGTGGAGAAGGGAATTCGCGTTAAAGACTACGGAGCGTCCCGGCTCGACGTTATTGTGGGCAGCATGTTCACGGACATTGTGGCATGGTTCATCGTGGTTGCATGCGCGGCTACGCTGTTTGTGCATGGAATGGGAGCGATCACCGTGGCGGCGGATGCGGCTGAGGCGATGCGGCCGCTCGCCGGAGATTACGCGTTCATCCTGTTTGCATTCGGACTGTTCAATGCATCGCTTTTCGCAGCATCGATTCTGCCCTTGTCCACGTCCTACACGGTGTGCGAGGGCCTGGGGTTCGAGTCGGGGGTGGACAAGAGCTTCAAGGAAGCGCCGACATTTTATTGGTTGTACACGCTGCTGATCGTGGGCGGCGCTGCAACGGTGCTGGTTCTACCGGATGCGCAACTGATTAATTTCGCAATCTTGTCGCAGGTGCTGAACGGTGTGCTGCTGCCCGTCGTGATCATCCTGATGCTGCTGCTGATCAACCGCGAGGATCTGATGGGGAAGTACAAAAACTCGCATGTATGGAACGTGGTGGCATGGAGCACAAGTGTAATCGTGATCGGAATGACTGGCATGATGCTGTGGGGAATGATGCCGGGGCACTAAGAATCTCCAACTTCTGGCTTCTGGCTGCTGCTGGTGACCCGGGGAAGATCACATTCGATTCGGGCTCGGAGGGTGTAGCAGGTAAATCGTAAACGTCAAAACGAGGGGTTGTATGAGTACAGTTCTGGTCACGGGTGGGTCGGGATTTATTGCGAGCCACACAATTCTGCAATTGATCGCGGCCGGATACACGATACGTACCACGGTTCGGAGCTCGAGCCGCGAGGCCGAGGTGCGCGCCACGCTCAATGCGGCAAGTGAGCCCGCTGGAGATGGTCTGTCGTTTGTTGCGGCTGACCTGATGAGCGATGCGGGGTGGCCGGCGGCAGTATCAGGTTGCGAGTACGTACTGCATATGGCCTCACCGTTCCCTTCGAATGTGCCCAAGCATGAGGATGAGCTGATTGTGCCGGCGCGGGATGGCGCGCTACGTGTGCTGCGGGCATCGCGCGATGCGGGCGTGAAGCGAGTGGTGCTGACGTCGTCGTTTGCGGCGATTGGGTATGGGCATCCCGAGCGAAGCGACGTTTTTACAGAAGAGGACTGGACAGATCCGAGCGGTGCGGACGTGATGCCGTATACGAAGTCGAAGACCCTTGCCGAACGGGCAGCATGGGACTTTATTGCGCGCGAGGGAGCGGGACTGGAACTCGCGGTCGTGAATCCGGTCGCTGTATTCGGTCCGGTGCTCGGTGCGGACTATGCGACTTCGATTCTGCTGGTGCAGAAGATGATGGATGGAGCATTGCCGGGGGTACCACGGATGTGTCTGGGCGTGGTGGATGTGCGCGATGTGGCCGATTTGCATGTGCGGGCGATGACGGATGCGGCGGCGAAAGGGGAGCGGTTCCTGGCAGTCGCAGGCGACTTCATGTGGCTGGTCGAGATTGCGAAGGCGCTGAAAGAGCGGCTGGGCGAGAAGGCGAAGCGTGTGCCCACACGCCAGCTGCCGGACTGGCTCGTACGGCTGGCGCGGTTCAAGGATCCGGCCGTAAAGCAGATTATTCCGGAGTTGGGGAAGTGGAAGAATGCGACAAACGAAAAGGCCCGGGCGGTACTGGGATGGTCGCCCCGTTCGCGCGAGGAGAGTGTGGCCGCAACGGCGGAGAGCCTGGTTCGGTTGCGGCTCGTGAAGAACTAGAAATCAGAGCAAGTGGGCAAGGTTGCAGAGCTTCGTCTCGATCAGGCCTAGTCTCGGTTGCGGCTTGTCTGGCCTTCGATTAGAAGAGGATTGAGGGGAGCCAGGCGCCGGAGGGTTCGCTGTAAAGGCCTATCGACATCAGGGTCAGGGGCTCGACCACGCGGAGGCCATTGGAGAGGCACCAGCGGAACAGTTCGGAGTTACGCGTGGGCAGGAGGAAGCCGGCGCCGCCGAAAGATTCCACCGAGGTGAGCAGCGCTCTGAGATCCTGGTTCGATTCAGCAGTGGTGTGTCCAAAGAAGGCCAGGCCAGTGCTGTAGCCCACGACGCGGCCCTCACGTTCCACGACGAGTGCTGTTCCCTGCTGGGTGGAGTAGGCGAGATCGGCGCCGCGATCAAAACCGTGAATGCGATGCGAGAGCGCGTTGCAAGTGGCCATGTCCTCAGACGCCGCGGGGCGAACGGTGCAGCCGGCCACAGACCGCTCGCGGGTGCGGCCCTGCAAGACAACTAATGGCTCGCGGACCTCGAAGCCCAGCGAGGCATACAGCGACAATGACCGGTTATGGAATGCAGCCTGCACAAGGCGGACTCCGGTGGCGTGCTGCTCGCGGGCGCGATCAAGGACAGCTTCCATCAGTTTGCGTCCTACACCACGGTTCTGTGTGTTGGGATCCACCGTAATGGGGCCGACACCGTGGATGATTGAGCGCTCGTCGAGACAGTTGGAGCCGAGGATCTGGCCATTGGATTCGGCAACTACACAGTAGAACCCGGGCGCATTGAATAGAGAGGTGATGACGCCGAGGGCGGCTTCGGGTGCGGGGAAGTCGCATGGAAAGCCGTGCGCGGCGTTGACAGTAGAGAAGGCGTCGTAGCAGATCTTCCCGCAAGCGGCGGCATCCTGGGGAGTGGCACGGCGGATGATGACATCGGCGTTGGGTGACATTGGAGATGACCTCACGGGCGAGAGGAGGAAGTATAGCAAAGGAGAGCGAACGGGTAGACAGTTGCGATCCGCGAGAACGCTGCCGCGGGGGTTAGTTTGAGACCTCGAGAACTTCGTCGTGCCGGGAGCTTTCAGGATCGGATCGAACGATCAATTCGGCGAGCGATTCAGATTCAGAAACGGGGCTCGCACCTTCCCCGGATGGGATCATTCCAATGGCCTGGTCCTTGCCGGCCTTCTTGGCGCGATAGAGAGCGCGGTCAGCGAATTTGAGAACTCGTTCGTAGGCGACAGCACGGACATCATCTTCGAACCAGGGGAATGCGGCCCAGCCAATGGAGCAGGTTTGCTGCGTTTGCTCAGAGGCATCGATAACAAACGGCTTGGCACGGAAAGCCTCGAGTATACGATTGGCGAGAATGCCAGCCTGGTTTCGATCAGCGCAACGGGAGACGACCAGGAACTCTTCACCGCCCCAACGCACCAGAAGGTCGGAGTTGCGGATGGCGGAGGAGATGCGGCGTGCGGCTTCGATGAGCACACGATCGCCGCCGTCATGGCCATAGTCGTCATTCACCTTTTTGAAGTTATCAAGATCGATCAGGTAGAAGATGAGGTCGCGCTCTGAGCGATCGCCGCCTTCAAGGTGAGCGCGAATGGATTGAGCGATATCCCGCTGAATGCTATCGAAGAGGAATCGGCGATTGCGGATTCCCGTAAGCGGATCGGTAGTGGAGGACCACTGGAGGACGAGGTTTGAGTGACGCAATTCGAGATGGAGGAGTTGCTGCTTAAGGAACACGAGCCCGGCCATACCGAACATCACGACGGCGGTAACCACAACGCGGAAGTGAGCGATCTGGACGGACAGGCCGGGTTCGAAGACGGCGAGGACGACCATCACAGGAAGAGAGAGGACAGCGAGGATAGAGAGGCCCGTAATCCAGGAGCGGTCGTGTTCCCGATCATCGGATTCGCGATCGAGGCGGAGGCCGGAGCCGGCGACCGCGATGAGGATGAAGGTGGCCCAGGATATGAGGTAGGGGACATCGTACCAACTGCCGACGAAGTAGGTGTACTTCTCGATCGCGGCGTTTTCAATTGCGAACCAGAGGTAGTTGAAGAGAACTGCTCCGGTGTAGAGCAGGTAGAAGCGGCGCCAGGAACCTGAGCTGTAGCGAACGAGCTGCGTGAGAACGCAGACGATCACGGCGATTTCACCGAGATACAGATTGTCGTAGTTGCGGTTGTAGAGAGCCTCGTTGGGGGAAACATACTGCCAGCAACTCACCAGGTAGGCATAGAAGAAGACCCACCAGAGGACCATGACGAGGAAGTCGACGGTTCCGAGACGGGCGCTACGGCGGGACTGCTGCAGATGAGGGCGGAGCAGCAGGCCTGAGAGCATGAGCAGTCCCGGAATGAACATGAGCACGTCCCCGGCAAAGAGCATGGGAACCTGCTTCTGCAGCACCACATCCCAGTACATCCACCAGAGTTGGTTGATGAGTGCGACCGACCAGCCGACGGATTGCATGATCCAGAAGACACGAAGGCGACCGCGAGTGGGGATGGCGTTCCGAACAAAGGAGATGACGAGGGCAAGGAAGAGAAGGGAGGAGGCTATATCGCTGACTGCGCTTAGTGCGACACCGCGCGGGAGGAGCGCGGAAGCGGCGAATTGGACGAGAGAGAGCGCGATCGCAGTAGCAATCCAAATCTTGGTTGTTTTGCGCAACGCTGCCCTCACTTCTCCAACATCGATTATCCGCAAATGCGAAGGCGAGCGACAGGGCCTAAGGTGGTAGCGAGTGGTACTTTTGGATTACGGCTGGGTGATGATCCAGAACGATTTACGCCTGTATGTGAAGAGATTTAGAGGCGTCTTTCAGGAGCACTGACGCAGCATTTTTTCGAGAGCTGGCTGATAGACTGGCGTTTAGTCCCTTTGAAAGAGAATTGATTGTGACTTCCGTAGGATCTTCTTCTCAAAAATCAGCGCTAACGTTCCAGGAGTTGCTGTTTCGACTGCAGAACTTCTGGGCGGAGCGCGGGTGTGTGCTGCAGCAGCCATACGACGTAGAAGTGGGCGCCGGCACGATGGCTCCGGAGACGTTTTTGCGGGTGCTGGGCCCGAAGCCGTACAAGGTTGGATACGCACAACCATCGCGGCGTCCTGCTGACGGGCGGTATGGCGAGAATCCCAACCGGCTGTTCAAGCACACGCAATTCCAGTTGATTCTGAAGCCGCCGCCGCTAAATGTGCAGGAGTTGTATCTGCAGTCCCTGGAAGCGATTGGGATTGATCTTAGAAAGCATGACATCAAGTTTGAAGAGGACAACTGGGAGTGGCCTGCGGGCGGCGCGTGGGGCGTGGGCTGGCAGGTGATGCTCGACGGGCTCGAGATTACGCAGTTCACGTACTTCCAGCAGTGCGGCGGAATAGATCTGGATCCCATGTGCGCCGAGCTGACGTATGGGCTGGAGCGCATTGCAGCGTTTATCCAGGATGTGGACTCGATCTACGACATCGTATGGGCGCGCGATCCGCAAAGCGGAGTTGAGATGACGTACGGCGAGGTGCGGCTCGCAGAGGAGTTGCAGTTTTCCGTGTACAACTTCGAGGATGCCGAGGTGCCGAAGCTTTGGGAACACTTCAGGCTGTACGAGGCCGAAGCGCACGATTTGCTGAAGCGCGCAAATGAGCTGATGGCGAACGAAGGGGCGACCGCGGAGGAGAAGAAGCGCTTTCCGCTGCTGCCGACGTATGAGCTGGCGCTGAAGTGTTCGAACCTGTTCAATATTCTGGATGCGCGCGGGGCGATCAGCGTGACAGAGCGAGTGGGAGTGATTGGGCGGATTCGGAATCTGGCGGTCGGTGTGGCCAAAGCGTATGCGGTGCAGCAGGTGGCGTGAGTTTGTTGTCTTTCGCCAAACTGAGCTTGGACGGGGCACCAAGGTTTTCTGAGCAGCGGAGTTAGCTGCGGTTCGCGCGTGTTAGTGGAGCTAGCGGAGTTAGCGAGAAAGAATCGAATTCATGGCGGACTTTTTAATTGAGATCGGGCTGGAAGAAGTTCCGGCACGGATGATTGCGGGAGCTGAGGCGGAGCTTGGCAAGCGCGTGCAGGATTTGTTGTCGCGCGAGCGGCTGCTGGAAGACGGCGCTCAAGTGAAGACGTATTCGACGCCGCGGCGGCTGGCCGTGCTGGTGGAAGGTGTGCGAGCGGCGCAGGCCGATGTGGAAGAGAAGCTGACCGGGCCCTCGTGGAGCGTTGCCTTCAAGGACGGTAATCCGACGAAGGCTGCGGAAGCGTTTGCAAAGAAGGCGGCCGTAGAAGTGGGGGCGCTCGAGAAAGTCTCGACGGCTAAGGGCGATTATGTGGGCGCGACGGTAAAGCGCACGGGGAAAGCCGCGCCAGAGATTCTTTCTAGCGAGTTGCCGAAGGAAGTACTGGCGATCTACTGGGCCAAGAACATGTACTGGCGTGCTGGGAAGCCGGAGCGGTTCGTGCGGCCGGTGCGGTGGGTCGTGGCTCTGATTGATGGATCGATTGTGCCTCTGGAGATCGCGGGCATTGCGGCAGGCAATGCGAGCCGCGGACATCGTATTCTGCATGGCGATGCCCCAGTGGTGATCGGGTCGGCGAAGGAGTATGCCGAGGCGCTGCGTGGTGCATCGGTGGTGGTAGATGTTGCGGAGCGCCGGCAGGTGATTCGAAAGGCGCTGGACAAGGCGACGCGGACGGTTGCGGGCGCGCGGTGGCGCGAGGATGAGCCGCTGGTCGATACGGTGGTGCACCTGACGGAGTTTCCGACGGTGATTTTGGGAAACTTCGAAGAGGAATACCTGGCGCTGCCGGAAGAAGTGTTGGTGACGGTCATGCGCGATCACCAGAAGTACTTTGCTGTCGACGATGCGAACGGGAAACTGGCGCCGCATTTTCTGGCGGTGCTGAATACGAAGGCGGACGAGGACGGCGAGGCAATCATCCGGCATGGGAACCAAAAGGTACTCCGAGCACGATTCAAAGACGCACGATTCTTCTGGGATGTGGACCAGAAGACGCCGTTGATAGATCGGGTGGAGAGCCTGAAGGCGGTGACGTTCCAGAAGGAGTTGGGCGATTATTATTGGAAGACTAATCACAACTGGTATGCGGCGGAGAAAATTGCCGAGAAGGCGTCATTGGGTGGAGTTGTAGTTGACCGTGACGCACTACTCGACGCGACCAAGCTGGCTAAAGCCGACCTCACGGCAGAACTTGTCAAGGAGTTCACCGAGCTACAAGGCATCATCGGCGGCCTGTATGTTCGGGCCCAAGGCGTGCCAAAGCTAAGCCCTGAATCGATAGAGAAGATTGCTTGGGCTATCTACGAGCAGTACATGCCGGCTTCGATGGAGGACGCGATCCCGCGGGGAGTCGAGGGGCAGATTCTCGGCCTTGCGGACCGCATACAAACGATCGTTGCGATGTTCGGGATCGGGATGGTGCCCACAGGATCGAAAGATCCTTTCGCGCTGCGCCGCGCAGCTAACGCTATCGTTAAGATTCTCGCCGAATCTGATCTGCCTTTATCGCTCAGGGATGTAAGAGAGGCTTACACCGGAAATGTACCTGCTAGTGAGAACAATGAGAGGCGCGACCTACCTAGGGATATCGACTCTGACCAGAATCTGTCAGCTGTCGGAGAGTTTTTGCGTGAGCGGCTGAATTTCTATTTGAAGGATGTGCGCGGGTTCTCGTATGACGTGGTGAACGCAGTATTGGCGGCGGATTCCGATGATGTTCGCGATGCGATTGCGCGGGCGAAGGCATTGACGGCGGCGCGGGCTTCGGCGGATTTCGAAGCGGTATCGGCGGCGTTCAAGCGAATTAACAATATCCTGCGGCAGGCGGCGGAGAAGGGCTTTGTTGTTGGTTCGCCTGATGCGGTGAAGGCTCCTGAGGCGCAGAAGTTGAAGGACGCCGCGGCGGCGCTCGCCCCCGAGGTCGCTAAGCTGAGGCAGGAGCGGAACTACGGCGAGGCGCTCGGGAAAATCGCAACGCTGCGTCCAGTGGTGGATGCGTTCTTCGACAAGGTGATGGTGCTCGATCCGGACGAGAAGGTTCGGGGCGCACACCTCGGGTTGATTGACAGTGTGCTGAAGGGGTTCTCGGGGATCGCTGATTTTTCGGAGATTGTCACGACGTAATCGCGACTTGCAATTAGCCTCGAGTCTCAACCGGATTCTTGCTTGTCATGCCTGCAACAAAGCAGGTCCAATCGGAATTTTTCTCATATATGACATGTCTTGTCATGTATGGTGCGTATTCTTGACACTGTGCCCAGATCTGGGCCGGAGGGAACTGATGACAACGGCAATTGCTGAAGTTGGTGTTGTGACGGCGAGCGATCTCCTGAAGAACTGGCAGGGACACCGGAGGCTTACGCGCAAGGTGATCGAAGCGTTTCCTGAAGACAAGCTCTTCACGTTCTCGGTTGGCGGGATGCGGCCGTTTTCAGAACTGGCGTGGGAGTTCATCCGCATGGCTGTGCCGATTGCGGAGGGTGTGGCAACCGGGAAGTGGCGGGAGTTCGACATGTCGAAGGCTGCAGTGACGACGAAGAGTGAGTTGCTGCGGGTGTGGGATGAACAGACCGCACGCCTGGACGGGGTATTTGCGCAGATTCCGCCGCACCGTTTCAGCGAGGTGGACAAGGCTTTCGGGCAGTGGGAAGGCCGGGGTATCGACACGATTCAGTACGCAATTGACAACGAGATTCACCATCGCGGACAGGGGTATGTGTACCTGAGAGCGCTGGGAATTGAGCCGCCTCCGTTCTGGGAGCGGTGAAGCCTTCTGAAACGGAAGTGTAGAGGGAGTGCAAGCTACGGTTTGAGGAACACCATACTTCACGTGATCTTCAGCCCGTAGCTCGTCGCTTGGATCAGCTTTTCTGCCGATTGATGAGTTCCCCTTGTAGATTGCCTTACCCGGCGATCGCCACGCATGCCCATCTGTCACTTCTGGATGTTGAGGTAGATCTGGCGGGCCTGGTTGAGGGTTTGGAGGACGGAGGCTTTTTCGGCTTCGGTGTTCCAATCGATGTTGGCATTGACGATGGCGGTGAGGCGGTCGATCCAGGTGAGGAAGAATGCGGCGTCTTCTTTCGGATGCGGAGCGGAGCCAGCGACGTGGATGTAGATGGGACTGGTGGTGGCGTAAACATAGTCGTCCAGAACGGGGTGTTCGGGCTTGTCGCTGGAGGCGCGGAGGAGACACCAGCCGGTTTCGAAGATGGGAACCGTTTCTCGGATGTCAGCGGATCGGCGATCGGGATTGAGCCTGAGTTCG
>Ga0105240_10005603_pt1 | contig 18647 bp, 13 predicted proteins | sample KBSC54metaG_FD_80426 | JGI IMG/M metagenome (GOLD analysis project Ga0105240, IMG submission 80426) | Corn rhizosphere microbial communities from Kellogg Biological Station, Michigan, USA - KBS C5-4 metaG | ecosystem: Host-associated > Plants > Roots > Rhizosphere > Soil | place: Michigan, USA... | reverse complement strand
TCGAGCGCGCTCTGGATCGGCGCGAGCGGATTGCGCAGCTCGTGCGAAAGCATGGCCAGGAACTCGTTCACCTGGCGCTCTCCGCGCTGCAGTTCCTCGACCTGCTTTCGCGCCGTCAGATCGCGCGTGATCTTCGCGAAGCCGCGCAGAACCTTCGCCTCGTCGCGAACCGGCGCAATCACGACGTTCGCCCAGAACTGCGTGCCGTCCTTGCGTACGCGCCAGCCCTCGTCCTCGAAGCGTCCTCGCTCCAGCGCAAGCGCGAGCTCGAGCTGCGGCCAGCGTCGGTGTATAGCCTCCGCAGGATAGAACACCGAGAAATGCCGTCCGACGATTTCGTTCTTCGTGTAGCCCTTGATTTTCTGCGCACCCGCATTCCACGTTGCCACGCAACCCTGCGGATCGAGCATGAATATGGCGTAGTCCTGCACGCTATCGACGAGGAGGCGAAAAAGATCGTCCGCCTCGGCGCGAGCTTCCCCTTGCGGCGCCGTTATCGGGCGCGGATCGGCGATTTCCGCATGCGACAGACTAGCGTTCGACGCCACCGAGCGTCCCGGCAACCTGGCAGGCGTTGTTCTGCGCGACGAACCGTCCGGTCATCCCCGCCGACGTGCGCTCCAGCTCGTAGAGCGTCATCGTTCCGTTGATTCCGTACGAGCATGCGTAGTTGGCATCGACCGTTCCCATGTGCCCAAGCTGGCTGTAGTTGCCGGTGACCGAGCAATTGCCGAAGCTGGACTGCAGTGCGAGCGTGAACGTGTTGTCCCCGGGCTGATTGATCTGGAACGGCCCGAGCTCCTCGACATGTCCATTGTTGTTCGGGTCGAGACATCCGCCCTGGTCGTAGACGAGGCCGCCGTAGTAGCTGCCAGTGAAATTCTCGTAAGCCCACAATTGCCGCTCGATCGCCTTGGAGACGACCACGCCGTCGACCGAATAGGTGAGCGTCGCGAAATCGGTGCTGCTGGCGTCGAACTGGAGCGTACCCACCTTGCGGCGGAACACGGCAGCGGGATTGAAGAACGCCCCGAACCAGGGTCCGCTGGTCACGTACAGATCACCGGAGAACAGCGTGCGTCCCGATTGCGGCTGGAAATACGCCGCGGCGGTGTACCACGTCGGAAGATTGTCGGGCCCGTAGACGAATACGTCGATGAACAGGATATCGGCCTGCTGAAGCACCGATGCGCCCCAGCCGGATTCATCCGGGTTCCACCACTGGTCGCTGAAATTGGTGCCCGTCGATGCGTTCGCGGCGCTCGCGAGCGAACATCCGACGCAAACGGCGAAAGCGGCCAGCAACATGCGCAATGCGGGCATCAACGGCTCCTGCTACGCGATTCGGGGACGGGCATCGGGAAGGCCTGCCAATCTTTCCGGTGCCCCGGCGCGACGGCCATCAGCGAACGCCTGCACCGGTCGTAGGCGTTCGTCCTACCCAAGCGGCGCTCACGATTTTGGCGCGGCCGGCACGTCGGGCTCGCGCGTGATCGCGGCACCGCCCGCCTCGAGCGGCGCGACGAAGTTGACAAGGCGCGGCGTGAGCTTGCCCACACGGCCGGCGTGCGGATCGAACTCGTACGACGTGACCGAGCAGTTCGGAACATCCGAAGTCCGGTCGATCGACATGATCTGCGCTTCGCTCATCCGTTCGAGCAGGTACCGAAGACAGTTGACGGTCACCTGATGACCGACGATCAATACGCGCTCGCGCCGGTACTCGCGTGTCAGCGTATCGAGCACACTGCGCAGACGCAGGATGACGTCGCACCAGCTTTCGCCGCCAGGCGGGCGAAAATAGAATTTGCCGACGTGCGCGCGTTGCTCGGAAAGTGCGGGATATTTCTCGCGAATGCCGACTTTCGTCAATCGGTCGAGAACGCCGAACTCCTTCTCGCGCAGTCGCTCGTCCTCGTGCACGGTCAGCGCGTCAGTGTCGATGCCGGCTGCGCCGAGCGCGAGTTGCATCGTCTCTACGGCACGCACATACGTCGAGCACAAGACGATCGACGGCTGGCGCTCGCGGGGCATGGCGCGAAACCACCGGCCGAGAGCCATCGCCTGATGCTTGCCGAGCGGCGACAGCGGCGCGTCCATGTCGCGCGTCGCGATGTCGATCAGCGGCGTTGCGGCGGCTTCCGCGGCATCGCGCGCCACATTGCCGGCGCTCTGGCCGTGTCGCACGATCCACAGCACTTGCGGCCACTTCTGCTCGGACATCGCGTGCTGCAGCGATCGATCGAGGTCAGGCGCGCTTGCGCCGGGCGGCCGGCTTCCTTTCGGTGGCAGCCTTGTCAGTGGTCGCCTTCGTTGTCCGCGCCGCGGACCCGTTCGACACCTTGGTGACCGAAGCCGCGCGCTTCGCGCCGCGTTCGGGCGCTGCGCGGCCTGCTTTGTCGATGCTCTGCTTCAGCAAATCCATGAGGTCGATCACCTGCGCCGAGCGCGGCTCCGCAGTCTCGCCTTCCGGTTTCGTCAGTACCTTGGTTTCGCCGCGCTTCACCTTTTCCTCGATGCGCTGCAGCAGGTCCTCGTTGTACGTGTCCTCGAACTCCTCCGGCTTCCACGGGCCGGCCATGTCGTCGATCAGCCGCTTGGCGAGATCCAGCTCCTTGGGCGTCACGCCGGCGCTCTTGAGCGCCATCGGCGGGAAATTGAACTCCTTTTGCGCGCGAAGCTCGTTCGCGTAGCGCAACGTGATCATCATCAGCGCTTCGTCGACGGGGAGGACCGCCGCAAGGTGATGCGTTGTCCGGATCACGACCTGCCCGACGCCGACTTTCCCTGTCGAGCGCATCGTTTCGCGCAGCAGCGCGTAGACCTTCCGGCCGCGCTCGCCGGGAACGAGGTAGTACGGCGTCTCGAAATACTGCGGCGGAATGCTTTGCGCATCGACGAAAGTCGCGATTTCCACCGAGCGCGCCTGCTGGACGTTCGCGCGCCGGAAATCCTCGTCGCTCATCACGACATACTGGTCCTTCTCGTATTCGTAGCCTTTGACGATATCGTTCCACGGCACCTCGGCGCCGGTGCTCTTGTTGTAGCGCTTGTAGCCGACGGGCGCGAAATCGCGCTTGTCGAGCATCGAGAACGAAAGCGTGTGCGATTGCGCGGCGGGGAAAAGCTCCACCGGGACGTTCACGAGTCCGAAGCTGATCGTGCCTTTCCAGATTGCCCTCGCCATCGTCATCTCCTTTTGGTTGCGACGCCTATGCCCACCTGCCGGAGCATCGCGTCGGTCAATTCCTGCCGCACGCGCGACATCCGGTCCCAGGGATCGCGCTTGCGCTTCGCGAGCAGCGCCGGGACGTTCGCCACGTTGAAGTAGTCGAATCTTACGTCGTCCTTCACCGCGGACCAGTCGATCGGCATCGCAACGGGCGCGCGGGCCTTCGCCCGAGCCGAGTACGGGGCGACCGCGGTGGCGCCTTCGGCATTGCGCAGGTAATCGACGAAGATGCGCCCCTCGCGCCGCACCTTCGCGAGCTTCGACGTGAAGCGATCGGGAAACGCCCGCACGAGCATTTCGGCCACCGCGCCGCAAAACGCCTTCGCCTCGTTCCAGGTGCGCGTCGGCTGCAGCGGAATCACGACGTGAAGTCCTTTGCCGCCCGTCGTTTTCAGGAACGCCTCGAGCTCGAGCGTATCGAGGAGCTTGCGCAAAACGGTGATGGCATCGGTGAGCTTGTCCCATCCGAGCGACTCGTCGGGGTCGAAGTCGAAGACGAGGCGGTCGGGATAGTCGAGCTTCGGCGCGCGCGAGCCCCACGGATGCAACTCGAGCACGCCCATCTGCAGCAGCGCGACGAGTGCGCGTGCGCTGTTCGCCATCATGTAAGGCTGCACGCCGCCGCTGTCGCGCACGTCGATGCGCTCGATCGCCGCGGAAACGCCTTCGGTCGCATGCTTTTGATAGAAGCACGGCTTGTCCCAGCCGTTCGGGCAACGGACGAGCGTCAGCGGTCGGTCGCGCACGTGCGGCACGAGCAGATCGCCGACCGTTTCGTAATACCGCGCAAGGTCGAGCTTCGTGATCGCCGCTTCGGGATAAAGCAGCTTCGCGCCGTTGCTGATGGCGATTCCCGCGACCTCGTCGGGCGCGCCGCTTCGATTGCGGGAGGCGACATGTTTCGCGGCGCGCTTGGATGTGCTGGCCGGCGCATTTGCTTCATCCGGTCCAGCCGGCGCATCGGCCGTTGCCGCATGCACAGGCTGCTCGCGCACGATGTCACGCGCGCGTTTGTCTTCGCGCAGTCCCTGGAACGATGGATGCCGCAGCGTGGCATCGCGCGTCCACTCGGTAAACGACACTTCGCCGACGAGATCGGGCTTGACCCAATGCGCGCGCCTGCCTTCGGCACCCGCAGGCGGATTGACGAACGGTGACTGGTTCGTGGCGCGTTGCTTCAGCGCCGCCGCCAGTGACTTGAGGGTGGCGTCGTTGAAGCCGGTCCCCACTTTCCCGCAGTAACGCAGCGCGGAGCCTTCGTAAACGCCGAGCAGCAACGCGCCGAACCCCGCACGCGCGCCTTGCGGATCGGTGTAGCCGCCGATCACGAATTCCTGGCGCAGGCCGCATTTCACCTTCTGCCAGTCGCGACTGCGCGTCGCCCGGTACGTCGACTGCGTGCGCTTCGATACGATGCCTTCGAGGCCCAGCTTGCACGCTTCCGCGAAGAACGCGGCACCGTTGCCTTCGACGTGATCGCTGAAGCGGATCGTCGGTCCGTCGCCGATGAGCTTGCGCAGCAGCGCTTTGCGTGCGGAAAGCGCCGCCGCGCGCAAGTCATAGCCGTTGAGATAGAGGAGATCGAACACGTAATAGAGCGGCCTTGCCGACGAAGCGTCCGACAGCACGTTCTGCAGTGCCTGGAAGCTCGTGCGCCCGTGCTCGTCCATGACGACGATTTCGCCATCGATCCATGCGCAATCCAGCGGCAGGCGCGCCACCGCGTCGGCGATGCCGCGGAAAGCCTGCGTCCACTCCTTCCCGTTGCGCGAAACGATCCGGCATTGGCCATCGTCGACGCGGCACAGCATCCGGTAGCCGTCGTATTTGATCTCGTGCAGCCAATCGGCTCCGGGCGGAACGGCGTCGACGAGCGTCGCGAGCTCCGCATCGATCGATTCGGGGAGTGCGCCCTTGCGCGCACCATCGACCTTGCCAGCCGCGAGCGCCGGCCGCTTCCGGCGCACGCGGCCGGTGCGCACGTTCTCGGCCACCGATTTGTTCGAGTGCCAGACCCGGTCGGGATCGACGGCAATCGCTTCGAGGCTGCGGCCGGACGCGACGCTGTCGGGTTCCGTCTCGACGACGCGGGCATCGGCACCGATACGCGCGTATTCGTCGTTCTCCTTGATCAGGAGCCAGCTCTTGTCGCCGCCGTACTTGCCGCCGTGGCTTTTCACGAGCATCCAGCCGCCACGCAGCTTTGCGCCGTGCAACTCGAACTTGAGCTTGCCCGCGCGGTATCCCGCCTCGGCGTCGCCCTGCGGCTGCCACGTGCCGCGGTCCCACAGCAGGACCGTTCCCGATCCGTATTGCTTCGGCGGAATGACGCCCTCGAAGCTGCCGTACTCGATCGGATGGTCCTCGACGTGCATCGCGAGGCGCTTGTCGTGCGGATCGAGGCTGGGTCCTTTCGGAACCGCCCAGCTCAGGAGAACGCCGTTGAGCTCGAGCCGGAAATCGTAATGCAGGTGGCTTGCCGCATGCTTCTGGATGACGAACGCCGGTTCCTTCGGACGCGCGCGTCGGACACGGCCGGCCGGCTCCGGCGTCGTTCTGAAATTGCGTTTTTTGCGATAGAGTTCGAGCCCCATCGTGGTTTCGGCCCCGTCATCGCGTCCCGATAACTCGACGAGCCCGCGAGATTTTGATTATTGGCGCGACCCCGTGGCCGGCGCAAGCGTTGGCCGCTGAAAACCGCGTAGGCGACGTCCGACGCTCGTCTTCGGCAACCGCCTCCTAGGCGCGCAGCGGAGGCTCATCCATCAATGCGACCTGCTCGCGCAATTCGAGAATTCGATCCTGCCAATAGCGCTGCGTGTTGAACCAGGGGAAGGCGGCGGGAAATGCCGGATCATCCCAGCGCCGCGCGATCCACGCGCTGTAATGGAGCAGACGGAGCGTGCGCAGCGGCTCGATCAACGCGAGCTCGCGCCGATCGAAGTCGCGGAACGACTCGTAGCCTTCGAGGATCGCCGCGACCTGGGCTTCCATCGCGTTGCGATCGCCCGAGAGCAGCATCCACAGATCCTGCACGGCCGGCCCGGTGCGCGCGTCGTCGAAATCGACGAAGTGCGGCCCGTCATCGGTCCAAAGCACGTTGCCGCCATGACAGTCCCCGTGCAGGCGCAGCGTCGCGACGCTTACGCTGTCGTAGGCGCGGTGTACCGATTGCAAGGCGAGATCGGCGACGCTTTGCCACGCGGCGCGCAAATCGTCGGGGATGAACCGATGTTCGAGCAGGTAGGCGCGCGATTCGAGACCGAACGATTCGTGCGTCAACGCGGGGCGATGTGCGAAACCACGCGCCGCGCCAACCGTGTGAATGCGCGCGATGTAGCGGCCGAGCTGCTCGAGGATGTCGCGCTGCTCGAGCTCGGGCGCCCGCCCGCCGTGACGCGGAAAGACGGCGAAGCGGAATCCTTCGAACGTCGCGAGGGTTCGACCTTCGATGGCGATCGGCGCCACCGCCGGAACTTCCGCGGCATCCAGTTCGCCGATGAGCGCGTGCTCCTCGATGATCGCTTCATCCGACCATCTCGCCGGCCGATAGAATTTCGCGACGACCGGCGGTGCATCGTCGCGCCACACCTGGTAAACGCGATTCTCGTAGCTGTTGAGCGCAAGCAGGCGACCGTCGCCGTGGATGGCGACGCTGTCGAGCGCATCGAGCACGCAATCCGGCGTCAAGCCGGCATAGGGCAGCGCAGACCCACTCATGCCTTCGTCGTTCCGCTCATCATCGATGTCGTTCGCTGCCACGGCGTCTTCTATCCGTCTGCTATTGTGCGCATTCTTTCACGCACGTTGCCACAGATGATCGCCACCGAACGCATTTACCGGCAATGGGACGAAGAAATCGTTCCCCGGCTCGTCGACTACATCCGCATTCCGGCGAAATCGCCGCATTTCGACCCGGCGTGGGAGAACCACGGACACATAGAGCGCGCGATCCGGCTGGCGGAAGAATGGGCGCGCGCGCAGCCCGTCGCCGGTCTCACCGTCGAGATCGTTCGCCTGCCCGGGCGCACGCCCCTGCTGTACTTCGAAGTGCCTGGCCGACGCGAGCGCACGGTGCTGCTGTACGGGCATCTGGACAAGCAGCCGGAAATGATCGGGTGGCGTGCCGATGGCGGCCCGTGGGCGCCGCTGATCGAGAACGGCAAGCTCTATGGACGCGGCGCCGCCGACGACGGATACGCGATATTCGCGGCGCTTGCCGCCTTGGGCGCGCTGCATGCGCAAGGCGTCCCGCACGCGCGCTGTGTGGGACTGATCGAAACCTGCGAGGAGAGCGGCAGCTACGATCTGCCCGCTTATCTCGAGGTGCTGACACCGCGCATCGGCAACGTCGATCTTGTCGTCGGCCTCGATTCGGGTTGCGGCGACTACGAGCGGCTGTGGATGACGACATCGCTGCGCGGTCTTGCGGCAGGCAAGTTGACGGTCGACGTGCTGACCGAGGGTGTTCATTCGGGCGACGCGAGCGGCGTCGTGCCGTCGTCGTTTCGTATCGCGCGCAAGTTGATCGATCGCCTCGAGGATTCGACGAACGGCTGGATACTGCCATCGGCATTCCATGCGCAGATCCCGCCGGAGCGCATCGAGCAGGCGGGACGGGCGGCAGCGATCCTCGGCGACATCGTGTTCCGCAAATACCCGTTCGCGGCAGGAACGCGCCCGATGGTTGGCGACGGCGCCGAAGCGTTGCTCAATCGCACCTGGCGGCCGGCGCTCTCCACGATCGGCGCCGACGGCTTTCCGACGATCGCCGACGCCGGCAACGTGCTCCGGCCGTCGACGTCGCTCATGTTGTCGTTGCGCTTGCCGCCGACGATCGACGGACACGCCGCGACCGAGGCGCTGAAGGCCTTGTTCGAAACGGATCCGCCCCACGGCGCGCGGGTATCGTTTACACCGGTGCAGGGCGCGTCCGGCTGGAACGCGCCGGCGACGCAGCCATGGCTCGCAAAAGCCGCCGACAGCGCATCGCGCGCGATCTATGGCAAGCCCTCGGCCGCGATGGGCGAGGGCGGAACGATACCGTTCATGGCGATGCTCGGCTTGCAGTTTCCCGACGCGCAGTTCCTGATCACCGGCGTGCTTGGACCGCATTCGAATGCGCACGGCCCGAACGAATTCCTGCACATCGATTACGCGAAGCGACTGACGGCGTGCGTCGCGGAGGTAATTGCAGCGCACGCCGGCGCAGGCTGAGCTTCGACCGGGATCAGCTTCAACGCGCCCGCCCGATGGCGGCGCAGCAGCAACCGTGTCACGTCGATGTCGAACGTCGGCCGCGGCGGCGCATCCGCGAGTTCCGCAAGCTCGCCTTCGTCGCGCGCCGTCCCGAGCCAGCACCAGTCGCGAAAGACGTGTACGTCGACGCGCTCGCCATCGGCCGAGCACTCGCGTACGAACGCGGCACCCGGGACGGGCCAGGTCGGGATCGCGAGCGGCGACAACGCATGCGTGAGCCGCGCGTCGTGAATGTCCGGCGCCTCCTCGCCGACGCATACGCCGTTGCAGCGCTTCAATTGCCGTGCGAAGCAGGGTCCCGTAGCGCGCCTTTCGAGACCGAGGCGCACCGCGCATAGTCGATACGCGGACGCGGCCTCGCGCAATGCCGCGCGAAGCGACGCACGCGATGCGAAAGGGCCGAGCGCGCCGGACAAGCGCTCGGCGCCGATGCACGACGCGGCAATGAATTTCGGTACGCCGTCGATCCACTGCGCGATGCCCGCTTCTTCCTTGCGCCGGAGCGCGCGGTTATGCGCGGGCAGGCGCGATTTGACGAGCACCGATTCGCGCAGCAACGCACCGAGCTCACCGGCGGTGCGCTCGTGCTCGATGCGGCGAATCTCCTGCGAAAGCCGCAGATCGGTTTCGCTGCGCCAGTCCTGTGAAAAATGTGCTGCGACGCGTTCGCGCAGGTTGATGCTCTTGCCGACGTAAAGCGGCAGGGCGTTCTCGCCGTAAAAGAGATAGACGCCGGGCGCTTCGGGCAGCGTATCGATCGCGTCGGGCGGCAATTGCCGCGGCAGGCTGGGCATGCGCAGGATGCGCCGGATCGCGACGTCGACGCATTCGCGCGGCAGCTCGCGGTAGAGCATTTCGACAAACGACCGGATCGCCCGCGCATCGCCGAGCGCGCGATGGCGATTCACGCCGCTCAGCCCATGGCGAGCGATCAGCGCGTCGAGACCGTGGCCGTTCGCCTCGGGGAAAAGCCGCCGAGACAATCTCACCGTGCAGAGCACGCGCGCCGAGAAGGGGTGCCCGAGTCGCGCGAACGCGTGCTTGAGGAACCCGTAGTCGAAGCGCGCGTTGTGCGCGACGAACACGCATCCGGCGAGCTGATCGAGAATGTCGCGCGCGATCGCGCAGAACGACGGGGCCGACGCGACCATCGCGTCGGTGATGCCGGTCAGCGCCTGGATGGCAGGCGGAATGGAAACGTCCGGGTCGATGAGCGAGCTCCACTCGCTTGCACGGGCTGCACCACTGCTGTCGTTGTCGACGCGGATGATGCCGATCTCGGTGATGCGGTCGACGCCCGCACGGGTGCCTGTCGTTTCAAGATCGACGAAAGCGAAGGCGGGAAATGGAAGCATCGGCAGGGTGTGCGATTAGCCGTTCGGCCCGTCGATCGGCCGGGCACCTCGCCCAGCTTGACATCCCGAACGTTCGTTCGCTATTCTAGCGCCATGTCGAACGATCGTTCCTATCTCGGCGCGCTGCAGGACTATTACGCGCGGCACCGTGCGTTGCCTTCGTATTCGTCGATCGGCGGACTGCTCGGGCTGCGCTCGAAGTCATCGGTTGCCGCGATGGTCGCGCGGATGAAGCTCGCCGGGTACCTCGAGTCGACGCCCGATCGCCGCCTCGCGCCGACCAAGCGCTTCTTTGCGCGGCCGCTCGCCACCGGGTTCGTGCGCGCGGGCTTGCCGGAGCCCGCCACCGACGACGAGGCGGATGCCGTCACGCTCGACGACTACCTGATCGAGCGGCCCTCGCAAACGGTGCTCGTCCGCGTCAAGGGCGATTCGATGATCGACGCGGGAATCTTCGAAGGCGACCTCGTCGTCGTCGAAAAGCGCGCCGCCGCGCAAAAGGGCGACATCGTCGTGGCGATCGTCGACAACCAGTTCACGCTGAAGCGCCTCGATCTCGAGAACGGTCGTTTCGTGCTCAAGCCCGAGAACAAGGGTTATCCGGTCATCCGTCCGGAAGACGCGCTCGAAATCTTCGGCGTGATGGTCGGGCTGGCGCGAAAGATCTAGACACCGGCCAGAGGGGTCAGAGCGAATTTCCAGCGAAGCGTCGTTGCCGGAAATTCGCTCTGACCCCAATCGGCGCTACGCGGGGCGCACTTCCACGAGGCAATCGTAGAACGTAGGCGCGCGACCGAGATCGGTCAGCGCCTGGCTCGTCACCGCGTTGGCATTCTCACCGCCCGGTGCGAGCTTGCGCCACCATACCGACGGCGCCACGACCACGCCCCGGCGCGCGCGATCGGTCACGCGCGCCGACACGAGCAGGCTGCCGCGATCGTTGAATACGCGCACCGAGTCGCCGGTCGCGATGCCGCGCGCAGATGCATCGTCGGGATGGATGTCGAGATGCGGCGTCTTCTCTTCCTCGACGAATGCCGGCAGGTTCGCGAACGACGAATTGAGAAAATTGCGCGCTGGCGGCGACAGGAAGCCGAGCGGATAGCGCGCGGCGAGCTCGGGATTCGACGCCGCCGATTCACGCGGCGACAGGTACGCGGGCAGCGGATCCTCGCCTTGCGCGGCCATCTTCGCAGACCAGAACTCGCATTTGCCCGACGGGGTCGGAAAGCCGCCTTCGGCAAACGGCGCATACGGTTGGGGCACATCGAGCCGCTGGAAACCGGCCGCCTTCAGCGCATCCCAGTCGATGCAGGCGCTGCGCGTGTCGCTGGCGCTGTAGGCCTGCCGCGCAAGGTCATCGTCGCTGTCCTGGAAACAGGCGTCGGTGAACCCCATGCGCGCGGCGAGCCGCCGGAACACCTCGGTGTTCGGCAGCGCTTCGGCAATCGGATCGATGGCCGGGTTGTTCGCGAGCGCGTAGAGGTGTCCGTACGAGCTGTGGATGTCGGTTTGCTCGAGCTGGGTTGTCGCAGGCAGCAGGATGTCCGCGTAATCGGCGGTGTCGGTTCTGAAGATCTCGTGCACGACGCAGAACAGGTCCTCGCGCGCGAAGCCGGCGGCGACACGCGACGATTCCGGCGCGACCGCGACCGGATTCGAGTTGTAGACGTAGATCGCGCGAATCGGCGGATTGTCGATGCGCGTCAGCGCGTCGCCTATTGTCGACATGTTGATCGTACGCGGCGTGCCGTGAATCAGGTCGGGCCGTTCGAGCGCTTGCGAATCGACAGGGAACGTGCCCGATGAGGACAGCAGCGCGCCGCCGGCCGGACTGCGCCAGGCGCCGATCAGCGCGGGCAGGCACGCCACCGCGCGCACGGCGTTGCCGCCGCCGTGAACGCGTTGCATTCCGTAGTTCAGGCGAATCGCAGCCGGCGCGATCGAGCCGTAGTCGCGCGCGAGGCCAATCACCTGGTCTGCCGTGATGCCACAGGTACGCGCCACGCGTTCCGGCGGCCAATCGCGCACGCGCTCGGCGAGCGCGGCATATCCCAGCGTGTAGCGATCGATGTAATCGCGGTCGATGCGCGCTTCGGCGATGAGCACGTGCATCATGCCGAACGCGAGCGCCGCGTCGGTGCCAGGCAAAAGCGCGATGTGCTCGTGGCACTTCTCCGCGGTCGCGCTGCGATAGGGATCGATCGCGATCAGTTTTGCGCCGCGCCGCTTCGCTTCCTGCGCGCGCGTCCAGAAATGCAGGTTCGACGAGATCGCGTTGCTGCCCCAGATCAGGATCAGGCGGCTGTTGACGTACTCCTCGAGATCCATCCCCATCGACGCGCCGACGACCGCGCCCCAGCCGGCCTTGCCCGCGGCGGCGCAGATCGTGCGATCGAGCAGCGATGCGCCGAGGCGATGGAAAAAGCGACGGTCCATCGACGAGCCTTGCAGCAATCCCATCGTGCCGGCATAGCTGTAGGGAAGAATCGCCTGCGGCCCGTCCGCGGAAGCGGCGATGGCCTTGAAGCGCTCGGCGATTTCGTCGAGCGCCTCGTCCCAGGTAATGCGCGCGAAACGGCCATCGCCCTTGCCGCCGATCCTGCGCATCGGGTAACGCAGGCGATCCGGCGAATACGTCCGGTCGAGGTAGCGCGCGACTTTCGTGCACAGCGACCCCGCCGTCGGCGGATGATCCGGTGCACCCCTGATCTCGATTGCGCGTCCGTTTTCGACCGTGACGAGCATCGCGCACGTGTCGGGGCAGTCGTGCGGGCACGCGGCGCGTACGACGCGGCGTGGCGCGGGCTCGGTGGAGTCGAGCGGCATGCGGACATTGTACGTGACGCACATGGCGGCCGCGTTATCCTTGGTGGATGCCCGGGGTCTTGTCGGAGCCCATTCCCACTGTCCGTCTTGCCGATGGCGCCGACGCGCCGGCGCTCGGCCTCGGCACGTGGCGCATGGGTGAATCGCGCCGGCATCGCGCACGCGAGCTGAAGGTGCTTGCCGCGGGCATCGACGCCGGCTTCCGGCTCTTCGACACCGCCGAGATGTATGGTGACGGCGGCGCCGAGGAACTGCTCGCGCACGCGATCGCCGGCCGTCGCGATGAGATGTTCCTCGTGAGCAAGGTCTACCCGCAAAACGCCGGCGCGAAAAGCGCCGTCGCGGCGTGCGAGCGCAGCTTGCGTCGCCTCGCGACCGATCGCCTGGACCTGTACCTGCTGCATTGGCGTGGGCGCATTCCGCTGGCCGAGACGATCGGCGCGTTCGAGCGATTGCAGCGCGACGGGAAGATACTGCGCTGGGGCGTGTCCAACTTCGACGTCGACGACATGCGCGAGCTGCTGGCGCTGCCGCAAGGACGCCACTGCGCCGTCAACCAGGTGCTGTATCACCTCGGCGAGCGCGGGATCGAGTGGGCACTGGCCGACCTCTGCCGGGGCCACGGCGTCGCGCTGATGGCGTATTCACCGTTCGGCGAGGGTGCGCTGCTGCGGAATCCGCACCTCGCGGCCATCGCGCGCGCGGTGCATGCGACGCCGGCGCAGATCGCGCTCGCATGGCTGCTGCGAAGGGATCGCGTCATCGCGATTCCGCAAACGAGCGACATCGCGCACGTTATCGAAAATCGCCGCGCAGCATCGCTTCGTCTTTCTGCCACGGTGCTTGCAAAGCTCGACGCGGCATTTCCTCCGCCATCGAGCGCGCGGCCACTTGCCGTGATTTGACGCGGCGCGCGCGCCTGCGACGGCGCGAGACCTCGGCTTTCGTACACCACGAAGTGTGCGCAGCAGAATGCGACACATTCGCAGCACGTGCTGCGTCAACGGGTTATCGCACTCCGATCAACGGGATTCGCGCGTGGCACGGTTGCTGCTCAAGAGAGGGCAGCCGGCGCCTTGAGACGCCGACCCGGACAGGAGACGATTGGTGAACTACACGCACTACGACTATCTCGAACTCGCACCCGGCGCGACATCGCGCCGAATCGAAGCCGCGTACTGCGCGCTGCTCGAACGATTCCAATACGGCCATACGGACGCGGGACAGGATCTGTCCGGGCTCGTGCGGATGATCCACGCGGCGTACGCGGTGTTGTCGGATCCCGAGCAACGCCGAGCGTACGACGTCGCGCTGTCGAAGGAAGCCGAAGCGGCCGACGCCGAGCTGCAGTCGCAACTCGACGCGGCGGCACTCACCGGATTTACCCGCGTTCAGCAGGTTCCGGAAACATTGCTCGCAATGCTTCCCGAGCTGGCCGCCTGATTCACTGCCACCGGTTTGCGGTCGCCGGGGACATTTCAAACTGCAAACAGCGATGCGGTCGGCGGCCGTTCTTTTATCGAACCTGCGATCGATCGGAGCGCGCCCGCAAGGACGCGTCCGCAGGTTGCGCCAGCATGACATGAAGGCGCATCGGCGGCGCGCACGGCAGGAACTGTCAGCGCGTTTTCCTTCGGTAGCTGTCCTTCGCAGGCGGGCGATGCAGCGGTTGACGGCACCGCGCGCTCGACCCGTCAAGCGGAAAGCCGCCGTCGGGTTCGCCGGAATGATTCTGCACTGACATCGCGCCCTCGCGCGCACAACAACGGGGAGAGGCAATTGGAAAAGTGTGTCGGCTGCCAGTTCTACGATCGCCACGACGCGGAGGTCGAAGACAAGGGTGTGCGCTGGGGAAAGTGCCGGCGCACCGGCCCGATCGTCCATCCGGTATCGGCGAAGACGTACATGGTCGAAGGGATCTGGCCGCACGTGCGCGACGACGATTGGTGCGGTGAATGGGTCGCGATGACGCGCAAGCTCGTCGCATCGTCGGCGGATCCCATGAACCTGCTGATGCAAAGCGCCGCTGCGCCAATCCGCACGTCGACGGTGCCCGTTGGATCACTGATGACGCCGGCGGCATCCGGCGAAACGACGCATGTTCCGATCGGGGGCCACTTCGCATCCGACTGAGACTTGGCGCACCCGGCAGGGGTAGCCTTTCGGCATTGCCGGCGCCGTTCGCGCGTCTGCTAAAGTCTCACCTCGTTGCGGCGCCGTCGTTGCGCGCCGCGCGCATTCCCGATGTCGACTCTCGTCGAGGCGCTCGCTGCCGGCGCAACCGTCGTTACGCCCAACAATCGCCTCGCTCGCGATGTCGCGGCGCACTTCGACGCGGCGCAACGGGCGCGCGGCGCGCGCGCATGGAGCGCCGCGAGCGCGCTTCCCTGGACGCTGTGGCTGGCTCGACTGTGGCGCGCGGCGCTCGCCGCGCGCGCGCAATCCGCGCCTGCGTCGCTGCTCGACAAGACGGCCTCGCGTGCGCTCTGGCACGTAATCGTCGCGCGACACGATCGTGATTGGCTGAACGCGCGCGGCGCAGCGCGGCACGCCGCCGACGCATGGATCACGCTGCACGCCTTTCGCGATGCGGGTGAAAGCATCGGCGCGATCGCCGCGAATGCGCGCAACGAGGACCCGGCCATCTTCGCGCAGTGGGCGGCCAGGTACCAGGCGCGCCTTGCGGCACTCGCTGCGATCGACGACGCGCAACTGCCCGACGTCCTGATGCAGATCGCGAGCCGGCTCCGGCTCGGCGACGCCGATCGCGTGATCCTGTACGGATTCATGGCACTGACGCCACAGCAGCGCCGGCTCGTGAACGCGCTGCGCGACGCGGGGATGGCGGTCGGCGAAGTCGCGGCGCGGGGACGCGAGGCCTCCAGCCGGCGCTGCACGAGCCTGCCGACGCCGCGTGACGAAGTGGTCTGCGCGCTCGGATTCGCGCGCGCGCGCCTCCTGGCGAAGCCGCGGTCGAGCATCGCGATCGTCGTCGCCGATCTCGACCAGCGTCGCGACGAAGTCGTCGCGCTCGCCGACGAAATCCTTTGCCCGGAACACGTGATTGCACTCGCGCCCGATGCGCCGCGGCCCTATGGCATTTCGCTGGGCGAGCCGTTGTCGTCGGTCCCGATCATCGCGTGCGCGCTCGACCTCGTAGCGCTCGCGTCCGGTCCCGTGGACGCGACAATCGCGGCTTGCGTGATGCGCTCGCCATTTCTGCCGGACGCCAGGGCGCGCTGGATGACGCGCGCCGACGTCGAACTTCACTGGCGAATCGCCGGACAGCGACGCGTCGCCTGGCGCGATATCGTGCAGGCGGCGCGTTCCGATCCCGTGCTTCATCAACGCTTCGCCACGCTCACGCCGCCGTCGCAGACGACGCGCCTGCCGCGCGAATGGGCGCGAGCCTGGTCGGAGTGGCTGGTGTCGCTCGGGTGGCCGGGGACCGCCACGTTGACGAGTGCGCAATGGCAGGCGCGCGAGGCCTGGTCCGCGGCGCTCGGGAAATTCGCATCGATGGGGACGGTGACGGGCGCGCTATCGCCTGTGGCAGCGCTTGATACGCTGCGCGCGTTGCTCGGCGATACGCTGTTCCAGCCCGAGACAGCGCCGGCGCCGATCCAGATCCTCGGCGTACTCGAAGCCGCCGGCCTGTCGTTCGATTGCGCGTGGCTCGCGGGATTCGGCGCGCAGAACTGGCCCGGCGCTGCGGCGCCCAATCCGTTCCTGCCGCTCAATTGGCAGCAGGCGCGTGGCGTGCCGCGCGCGCACCCCGACGGCGTGCTGGCGCAGGCCAGCGAGATGACCGCTGCATTGTCCGTGCTCGCGGATGAAATCATCGTCAGCCATGCGCGCACGGTCGAGGATGCGCCGGTATCGGCTTCGCTTCTTTTCGCTGATTGGGCACCCATTGACGCTTCGGGGTTGCCCGGTGCGCGACGCCTGACCGCGCTCATCGAGCCGGCCGCCATGGAGCGCGTGACGGAACGGACTGCGCCGCCGCTCGCCAAAGGCGCCTCGGTGCACGGCGGTGCGGGGCTTTTCGAAAGCCAGAGCGCCTGTCCGTTCCAGGCGTATGCGCGCCATCGTCTCGAAGCAAGGGCCTTCCCCGATTGTCCCGAAGGCTTGTCGGCATCCGAACGCGGCATCGTCCTGCACGCGATGCTGAAGGCGTTCTGGGACGACGTCGGCGATCACGCGCGCTTGGTCGCACTCGACGAAGCGGCGTTGTCCGCGCGCATCGACGCGGCAGTCCGCGCGGGGAAGGCGAAACTGGGTGCTCCCCGCTGGCGTACGCTGGCGCCGGTGGTCGCGCACGCGGAAGCGAGCCGGCTCGCGGCAACGCTTCGCGCGTGGATCGACGAATCCGAGCGCCCGCGCCCCGCGTTTCGCGTTCGCGGCCACGAGGCGTCAGTCGCATGCGACATCGGCGGTGTTGCATTGCGCATTTGCATCGACCGCGTCGACGAATTCGCGGCGGGTGGCCTCGCGATCATCGATTACAAATCGGGCAAAGCGGTGACACCCGCGCGCTGGTTCCACGAGCGCCCCGAGGGCCTGCAGGTCGCGGTGTACGCGGATGCCGTCGAGCGCACGACGAGCACGCCCATTCGCGCGCTCGCGTATGCGCAGGTCAAGGCCGGCGACATTGCGGTCGTCGGCCTTGCGGAGGACGCGGCGCTGTGGCCGGAGCTCCGCAGCGCGGACGCGTTTCGCGCCGATCTCGAAAACTGGTCCGACGCGCGCGCGGCGTTGCGCGATCGTCTTGCGCAGTTGGCGCACGACATTCGCGGCGGCATCGCGGACGTTTCGCCGCGCAATGCGTCGACATGCCGGTATTGCGATCTTCACGCGCTCTGCCGCATTCAGTCGCTCGATGACGGCGCGAGTGCCGCGGGAACCGCCGGTGAATGACATCGCCGCGCTGGCATTGCGCGACGATGCCGCGCGTGCCGATGCCCTCGACATCACGCGCTCGTGGCTCGTGCAGGCGCCCGCCGGTTCCGGCAAGACGTCGCTGCTGATCCAGCGCTACCTCGCGCTGCTCGCGACAGTCGAGCGGCCCGAACGCATCGTCGCCATGACGTTCACCCGCAAGGCGGCTGCCGAAATGCGCGCGCGCATCGTGGAGGCACTCCGCGATGCCGGCGAGGTTCAGGCCGATCCGGCCATCCGGGCGCATGAAGCGCGCGACACCGATGCCGACACCCCTGCGCATGCAGCGCTGACGCGCCGGCTCGCGCAAGCCGCGCTCGCGCACGACGGGCGAATGGGGTGGCGGCTGCTCGAACAGCCGGGTCGGCTGCGCATCGTCACGATCGACGCGCTCGCCGCGGCGCTCGCGCGCCAGGCGCCGCTTGCCGCGGGACTCGGTGCGCTGCCGGCGTTCGTCGACGATGCGCAGGCGCTCTACCACGAAGCGGCACGCGACGCGCTCGCCGGCGCGCCGGCGAACGATCCGCATTGGCAGACGTTTCTCCGATGGCAGGACAACGACGCGGACGCCGCGACGCGGCTGATCGCGGACATGCTCGCGGAACGCGATCGCTGGCCGGCGCGGATGTTCGACGATGACGCCGAGGCATTGCGGGTCGACATGGAAGCGGTCCTGCAACAGGAAGCGCGCGCCGCGATCGGCGCGGTCCTCGATCGGCTCCCCGCGTCGCTTGCGCGCGCGCTGCCGGGACTCGCGGAATGCGCGCTCGAATTCCATCGCGAAAACGTGCCGATGCCCGCGCACGCGCATGCGCTGGAGGCGTTGTGCCGCGAGCGCGCATTGCCCGGGCTCGATGCGCGCGAGACCTGGTGCGCGCTGGCCGACTGGCTGCTGACGAATGCCGGAACCTTCCTGCGCGCACCCAGGCGCAACCACGGCTTCCCGGCGAAGGGCAGGGGCGAGGGGGCGCAGGAACGCATCCGCCGGAAAGCGGCGTTCGTCGAGTGGCTCGTCGAAGCGGCCGGCATCCCTG
>Ga0105240_10005602_pt1 | contig 18648 bp, 22 predicted proteins | sample KBSC54metaG_FD_80426 | JGI IMG/M metagenome (GOLD analysis project Ga0105240, IMG submission 80426) | Corn rhizosphere microbial communities from Kellogg Biological Station, Michigan, USA - KBS C5-4 metaG | ecosystem: Host-associated > Plants > Roots > Rhizosphere > Soil | place: Michigan, USA... | reverse complement strand
TTTCGTGCCCCGACAGACACCGGGAGCAGAAAAAGGAGAACCACTTATGTACGCCAATCGAGCCACTCTCATCGGATTCCTCGGCAAAGACGCCGAAGTCAAAACCACCAAGAGCCAAGCTTCCTTCACTGTGCTGTCGCTAGCGACCAAGCGGAGTTGGAAGAATCGCGAAACCGGCGAACGCCAGAGCGAAACGACCTGGCATCGCTGCATTGTGTGGGCCAAGTTGGGCGAGTACGCGGCGACTCTCATCAAGGGCGCGCACGTACAGATCGAAGGCGAGATTCGGACTCGCGAGTACACGCAGAAGGGCACTGGCAAGAAGGCCCCAGACGTGAAGAAGTCGATCACCGAGGTCCGGGCTACTTCGATCCTCAGGCTGGACCGCGCTCACGCGCCCGGCAATTCTCCGCCCGAGGGCGGGACTGCTCAGGAGGGGGCCGCGTGAGGCCACCTTCTCTATCGAGGGAGTCCACAGGGCGTGCGGCGTTTGCACGCCTGAGAGGAACTTCGTCCTCCCGGAGGAACACACCATGACTACCGAACAAGCCAAACAACTCAGTGAAGACGCCATCGCGCGGCTCATGCAGGCCCTTGAACAAGGTCAGAGCGATGCGCTCAAGAACTATCTCGCGGTCATGTCCCGCTTCCATCGCTACTCGTGGGGCAATTGCCTTTTGATTTACAGCCAGCGGCCTCAGGCGACTCACATTGCGGGTTTTCACGCATGGCTCAAACTCCGGCGTTACGTACGCAAGGGCGAAAAGGGCATCGTCATTCTCGCCCCAATGGTGGGCAGGAAGAAGGCCGACGAGGAACTCAGCGAAGATGCGCACACCCGCCTCTTCGGGTTCCGTGCGGCGCACGTATTCGACGTGAGTCAGACCGAAGGCGATCCATTACCGGAGTTCGCCGCTACCAAGGGTGATCCGCAGGGCTTCACCGAACGTCTGAAGGAGTTCATCGCCGCAAAGGGTATCGCTCTCGATTATTCCGACGAGATCGCGCCTGCGAAGGGCATGTCGTCTGGCGGAAAGATCACCATTCTTCCGAGCCTCGACCCAGCCGAACACTTCTCGGTACTGGTGCACGAGACCGCACACGAACTGCTTCATCGCACCGAACGACTCAGCAAGACCACCCATACAATCCGCGAGACGGAAGCCGAGGCCGTTGCGTTCGTTGTGTCCAGCGCAATCGGACTTGACGCGAATTCGTCTAGCTCCGATTACATCCAGCTTCACTCGGGCGACAAGGCCACGCTTACCGAATCATTGACGTTCGTCCAGCAGACATCCGCCGAAATCCTTGGGGCTATCAGCCCCAGGGAATCGATGGTTACCGCGCAGCCCTAAGGCCCCCAGAAGAAAGGAAACATGAACATGGAACTCGTACAAGACGAGCGGCTCTCGAAAGTGGCAGCTTACCCCCTCAGCTACGCCGATCTCGTACAAGCCGGAAGCAAGGCGAGCAGCTCGACAAATGTTCAAAGATCGGATCTTGCATTCCGAACTCTCTTGGATTGCGGGCGAAGGCGGTCAACGTCTCGGTGGGCGGGCAGCCGAGCCGATCAGGATTCGAGTGGTCTTCGGACGCAGTCTGCTCCAGCAGGCGGAAGATCTCGTCCTGAGTCAGCTCCTCATGAGTTGCTCCCTCTATGTGATTGTTGGGCATCGCCTGATCTTGCCCCCATCTGCGGGGTTTGGTCAAGTACTTTCTTAAGGTGTTTGCGGGCACGGCGTATGCGCTGAGATAGGGTGTTGGGCGAAATCCCAAGTTGGGCGGCGATTTCGTTTACTGAGAACCCCCAGTACAGCCGCCAGAGGACCCATTGCATTGTAGGGTCCAGAGTTTCGAGAGCCTCGCGCCAGGAAATGGCATTCTCCATTTCGGCCTCAGGCTCGGCGGCGTTGCGCCTACCAATGGCGCGGAGCAGGTCGTCATCGAGCACGACGAATCTTCGGGTTCGCTCAATCTCACGGTCCACGAGATTCGTAAACGTACGGAACAAATAGGCAACGGCGTCCTCGACCGGGCGCTTCTTTTTGGCACGCGATGCCAAATACACCGCCCGTTCGGCGAATTCCAGTGCCCGCGATGGATCGTTGATATCGCGCGCACGGTAGCTGACAAAGTCGCCACCAATGCATTCCGCTGCCTGTAGAAACAGGGGATCGGCAGGGATTCCTTGAGCATCGACAGGGCTGACCCAGAGCACGAATCTCGGGTCGGAACAACGGCGGGGGAGTTCCGAAGGCATAGTGTTCTCGCATCGTCGTAAGAATAGTGGGGCGCGCCGGCACGATAGGCTTGCGAGTTGCCAAGACACGACGACCCCACACTCGAACGCTACCCGCTTTGTCAAGCGCCGTCCATGACTTTGTAGTCACGCATTATTAGCTTTCAATGCCGCGTTATTGTCATGCAATTAGATTTATTGTAGGGAAATACGAGTGTCATCTTTTCGCGAGATGAGCCCTCGTTAGTCAATGAGGGGCAATCCTCAAGGAGATTCAACGATGAAAATGCACTTCTCGTTCCGCTGGAATAAACAACTTGATCTCGCCCGACGCCACCGCACCGGCCTCGCGATTGCAGCGATGCTGCTGCTCGCTTCGGTCCCTATATACGCACAAGCGTCCCCGTGGGAAAACGCGGTGACCGTGCTACAGACGTCCTTCACGGGACCCATTGCCCGCGGCCTAGCATTGGTCTCGATTGTCGTCGGCGGACTCATGTTCGCCTTCGGCGAAGGTCAATCCAAGAAAATGCTCGCCGGTATCGTGTTTGGAGTTGGCATGGCCATCGGCGCTGTCAATTTCATGGCCTGGTTGTTTCCATAGAAGACGGTATCGATCCCTTCCCCAAGGATAGCTGTTCCCATGACTAACGAACCCACCTTTCACCGCGTTTCAAAATCGATCAACCGTCCCCTCACTATTTGGGGCGCGGAACGGCGGCTATTCTTCCTCGCCGCCATCATGGGAGCAGCTACCTTTAACTTCTTCGCGTCCCTGGTCAGCGGGATGCTGATGTTTTTCGCGCTTTATGGCTTTGCGCGTTGGGCGACCGCACGCGACACGCAGATGTTGCGGGTCCTATTGAATTCATCGCGGTTCCGCACCCACTACGATCCATTCCGCCGCGCTCCGTTCGCCATCGAAAGGAGAACCAGCCATGGTCCGGTACGATAGCATCGCGCGGGAGTTCCGGGAATCGCGTCCTCTGAACGAACTAGTCAACGTGCATTGTGCCGTCGATGACCATACATTCCTCACCAAGGGCGGGCACTTGTTTACGGTGCTCCGTCTCAAAGGAGTCGATCACGAATGCCTCGACCATCCGCAGCTCGATAATGTCGCGCGGCGATTGGAGGCCGCGCTGCGGAGTCTGCCCGGCTCCTTCCGGCTCTATCAGTTGATGCTCAAGCGCGACCACGCGCCGCTCCCATATCAGGAATACCAAGACCCAACGATTCAGCGAGTGATTCGCAATCGCATCGAGTACCTGTCATCGAAGGCGGGTGCGCTTTACAGTCTGGACCTTTTCCTGGTCGTCGTTCACGAGGCGAACCTCGGCAAAGCCGATCTACCCGAACACCTTCGCCACGCGATTCGAAATCCCGGCCAGGCGTTCGCGTCGTGGCTTTCGCAAAGCCGAACGCTTGCGGTGATGGAAGACGAATTGGTGCGCGCCGCGGAGACGCTCTCCAATAAGGTGCAAAGCGTATTGATCCAATTACGGGACACAATCGGTCTGGAGTGGCTCGACAAACGCGCGGCTTTCCAGCAGCTCATTTGCCGTCTTCTCAACTACGCGCCCCACAAAGCGGAGTTCGCACAGTTGCATGCCGATGACCAGATCGACTACCAGGCCGGGAACTCCGCGCTGGAATGCCACCGGGATCACCTGAAACTCGACGACTATTTCGTTCAGGTCCTCACCATGAAGGAGCCGCCCGCGCAAACTCAGGCCAATTTGCTCCGTGGTTTGCAGGAGTTGCCGTCCAATTTCATCGCCGTCCTGGAGTGGAAGCGCGAAGACAACTTTGATATGCGGAAGGCCATCCAGAGCCGCCGCCGTCACCACCACAATTCAAAGTCGTCGCTGACCAACTACGTGAATACCAGCGATCAGCCCACAAACCCCCAGGAAATGCTGATCGACGACGCGGCGGTGGCGCACGTTGCCGATCTTGGCCAGTCGCTCCGCGACATGGAGATTCTTGGGCACTACTTCGGACAGTTTAGCCTCACGGTCATTCTTTATGGCCTCGACCGCGCGCAGCTTCAACGGAGTTCCGCCGAGTGCTTCAAAATCTTTTCGACGCACGACGCCCTGCTGGTCGAGGAACGCTACAATCTTTTGAACGCATGGCTGGCCGCCGTGCCGGGAAACGACATTTACAATCTTCGCCGCCTTTGGTTGGCGAACACAAACTACGCCGACCTGTCCTTCTTGTTCGCCCACAATACCGGCGAGGTCTGGAATCGGCATCTCGACCGCGAGTATCTCGCGATCCTCGAAACCAACCACGGAACGCCCTACTTCTTCAATCTCCACTACAACGACATCGCCCATACGCTGATTCTAGGCGCGACCGGGAGCGGCAAGAGCTTCTTCCTGAATTTCTTATTGACGCACTTGCAGAAGTACCAACCGTTCACCTATATCTTCGACCTTGGTGGCAGCTACGAAGCCACGACTCAGCTCTTCGGCGGCAGCTACGTGAAGGTCGGCATCGAGAAGCGCAGCTTTACCATCAATCCGTTCTCGCTTGAGCCCACGCAGGAGAACTTACAGTTTCTGTTCAGCTTCGTAAAGGTGCTCATCGAATCGAACGGGTACAAGATGGACAACCTGGGCGAGCGCGACCTGTTCGAGGCTGTTGGCAATCTTTATGAAGCGCCGCCGGAGATTCGCCGTCTGCGTTCGCTGATGGGCATGATCCGCAAACCGCTCGCCGAGCAACTTCACAAGTGGACCTCGGACGGCCAATACGGCGCGTTATTCGACAACGTGGAGGACAACCTCACGTTCGCGCGCTTTCAGACATTCGACTTTGAGGGGATGGATAAGTACCCACAGGTCCTTGAACCATTACTGTTTTACATCCTCCATCGCGCCAACGCTTCGATCCATGACGCATCTGAGGCGACCGCCTCGAAATGGTTCGTCATGGACGAGGCCTGGCGTTTCTTTCGGAATCCAACGATTCGCCTTTATATCGTCGAAGCGCTTAAGACCTGGCGCAAGCGAAACGCCGCGATGATCCTGGCAACGCAGTCTGGCGAGGACCTCCACGAATCGGAGTTGCTGCCGATCATCGTCGAGACGTGCGCGTCGAAGCTGTTTCTTGCCAACCCCGGAATGCACCGTGACTGGTACCGGCAGACCTTCCACCTGAATGAAACCGAGGCTGACCTCATCGCGCGGCTGATCCCCAAGCAGCAAATTCTCGTCAAACGTCCGGACTTCTCCAAAGTCGTCAACCTCAGTGTCGATCCCCAGGGCTATTGGATCTACACCAATAGTCCGTATGACAACCAACGAAAGCGCGAGGCTTTCGCCCGCTATGGATTTGAGCGGGGCCTGGAAGTGCTCGCGAACGATAGGAGTAATTCATGACACGATCCGTTCTGTATTCTGCTTTGTCTCTCGCCCTTGCCTGTGGTTCCTTGGCTCGGGCGCAATCCGCCGACGCAGCCAGCGCCGGAGCCCGCGTCGTCGCCTATGGCGAGAAAGATGTTGTCGCCGTGCGCGCAAAGGTCCGATACACGACGCTGATCGTTCTTCCAAAGAACGAAGTGATCCTCGACTTTACCTGCGGTGACAAGGAGTTCTGGATCGTCAACGGTACGGCCAACTTCGCCTACGTCAAACCGGCGAAAGTGAAGGCCGAGACCAACCTGAATCTGATCACTGCCTCAGGCAACGTCTACAGCTTCGTGCTGCGCGAAATCTCGGAGACGCCGGGAGCCGAGCTGGACCTGAAGCTGTTCCTTGAACCCAAGGAGGAATCGACGTTGTCCGCCATCAATGGAACGCCCAAATTCGTTCCCGCTGCCCAGATCGAAGATTTCCGCCAGCAGGTCGAGATCGCACAGGCGGAGGCGCGCGACGCCAAGCAGCAAGCCCAGACTGCGGTCGAGCGCGAGGTGAGCCGCCTGCGCTCCGAGTATCCGGCGAAATTGCAGCACCCCTATCGCTTCGCCCGAGCCGACGCGCTGTTCCGCGTCGCCGCGATTTATCACGACGACAAGTTCACCTATATCCAGGCCGATCCGCAGGAAGCGCCCGCCCTCTATGAGATCAAGGATGGCAAGCCAAACCTCATCGCCTTCGACCTGAAAGACGGCGTCTACACTGTGCCGAAGATTCTGGATAACGGCTACTTGGCCATCGGCAAGAAGAAGTTCAATTTTTACCGCCCGGAGTAATGCGTATGAACGAACCCAATCGTGATCCCCAATCTCCACTCGATCCGGCAAGCAGCCAGGTCCAGGACCGAGCCGTCCGGCCTCCGGGCGTGTTGCCTAAAAACACGCAGACGTACATCATCATCGGCATCGCGGTGCTGATGGTCGGAGCGATTGCGTTCAGCGGCGCCGGAACCCCGCCACGCAACGCCGCGACTGCCGCTCCCAAGACGCCGACTGCCGTCGATCCAAACTGGGCGCGCATCCAGGACTATCGCAATCGCATCGACGAGCAAGCGCGGAAGCTGGCGGACGAGCAGGTGAAACTTGAACAGGCGAAGCAGGCGTTCGGAGTCGCTCCCGGCGCGGGCTCTCCCGCTACACAGATGACGCCGCCTCCGGGTTACGCCTACCCGGCCTATCAGCAACCCGAGTCGAGACCGGAGCCCAAGCCGGAAAAGAGCGCCATCGAGGTGGACAAGGAGAAACGCGAATACCAATCTCTGTTCGCCTCGAATGTCGCTCTCAGCTACCGCAAGAGCGAGGACCAGCCCGCAAGCGCGAGCGTAGCTCCGCCGGCCGCTGCGGCGGTTGGATCGATCGGCAATCCACCGCCTAATCCAGCAGCGGCGCGGACAACTCGAGCGCCGGCAGCCGACGAAACGGATTCAGAAGAGGTCGAGCCAGTAGTCCAGGACACGCCCGTACGGTCCTCTTCAGCGACCCGGAAGAAGGCGCTCACGAGCCTCAACGAGGCAGGCGGGAGGAAGTACCGGCTATTCGAGGGCAGCATCATCGAGACGGCCCTAACCAACCGGCTTAACGGAAGTTTCACCGGACCAGTGAATTGCCTGGTGACCACCGATGTCTACTCGCACGACCGCCAACACGCATTGATTCCGAAGGGAAGTCGCGTACTCGGAGAGGCCAAGCGAAACGATTCCTTCGGCCAACAAAGGATTGCCGTCTTCTTTCATCGCATCATTATGCCGGATGGATTCTCCCTGGACCTTGACCAGTTCCACGGGTTGAATCAGATCGGCGAAACCGGCCTCCGCGATCAGGTGAATCATCACTATGGCCAAGTGTTCGGCATCTCTTTGGCCGTCGGAGCCATTGCGGGGTTGGCGACCATCAACACCGGCTCCGGCCTCAATGCTTCCGGCGTCGACGCCTACCGCCAGGGTGTCGCGACCAATCTCTCGCAAAGCTCCTTACGCATCCTGGATAAATACTTGAACGTGTTGCCGACGTTCACGATTCGCGAGGGACATCGCATCAAGGTCATTCTTTCAGACGACCTGGAACTGCCCGCATACGAGCGCCACAAAATGCCGAGTGACCTGTAACGGAGGATCTCATGCTACTTCGATTGCTCTTACTAAAACGACTTTCGCCCACGCTGTACCGCTTTAAGCTGGCCGGGATCGGCTTTCGCCCTTCTGTTCCTGGCGTTCGCAGCGGAGTGCGGCTACCTCATGTATCAGAAGTTGACCTACCTGGACCGCTACCAATCGATCCATTCCACGGAGCCACGCCTATGAAGTGGTTGATGGTTTTCACGCTATTGCTCCCCCTCATCGGATGCACCGACAAACGGGAAGAGCTTCGTAAGAAACAACAGGAAATCCTCCGCGAGCAATCCTCCAAGTGGACGGAGGAGCAGAAGAACTATCGCCTGCCGGAGCTCGGCACTAAGGATGCCCCCAAGAAGTCAGACAAGAAAGGAACCAAACCATGAAACGACGAATCGCTACCGCTACGCTCGCAGTCTTCGCGATCACCGCCGGAGTGCTGCCTCTTCGAGGGCAGTTCTTTGGCAGCATCGTCTTCGACCCATCCGTCTTCGGCAAGGTCGCGGCGCAGTTGGTTCAGATGGGACAACAACTGGACCAGATGATCAAAACCTATGACATGGTGACCAACCAATACAACCAAATGCTGTTCATGGCCAAACGCATCCCCGTCGCCATGGCCACGCGTTACCGCGCCATCGCGACGCCCTGGAAGTATCCATCGGCGACGAATACCTATGGAACCACCGGCGGCTGGATGGGTGCGATCACGACCGGCGTCAACGCCACCGCCGGATATCTGAACTCGGTGGAGCGATTGCTAGTCTATGGTCCGGCGTTCGCCAACATCCCCGCCGATCAGCGCGAGCGCGTGATGAAGCACTATGCCACCGTCGAACTGACCGATGGAGCCAATCAGCACGGCCTGGAAGCCATCGGCAGCTTACGGAAGAACGCGCCTGCCGTTGAATTGGCGATCCAAGGTCTCGAAGACGATTCTCTGTCCTCCGACCCGAACTACAACACGGAAATCGGCGTGCTCAATAAGATCAACGCTGCCACCGTCATCGCGATACGCAACGGCCAGGACACGAATAAACTACTCGTCGCCCTCACCGAACAACAGGTCATCGAGGCGAAGCGCAAGCGCGACGCCGAGACCGAGGCCATCAACAACCACATCCAAATGATGGGTCAGGGCAAGACTATCCTCGACGACCAGTCAAGCGGATGGACGGCCCAGATGTCTGGGTACCGCCTGTAGCCATTCAGCATCATCTCGAATCCCCAAAATAGGAGCCATTTATGGGCACGCCGGACTCCATGAGCGATCTCTTTGTCTTCTTGGGCCAACTGATGACAACGCACGCCGCGCTGTTTCAGTCGCTCGGGCTGAATCTCTTTCGGGGATTCGCGGTCATCATTATCGTGTGGTTCGGGGTGAAGTCGGCGCTGTCGAGCGCGAGCGGCGGTCCAGGGTTCCAGCTAGACCGCTTCGCCTCCCTCGTTATTACCATCGCGTTCGGCTATGCCATGACCGTGTACTACGCAAATCCGATTCCGGGTATGGGCACAAGCTTCTACCGGCTTGTGACCGACCAGGGCGCGAACCTCGCTAGGCAGCTCGATCTTGCGACGCTGCAAGAGGTCAAGCAGCGTCTCGACTCCATGTACATCAGCCTCGAAAGCCCAACGATGTTGATCGCGAGCGTCTTCGAGATCCTACATTTTGTCATTCTGGTGCTGGCGATCATCGTCGCCGAGGTTGCCGCCTACGCCATCATCGCATTCGGCTACATCGCTGCGGCCATCGTGGTATTGGTGGGCCCGATCTTCATTCCGTTCTTCATCGTGCCGCAAATGGAATGGCTTTTCTGGGGCTGGGTGAAGGCGCTCTTGCAGTACTCCTTCTACCCCGTGATTGCCAACGCGTACGTTTTCGTCATGGGGAGCCTGCTGAATCATTTCGTTGATTCGCACCCGCCGCCCTACGACGGCGGCAACATGGCTCTGCTGTTTCTACCGTTGGTGTTTCTGCTGCTCGCATTCACTTACGGCATCATTCACATCCCGTCGCTGGTCAGTTCCATCTTCGCCGGCCGTTCCGGCGAGTTCGTCACGCCGCGCATTTAGGAGATCGTCATGACACCACCCGAGCTGAATCGCCTTCTGCAGTCGCCCAATGAGGTGCCCGCTGCGAAGCGGCGCTACATGGAGCAGTACGGTTATGCCGTCGTAACCAACCGTTATCTGCGGATCGCAGTTCTGTGCCTCACCGCCGTCGCCATCGGGCTGCTCGTCCTCAACCTCAAGACTCTGAACAGCTACCGAAACTTCAAGCCACTGGTGATCCGCATCAACGAAATCGGCCGCGCCGAGGCCGTAACGTACGACAGCCTCACTTATCAACCGCGAGACGCGGAGATTAAGTACTTCCTGATTCAGTTCGTAACCAAATACTACGGACGGATGCGGGCGACCGTGCGTGAGAACTACGCCCGGTCGCTGTATTTCCTCGACGGGCGGCTGGCGGACACGACCATCGAATCGAACAAGAAGAACAAAACCATTGAGACCTTCATGACTGGGCAGAGCGAGGAAATCGAGATCCACGTCGCCAACGTGGCGATTGAAGACCTGCGCCAATCACCCTACAGGGCAACTGTCGATTTTGAAAAGGCCTACTACCCGCCGAACGATCATGTGGAGACCAAGCGTGAGAGGTACGTCGCAAACTTCATCTTCACCCTTAAGGACCGCGTTCCGAACGCGTGGATTCCAGAGAATCCGCTTGGCGTGACCATCACATACTTCCGCGAGGATCAGGCCTTTCAGTGAGGTGTTGCTCATGCCAGGAATCACTTTTCCTTATGTCGGCCCCATCCCGGTAATTGTCTGTTTCGCCATCGCAGTCGTGTTTGCCTTCCAGGGGGTGAGGTACGCGCGGAAGGTGCGCGAGGAACGTGAGTCTCCCGCCAACTCTCCGACGAACATTACCTGGCTTCGACTTTGCATGCTCGCGAGCCTGGTTCTGGCTGCCGCCTGGATTGGGTTGCTCGGCCTCGAAATCTGGTATTCAGAGATCCCGCAATGATCCCCAACATCTTCTTCGCCACGACAATCATCTTCATTGCGATTGGGTTCTTCCTGCTTCAGGAATGCAACTTCCTGATCCCCTACCGGACCCTGCTCCTCGAAAAAGATGGCCGGACCATCGCGACCTTTGCCGGCCTTTTGTTCCTGAATCTCTTCGCGCTCATGTACATCCTGGTTCGCAAGATTTACCTCAAAGACACTGGACGAAAGCTCGCTCACATTGAAAAACAGATCCGTTCCGGCGAAAGTATCTCTGACGAGCTTTCGCGCCGCCTCAATCAGGAATGACGCAGGAGTAACGCCATGAGCCGCGACCCACTGAACGACGAACAGGACTTTCGCGAACAGGATGACGCTCGCGATCCTGGCAGCCGGATGACCTTATCGCAAGGGCGCGGCGGCTCTGGCTCTGATGAAGACCACCGAAAGCGGGCGTCCGAGGAAGAACTGACAACCATCCGCGAACGCATCGACAGGTCCTCTCAGGGCCATCCTTCGGTCACGGAATTCATCATCCGCTTGGCCGAGCAAGGCGTCCGGGCAGTTCCGAGTATGCAGTCCGATGGCCGCTGGAACGGTGTCGTCTACGTGCTGGGCAATCTCCGGGTGAAAGGTTCAACGCTAGGGCGATCCTATACTGCGCAGGGACTCCAGCAGCGGAAGGGCGTGCGATACGAACCGGCTCGCGATCGCGACGCCCTGATGAAACTAGCGGGGCAGGAACGTGCGCCCCGTTCCGGCGCGCCGGATGCGCGAGGGCCGGAACGTGCGGATCGCAAGCGAAGCATGGATGGTCTGAACGCGGACCAGAGGCAGACCTTGTGGGATGTCGGCAGATTCAGAACCATCTCTACATCGGATCTTTCAGCGGCCCGGTACGGTAACAGGGCCAGCTTGATGGAGCGGGACGTTAAGCACCTGGTGAAAGAAGGCCTCGTCGAGCAACGAACAGTTCCGGTAGACAGCAAAGGCGCGAAGCTCACCGTGTTAACCCTCACCCGGAAGGGAAGAGACATCGTTCGGCGCGCGATGACAACCGAATCCGGCGAGGCCATTTACCACGGCTTTGTCAAGCCGCGTGAGGTCGTTCACGACGCTGCGCTCTACAAGATGTACCAGACCGAGGGCGGGAGGATTGAGCGCAACGGAGGACGCGTCCGCCGCGTGGTCCTCGACTACGAACTTAAGAAGCGTGCCTATTCGCCGCTTGCCAAGGCCCGCGATCTTGCGCCATTGGCATACGCCGAGCGCCAACTGGAGATCGCCCAGGAAAACGATCTTCAGATCGTGGATGGTCGTCTCGTTTTACCTGATGTCCGCGTGGAGTATGAAACCGCGGACGGCGAGGAACGGTACATCGACCTCGAACTCGCGACCGCCAATTACCGCGCGGCTCACATTCGCGGCAAGGCCGCGGCTGGGTTCCGCGTCTACGCCCAGGCCAAGGGCGGCCATCTTGCCGCCGTCCTCGACAGGCACGATCTAGTCGCCGAGATCCTCGGCTAAGGTGTCATGGCTCATGCTTGAAGGTGCCACCGAATTGATAGGCCGCCTCGGCTACACGCCGGAAGAATCACAATTCCTGCTGCTCGCCGCAATTCATTCCGGGTATTTCGTCCGTCGCCAATTCAGCGAATTCCTCGGCCACGGTCGAGGTGGCGCGGAAGCCCGGTTCGTCGACAAACTTCTAGCGCGGGGCTACGCGCAGGTGATAAATCCTCGCGGCAACCGCTTGCTGTACCACCTCCGGGCCAAGCAGCTCTACGGGCGATTGGGCCAGACCGACAATCGCAACCGCCGCGACAAGATGCCCCTCACCATTAAGCGCAAGCTGATGTGCCTCGACTTCGTCTTGGCCCATCGGGACCAGCATTTGCTTGCCCTCGAAGCCGAGAAAGTCCACTACTTCATCCAGGAACGCGGCATTTCTCTGGACCGATTACCGGTGCGGCGCTATCCCGCTCACCATTCGAGCCAAGTCACGGATCGCTACTTCGTGGACAAGTTGCCTGTTTATGTCTCGACGCCGCAATCTCTCCTCGCACCTGTGGTTCACTTTGCCTACGTCGATGAAGGTGCCGAGTCGCTCGATGGCTTCAAGACATTCTTGCGCCAGTATCGGGATCTTTGTGTCGCTCTCGGTCACTTCGAAATTGTGTATGTAGCTTCGGAGCCGCGTTGGACCGATAGAGCCAGGCGCGTGTTTGATAGCTTCTATCCGGCGGGCGGCTCCGTACTTCTACCGGAACAAGCGCGGATGTTGGCGTTCTTTCAAACGCGGCGAAAGTTCGATACGCGCCAGTTCAGCGGGCTCGACGCCGAACGTATCGCCCGATTCCGCGAGGAGAAACGCGAGTTCGCCAGCGCCGAACATGAACAGCTCTATGTGCGGTGGTTAACGAAAGGCGGCGCCGCAATTCAAATCGCTCCGTCGTCAGCGGCGTTGCAGAGCCGGTTCCGCGCGGTCGTATTTAGCTATGACTACAACCTGTTCGGGGGGCTGCTTCGTGCTTCCTAGTCTGTACTGCCCAGCAACTCGCATCCGCACCCGTGGTTTCCGCTGCGCGATCCGGCGTGCGGTCCACGGGACCGCAACCTTATCTATAAGCATCCCAATCGGTTGCGCCCTTCGGCGCGGTTGGAACCGCAACACCGGGGAAGTATGTCAGGGGGCGGTAGCGACCCCGGTATTCGGCTGGCTTCGCCCGCCAATACCTTGTGCACTCCTATCGTCGCGTCACGGGTCGCTACCGCCCGCCTGACGATCAAGTTCTGAAGGAGGTCTCTTATGTCATCGCTCATCGCGAAGCAGCCCAAAGACACCCGCAAACAAACTACCGTATCTCTCAAGGGTTCGGTCGTTGCCGACCTCGAACTCTACTGCCAGTTCATCGACAGCCCCCGCGATTGGGTCATCAATGAATCGCTCAAGAGCGTATTCAGTAAGGATAAGGCGTTCCTCGAATGGAAGGAACGCGGCGGCCACGCAACGTCCAACGGAAATAGCGTCGTTCATGCGATGTCACCCGCCGACAAGCCAGTGCCGGAACGACCTCGACCTCTGCGTCCCACGGCCACCGACACCAACAAGTCAGCCTGAGGAATCCGGATGCTCCGCACCTTTGTTCATCATCGCGCCCTACTCAGTTTTGCCTTGAGCTGCTCCGCTGGGCTTGTCCTCTTCCGCCGGTATCCGTTTCCGGCGGATGACGGCATTCTCCAGATGATCCTCTATCAGAAACCGTGGCTTTTCGATTCGATCCGCTGGACATACACCGCGATGCTGTTCTCGACGCCGCTCATCGGATTCTCCATCACCTTCGCGTTGCTCTATATCTTGGCGATCAAAACAGACCAGACCTTGATCCGCAATCCACTCCCACTGTATCCGGCCCCGGCAGAACGCGAAAAGCTGTTCCTGGTCGTCGGAGAACTTCACCAAGCCAAGACTCCGGCGCCGGTGGAACATCCACAGTGGTTGGTAATTCCCGACCGGGGGTTGTTCACCGGTATGGCTATCTTCGGAGCCGTGGGATCGGGTAAGACCAGTGGCTGCATGCTTCCCTTTGCGGAGCAGATTCTTTCCTATCGCGGCGCGGACGCCCAGCGGCGCATCAGCGCGCTGGTTCTTGAAGTGAAAGGCGACTTTTGTTTCAAGGTAAAGAAGCTGCTTTCCAAGTACGGGCGCGGCGACGACTACATCGAAGTCAGCCTGCATTCCGAATTCCGCTACAACCCGCTGCAGAATGACCAGGACGCCTACGCGCTGGCGTTCGGCATCGCATCCTTATTGAATAACCTGTTCGGGCGTGGCAAGGAGCCATTCTGGCAACAAGCCTATACGAACCTGGTGAAGTTCATCATCCTTCTGCACAAGGTTCTCTACGACTACTGCACGCTTTTCGACGTGTACGTGTGTGCCATCAACCCGCAACTCTTGCAACGCAAGATCGAGGAGAGTGAGGGTCGCTTTGAGGCCGAGTACCTGATGGTCGAAGTGGAAACCTTCGAGGCGCATCCCGGTCTTGACGACCACGACTTCGTGTTGGACGAAGAGTTGGAACGGATGAAAGCTCCCTTCACCGAGGTGCTTCGCGATTACTTGGTTGCCAACAAGATTCCTCACGAAACCCAAACGGAGACCGGTGGTTCTGCTGTCGGCGCGCCCATCCGTGACGAGCGCAAGCGTCAGCAGTTCGACGCGGTAAAGCGCTGGTTCTTTGACGATTGGCAACGCATCGAACCGAAGCTGCGGACGTCCATCGTGGAAGGCATCTCGGTATTTCTGTCCCTGTTTGATGACAATCCCGACGTGAAACGCGTGTTCTGCCCGCCCAAGGAGACTTATGATGCCGAGGCCAATCGCAATGGACGCTTCGGCAAATCGCTTGCTCCGTTCAGTGAGTTGCTGGAACAAGGGAAAGTGGTCGCGCTGAACTTCCCTGTCTCGATGAACCCCGGACTCGCGAAGACCATCGGCACCCTGATGAAACAGGATTTTCAACGGGCGATGCTGAACCGCATCCCCGTGATCGAGCAGAATCCGCAACAGCACTTCCGCGAAGTCCTCTTTCTTTGCGACGAGTACCAGGCTTTCGCCACAGTAGGTGAAAGTGATCCGTCGGGCGATGAGAAGTTCTTCGCGCTCTCGCGGCAGGCCAAATGCATCGCCATCGTCGCCAGTCAGTCGATCAGTTCGTTGCGCTCAACATTGACTGGCGAGGCATGGCGGAGCCTCCTCCAAACCTTCCGGACCAAAATCTTCCTTGCCCTGAGCGATGACTTCAGCGCCGACATCGCGAGCAAGCTCTGTGGCAAAGAAGAAGTGCTGAAACCGAACTACTCCATCAGCGAAAACGGCCAGGACGCCAGCGTCAGCATTTTGACTGGCCGTGCCGTGGCGCACAAGTCCACCTTGAGTACGTCCAAAAGCTACAACACTCAGATGATGCCGATCTTCGAGGCAAAGGTATTTGCCGAGCTCAAGAACGCCCAGGCAATCGTGTTGGCCTATGACGGCCTGAATCCGCTTCCGCCAACCTTTTGCTATCTCAAGCCACACTACCTCGATCCAAACATCAGCTACTTCGATCACCTCGCGGCGGGGAGGCTTTGAGCAATGGAGGCGCGGTTGACATTGACCGGACCTTGCCGAATCGTCGCGGTGATCGAAGAAGTTCACCGGCTCCCCACGAGCACAGCCCTATCGGAAGAAGTTGCGAGGCAATACTTTCGTGATCCGAGGGCGTTGGTACGGGTGATCGAGCGGAGTGGCGTTCTTGACAATCCACTAACGCGAGTCGCGCCCAACCAGTTACTCGAAAAGGAGGCACCGCATGGGGTTTGAGTTAATCCTGCCATTTCTGCGTCCGATTGAAGCCTTGATTCTTGACAATCACATCTCGGAAATCATGGTGAACGGCTCTGGACGCATTTTCATCGAGCGTAATGGAGAACTATCCGAGGTGGCCGACTCGCGCCTCACGGAAAAGAACCTCCAAGTCGCAGTGCGCAACATCGCCCGCGCCTTGGGAGACGAGATCAACGAAGCCCAGCCTCTCCTTGACTCTCGGCTCCCCGACGGATCGCGCGTCGCCGCGATCATGCCGCCGTGCAGTATAGGCGGAACCACTCTCACAATTCGCAAATTCCACTCCCGTCAATTCACCGCCGAGGAATTGGTTCGCATCGGTTCCCTCGCGCCGGACGCATTGCAGCATCTTCAACATGCCATCGCTGAACGGCAGAACATTCTCATCAGCGGAGGCACCGGGACCGGCAAGACAACTCTATTGAACGCCCTTGCTGCTTCCATCGCCGACCAGGAGAGGATTGTCATCATTGAAGACACTGCGGAAATCCAACTCGACAAGCCGAACGTGGTTCGATTTGAAGCTAGACGCGAGCAACCCGGCCTCCCCGCCGTCACTATCCGGAACCTCGTGCGGGCAACGCTCCGGCATCGCCCTGACCGCATCTTACTTGGTGAGGTTCGCGGCGGAGAAGCGTTTGACCTGCTTCAAGCCCTGAATACTGGGCATTCCGGGACGCTATCCACTATTCATGCCAATTCCGCGCAACAGGCCATTGCCCGCCTCACCAGTTGCGTGTTGCAGGCAGGCGTCGAACTTCCCTACGCGGCGATCCGGTCGAACATCGCCGATGCTGTGAACCTTCTCTTGCATATCGAACGCCGCCAAGGGCGACGCTACGTCGCGGAACTGTTGGAAGTTGAGAGCTATGACCCAGCGAACGACAAATACGAATTCACAACGATCTACCGGCGCGCGTAAATCCGGGATTTCAATGGACCCGGAGGTGCCCGTCCGTTACCTCCGCGAAACTTTCCAGCCAGGCGACCGGATAGCCGTCGTATTGATCCAAAAGCAAACGCACCGGGTCATTCAACGAATCGCCACGGTGGACAAGATCGGGGAACGCGAGTTTCAGGCTTGGCTATGCCACGCGAACGCCAACCGTTTTGAAGTGTATGTCGGCATGAACACGCTGAACCCCGGCGCTCGTTCCCGAACTAAAAAGGACGTTGCGGCCGTGCGGCACATCTACCTCGACTTCGATCACAACGGAACCGCAGCAGTACAATCCATGATCCAACGCGACGACCTACCAGAGCCCAACTACCTGGTCAACTCGTCACCTGGAAAATGGCAGGTGGTCTGGAAGGTTGAAGGATTCCAGCAAGACGAAGCCGAACGCCTCATGCGTCAACTGGTCCGCGAGCTAGGAGCCGATCCAGCCGCCACCGATAGCAGCCGCGTCCTCCGCCTCCCTGGCTACATGAATCATAAATATGGGAAGCCGTTCCTGGTGAGGGCCGAATCCCGTTCCGCCGCGACGTACACGCCCGAGCATTTCCCGCGTTCCTTGGAAGACTCCAAAGGGGCTCGCAGCATCATGAGCACAACACCCGACAGGGGCGCGGCGCGAGGGATTTCCCAATCCGAACGCGATTGGGCGTACGCCAAACGAGCACTCGCCCGCGGCGGGTCGCCGGCCAACGTTCGTGACGCCATCACGGCGTTCCGCGCTGGTCAAAAAACGGACGTGAATCAATACGCTGAGCGAACGGTTCGGAAGGCGATGGAGTCGCTCGAATCGGACCGGGCCGTGCGGTCGGGACCCGAGATTCAGACGCCGCGCTGAGTCGATTGCAGCGCCCTCACGTCGACTGTTCGCGCAGGAGCTGGATCAGGACCCGCAAGGCCTCGGACCGATTGTCCGCCCGGTAGGCGACTCCCGTGTCGATGAACAGCCTCGGACCGCTCAACTCCCGAAAGATCACACCCGGCACGCGAACTCTTTCCGCAATCGATCTCTTCACAAAGCCGATGCCGGCTGCAGCTCCCACCAGATCGAAAAGCTCCGAGACGGTGCTGATTTCATGGACGATGCAGGGCACATAACCCAAACGCTGGCAGGATTCGAGGAAGTACTGGTGAAGCGCCGGATGGAGAGCCCTGGCGATCCAAATAATCGGCTCGTTTGCGAGATCCTGGCGATCGATCTCGGAGCGGGTTGCCAAAGGATGGTTCTCGGGCAGTGCAGCAACTAGCTCATCATGCCAAACGCAGTGCGTTTCGAGGCCCTCCCCATTGGCAGGCAGTTCGATGATTCCCGCCTGAAGTGTTCCCTTGAGGAGCAGTTCGATCTGAGTCGTCGAGTATGTGCTATGCAGCACGAGTCTCGTTCCCGGCCTCCTCTCAGCAAATGCGGATTGGAGAGCGACGAGCACGGATGGCCGGAACCAGGGACTGTAGCCAATCGAAAGTACGCCGGTGTCCCCGCGACTCGCCGCATAACCGCATTCCACGGCTCGT